>Ga0105240_10002544_pt1 | contig 29242 bp, 23 predicted proteins | sample KBSC54metaG_FD_80426 | JGI IMG/M metagenome (GOLD analysis project Ga0105240, IMG submission 80426) | Corn rhizosphere microbial communities from Kellogg Biological Station, Michigan, USA - KBS C5-4 metaG | ecosystem: Host-associated > Plants > Roots > Rhizosphere > Soil | place: Michigan, USA... | reverse complement strand
CGGCTTGGCGTTGCGAGTCCGCAGGCGCGCGGCCGCGGTCCACGCGCCGAGGAGTCGGAGAGACGCCAGCGCCATGCCGATCAGCCAGGCGATGCCGAGGTACGGCGAGACTTGCTCCCAGAGTGTCGGCGGGGGCAGGTGAGCGGCGCCGGCAGCGTCGGACGCTAGTGCGGCGGCGGGCGCGAGGTTCGTTTGCAATGTGGCCGGCGCAGGCGCGGACAGCACCAGGAAGGTGGCAAACGGCGCGGCCATCATGATCGCGAGGGCGATGCAGGCAGCGGCGTATTGAAAGCGCGCGCCGGGGCGGTGTCCCGGCAGCCCCCGAGCTACCGACAAGAGGGCGGCCACGAGAGCGCCCTGCCAGAGAAAGTGCAACAGAGTCCAGCCGAGTCGCGCGACCCAGGCCTGATGGAATACGGTGGTGAAGACATTCATCGCGAATTTCCCTCCTTCTTTTCGAACTCGTCGAGCATGCGGCGGATCCCGCGGAGTTCCTGGCGAGATGCCGGTTGGGCCGAAAGCGCGCCCATGACCAGACTGGCGGCGGATCCGGCGAATGCGCGCTGCAACACATCGGCGGCGATCTGCCGTTGCGTGTCTTCCTTGGGGACGCCGGCTTCGTAGACGTGCGAGCGGAAGCGCTCGCTGCGAATCAGCAGGCCTTTCTCGGTCATGAGCTGCATTTGTTTCAGGGTGGTGGTGTAGCCGCTCTTTTTGGCGAGGTTTTCGTGAACTTCGCGGACCGTGCTGGGTCCGAGTTGCCAGAGAGTGGCCAGGATGTCCAACTCCGCATCCGTAGGTAGGGGGCGATCCATGTCCGGAGGATATTACGAATTAAATCGTATGTCAACGAAAAAAATCGTATACCTCACTTGGTCATCTGATCAAGTGGGGCGCCAACATGCTGATGAACTCGCGTGATGTGATTACTTTCGTATTTTTCCAGAACTTCGGGAAATGCCGTTGGTTCCCGGTCACCAGGTAGTCGGCGCGTGCAGCATCGGCGCATTCCAGAAACTTGTTATCTTCCGGGTCGACAGCGACTTGCAAGTGGCGGGTGGGGTTGGCGTCGTAGGAACGGCTGCGGATGAGCTGGAGCATCTGTTGCTGAAGTCCTCGGCGAATATGAAGCACGGGGCGGGCGAGAACCTGCCGATATTCGGCCATAATCGCTTCGCTGACGTAGAGCCTGGCTGGCTTGGTAATCGCCACCGTTAGAAGCGTGTGCTGCAACCCGTCGGGTTTGAGCGCGGCCGAAACTACAATGTTCGTGTCAACGACCAGTCGGAGCGCTATCATCCGCGCTTGCGCATTTCGGCACGAGCCGCCTTGATCTCCCGGTCGATCTGGCGCGACGTAAGGTGATTCGTCCCTTTACGCCGGGACTCCTCTCCCACAATCCGCAGCACTTCCGGTTCGGGCGCGGCAAGGCGCACATAGTCCCGAATGCTCAGCAACACAGCCTTCGGCGTGCCGCGTTTCTCGATCACCAGGGACCGGCGCTCATCCTCGACTTGACGCAACAGCTTTCCGAAGTTCGCGCGGGCGCGCAATGCGGACACTACGAGTGCATCGTTCTTCGGGGTTCTCATACGAACTCTACAGTTCGATTATCCGAACTGTGCAGTTGATTCGCAACTGCTGACGCCCAGCGTCGCCGTCCTACGCCGCGTCGAGGAAACTGCGGAGGTCGTTCTCGTGGACTTCGGGGAGGCCGGGGGCGACGTTATTCAGCTTGCCGTCGCGCATCCAGTTTTCCAACTTATCGACGAGGGCGAACAGGTGGTCGAACGAGTCCACGACGAACAGCAGCGGCTGGTAGCGATCGATCTCCGCGCCCTGATTGATCAGCCATTCCAGTTGCACGGGATAGCGCTGCACCTCGGGCGATTCTATGGCGTGCTGCAATTCGCCGTAGGAACTCAGCAGTCCGCTGCCGTATGCGACCAGTCCGCGCTTGCCGCGCATCAGGCCGAATTCGACCGTGAACCAGAAGAAGCGCGACATTGCCTTGATGATATTCACTAGCCGGCGATTTCGCTCCGCCTCGTCGGTGATCAGCGCCGTGATTTCGACCGCCGTATGGGCGCAATCGCCGAACCGCACGAGCACGTCCGCGAAGGACTTCTCGGTGTGCATCGGGATATGGCCGGCCACGTCGTGGAAAATGTCGGGCTCGGGCAGATAGTCCATGCGGTCGACCGGGCGAATCGTAATGGTGGTCGGAAATTCGCGGCGCCGCAGGCAGTCGAAGAATAGGAATCCGGGGACGTAGCCGCTGACGGGTTTGGCCTGAAATCCGGTGAGCGGTTGCAGCCGTTTGTTGATCTCCGAGAGTCTGGGGATGTGGTCGCTCGGCAGGTCGAGCGCCTCGATTCCGCGCAGAAAATGGTCGTTGGCGTATTGTTCCCAGCGGGGACGGATGCGCCGGTAAAGCTGTCGCCAAGCCTCATGATTCTCTTCAGTGTAGAGGTCGTAAGCTTGTGTAATATAAAGCTCTCCGCGGTGCCGAGCTTCTTCCACAAAGGGTGCGTGTCCGGTGGTGAGGCCGGGCGCCGAAATCAGTTGAGGCATCTTATCCCTCCCGCTGGTTTCAGCCTACCAAAATTTGGACGACCTAACAACCTCGTAAAGGTGGTGGTTAGTGCTTCCGCAACCCGTTTGCGTTAAGGATACACTGAGTGGACTAGGGTTATGCGAATCCTGATTGATGCCGTACCGCTGCTGGTGCGCAGCGCCGGCGTCAAGAATTACCTGTATCACTGGCTGGCTCACCTGCGGCGGACGGCGCCCACGGGCACGATTCGCACGCTGCCTCCGATGGGCGACCTGCCCCCGCTGCATCACGACAAATCCATGGCAGGACCGGTCAAGACGTTCGCCGGACTCGGCACGCTCGCGCTGTCGAACTACACGCCGCTGCCAATGTTCGACTGGCTGGCCGGGTCGGCCGACGTCTTCCACGCTTCGACACTGGTGCGGAATCCGCCGCGGCGTCCCAAACTCACCGCGACCATTTACGACATGACGTGCTGGCTTCTGCCCGAACTGCATTCGGAGGCCAACCTGCGCGCCGATCGGACGTATAGCGAACTGCTGCGCCGCGCGGCGGGCACGATTGCGATTTCGCAGAGCAGCAAGGACGACGCGGTCCGCTGCCTGAAGCTCTCGCCCGACCGCATTCGCGTGATCTACCCGGGCATCGCCGATGCGTTCTTCGATCCGCCGGCCGACGAGATCGAGCGCGTCCGCGCGGCGTACCAGTTGAAGCGGCCGTTTGTTCTCGCGGTGGGCACCATCGAGCCGCGCAAGAATGTGGCGGCGCTGATCCAGGCGTTCGCGGCGCTTCCGCAGGCCATGCGCGATGACTGGGAACTGGTGCTCGCTGGACCGAGCGGCTGGGCTTCCGCCGAAACGACGGGCCTGCTGCGCAGCGTGCGGTACCTGGGCTACATCCCGGAAGCCGATATCGCGCCGCTGACCGCCGCCGCTGCCGTTTTCGCCTATCCCTCTTTGTACGAGGGCTTCGGGTTTCCCGTCGCGCAAGCGATGGCGGCGGGATGCGCGGTGGTCACGTCGAACGTCTCGTCCCTGCCCGAGATCGCGGGCGAGGCGGCGCTCCTGATCGATCCGCGCAGTCAAGCGGAACTGACGTCGGCGCTGCGGCAATTGATGGAGTCACCGGATTTGCGCGCCAAACTCGCCGCGCTCGGCCGCCGGAGAGCGGACCTGTTCCGCTGGCCCGATTGCGCACGGCAATCCCTGACTTTCTTCCGGGAAATTGCGGGATAGCGTTTCGACGCTATCGAAGAGAAGCGTACGGCCGGTACGCTATTAGGACCGAAACCTCTTGCCGCCCGAGGTGCAGTCTGATTAACTCATATTTCATGCCCTCTCAAACGCTCTCCCAAAGGCTCTCGGAAGGACGCATCCCGGTAGCCGACGCGCTGCGTTACGCCATGATCCTAGCCGACGCTCTGCGCAAGATTCACGACGACGGGCGCGCACACGGCGCCGTCTCACCGGACACGATCGGCCTGACGGCATCGGGACTGGAACTGCTGCAGGCACCGGCGCTGGATAGCGCTGCATCCTATATGTCGCCTGAAGTGCTGGAAGGCCGTCCGGCCGATTCCCGCAGCGACATATTTTCCTTTGGCGCGGTGATCTACGAGATGCTCAGCGGGCGCAAGGCCTTCGAAGGCACGGACCGCAGGGCAATGGCGTCCTCGGGGAGTCCGGCGCTGGATCGCCTGGTCGGGGGATGCGTCGCGAAGGAACCGGCTGCGCGCATTCAGCGGATTCAGAAGGTCATGCTCGAACTCAAACTGCTGGCTGTGTCGGCGTCCCGCTCGGCGGCTCAGGCCGTGCCGCGCCGCGATCCCGCAGCCGAACTGCAGCAGATGGAGGACCGTCTTCGCGCCGAATTGCGGCAGATCGAGGAGCGGATCACGGCACGCCTCGAGGCCGCGCTGGGCCGAATTCAGCAACTCGAACAGGCCGAGCCGGTCGCCGTTCCCGATACCGCGCCCCTCGAATCGGCGATGGAAGGAATTCGCCACCAGGTTTCCGAACTGCACCAGATGGTCGGACAGGATTTCCTCAATTTCGAAAAAGTGCTGCAGAGCCAGGCGACAGCCATCGATTCCGCCCGCACCGCCATCGCACAGACCGACGACCTGGTGGAGCGCGTCGTGGAAGCATTGGAATCGCTGCAGGCGACGGTACTGGAGAATTCCGAAGATCGTGCCCTGTCGATGAACTAACAGTACCTTCAGTCTGGTACTTTTGGGGCTTCATCCTCTCAGTCCAGGGGTATAAGCTGATAACTTGAGTTCTCCCCTCTTAGCGTTGGGCCCCAAGACCGAGCCGGCCCACAGTGCGCTCCACGTCGTCCCGAGTAACGAGCCGGAAGCGACACTGGCGGAGCGTTTGCGACTGGGTCCGCTCGCCCTCGCGTACGCATTGCAATGCGCCACCGATCTGGCCGCCGCGATGCGGCAATTGCATGCGCAAGGCCGGACACACGGCCGGGTTTGCGCGGACTCGGTGCTGTTGGGCGAAACGAGTGCGCGCCTTGCTTCCGGACCGGGCGCAGCTTCGCAAGGCGAAGATGTCGCGCAATTCGGAAGCGTCCTCCACGAGTTGCTGCATGGGTGCGAGCCGGCGGCCGACAAACTGCTGTCGGCGGCTACCGGCGTCGCGAACCGGTGTGTCAACTCTGAGTGCTGCGACCTGCGCAAGGTGGTCACCGAGCTAAGGGTGCTCGCGCTGCTTGCGCGGCAAAGAGCGGCGCATCCTGTGGCCGTGCTGCCCGCTGTCGTTCCCGAATTCAAGCTGGAGCCGGTGCGCTCGCTGGCGCCGACCGACGAAGCCTGTCCCAAGTGCGGCAGTCACTACGTCTACAAATCAAGGCCGCGAACCTGGGTCGAAGGGCTTACTCGCAAGTTCGGAGTATCTCTCCATCGCTGCCATCGCTGCTACCACCGGTATTGCACCGTAATGGGCATCAGGCTCGGCAAGAACGCGCCGAGCGGTTAGGCTCTGGCGTAGCGTAGGCCTCTGGCCGGCGAACGCGCCGTAGGCGCACTGCCACTGCACCGAACACGCCCGCATCAGACCGCGACCGTGAGGGAGCGTTGTCGCGTCTACGTCCTACGGGAAGTATCGTCGCTTGCTGACGCGCGCGGCTCCGCATCTAACGCTGACACTGACGTCTGCGATGCCGTGCATCGCCCGGTAGGTTCACACCTTTCTAAGAGAGCGGTGTCTCCGCTAACTGGCGGCTGTCCGCACACGGCGGCTCAAGACTGCGAACTGATTCATCATCGCCATCCTTGCTTCCGCGAATCCCTGGGGTGTCGGCGGCCCGCCTTTCAAGTAATCCAGGACGAACGACTCTGCCTGAACGAATTCGGCGGCGAGTTCCGCCACTTCGCTGGCGATCTCCAGTGGAATGGTCGCGACCCCATTGCAGTCGGCGTGAATCAGGTCGCCCGGACGGATCGTCAGTCCGCCCACGCGCACGGTCGGATGCAGGTCGACGATGTGGCTATAGCCATGCGAGCAGATCGCGCCGTTGCTGAAGGCCGGAAACCCCAGGCGCCGCACTTGGTCGAGGTCGCGCGCCGCACCGCTGGTGATCAGTCCCGCGGCGCCGAAGGATTTATAAGTGGTACACATGATTTCGCCGAATGTGGCGGCGACCGGCGGATCGTCCAAATCCTGGAACACGACTACCGGCGGACCAGGTAATTCGCCAAAACGCTCCACCTGCTGGTCTAGCGAACCATAGACGTCGCCTTCGCGTTTGGGCTCGCCGCAGCGCATCGTCACGGTGGCGGCGTAGCCCACCAGCGGCGGCATTTCCGGAAAGCAGGCGCGAATCCGGCCGTCCATATATCCCGCCGTGCGAGGGCGGATTTCGAACAGTTCGATGGTGTTGCAGATAGTGGGCGTATCGTATTGAGCGAGCAGTTTGAGATCGACCATGAAGCGCCTATTTTACTTCCTCGCGAGAATTCAACGATTGTTACATCTTGCGCCGTGCAAAATCGTTCCAAAATATTGACACCTCTGAAGCGCGCGTGTAACCTACTTGGAAAGCATAGAGCTGAACCTTCCACGTTTGTTGGTTTGGGCCATTTCTTGGAGTTGGGTAAGACTGAGGGGGTACAAACACAGTGCAAGCACTCCGTGTGTTCGCAGCCGCATTGCTTCTTAGCGCGGCCCTTTTGGCTCAGAATTCGTCCTTGAACGGGACGGTCATCGATCCATCGGGCGCCGTAATTCCAAACGCAACACTCACACTAACGAACGATAAAACGGGCCTTCAGCGCGCCTCCAAATCGGACTCGCAGGGCAGGTACGCATTCGATAGCGTGGCGCCCGGGACCTACAGAATCGCCGCGAAAGCGGCAGGTTTCGCCGATACGACACTCACCAACATCGAGATCCTGGTGAACCAGCCGGCCACTCTGGCCGTGAAGTTCGACAAGGTCGGGTCCACCAGTGAAACGATTTCTGTCGAAGCAGGCACCACGCAGATCAATACCGTGGACGCCACGCTCGGCAACGCGATCGAAAGCCATCAAATCGTCGAGCTGCCTTCCTTTGCCCGCAACGTCGCCGCGCTGCTGACATTCCAGCCCGGCGTCAATCAAAACGGCAACGTGAACGGCGGCAAAAGCGATCAGGGCAACATCACCCTGGACGGCGCCGACGTCAACAATCAGAACAATCGCGCCGCCATGTCGAGCGTCCTCAACGTAACCATCGACTCCGTACAGGAATTCCGCGTTACGACCACCAACGGCAATGCCGATGAGGGCCGCACGTCGGGCGCGCAGATCACTCTGGTCACCAAGAGCGGCACGAATTCGCTGCACGGGTCTTTGTACGAGTATCGCCGCGGCACGGAAACCGCGGCCAACACGTTTTTCAATAACCTGTCGGGAATCCCGCGTCCGGCGCTGTTGATTAACATCTTCGGCGGTTCGGCCGGCGGACCCATCAAGAAGAACAAGATTTTCTACTTCATCAACTACGAAGGCCGCCGCGATGCCAGCGCGAACTCCGCGCTCCGCACTGTACCTTCGGCTTTGTTCAGCCAGGGAATCGTGCAGTACAAGAACACCGCGGGCGCCATCACGCAGTTGAGCCCGACCCAGATCGCTGCCATCGATCAATCGCACATCGGCGTCGATCCGGCTGTGCTGGCCATGTTCAAGCTGTATCCCGCGGGCAACGACGTCACGCAGGGTGACGCCCTCAATATCATCGGCTACCGTTTCAATTCGCCCGCCCACAACGTGCAGAACACGTACATCACCCGCTTCGATTGGGCGGTGGACGATGCCGGCAAGCACACGGTGTTCTTCCGCGGCCAGTTGCAGAATTTCTGGAACAACAACTCGCCCCAGTTCCCCGGACAGGATCCCGCCTCGGTGGGCCTGAACAACAGCAAAGGTATCGCGGTCGGCTACACCGCTATGGTGAAGCCGAACCTGGTGAGCACGTTGCGCTACGGATTGACCCGTTATGGCGCCGAGACCACCGGCGTCCTGAACGGCAACTATGCCTATTTCCGCAACCTGAGCACGATCTATCCGACCAGCACGGATTCCGCGCGCATCATCCCGACCCATACCGTCAGTGAGGATTTGGCCTGGATCCACGGTTCGCACGACATCCACTTCGGCGCCATCGCCCGCTGGATTTCCAACCAGTCCAGCAGTTTGGGCGGCACCTTCTCCGACGCGTACGGCAATGCTTCCTGGCTGCTGAATACCGGCAAGGAATTGCAGCCGTCCGATCTCTCTTCGAGCTTCCGTACCTCGGAGACGTACGCCATGGTCGCGGTCCTCGGCCTCTTGCCGGAAGGCGACGCGCACTACAATTACACGGTGGCGGGAACGGCGCTCGGGGCTGGACAGCCGATCGTGCGCAACTTCAAGAACCAGGAATACGAGTCGTATATCAGCGATACCTGGCGCGTCTCGCGGAACCTGACCATCACCGCCGGCCTGCGTCACTCGCTGATGCCGCCGATTTATGAAGCCAATGGTGCGCAGAGCACGGCGATTCCCAGCCTCAACGCCTGGTTTGCGCAACGCGCCGGCCTGGCAATGGTCGGTGCACCGCAGTCGCTGGCAGCGCCGATTCAGTTCGTGACGGCGAACTCGGTTCAGGGCCACGATCTGTATCCCAATCACAAGAAGAATTTTGCTCCGCGCCTATCGGTGGCCTACTCGCCACACGGCAGCAGCGGACTTTCCAAGTTCCTGTTCGGCGGCGAAGGAAAGACCTCCATCCGCGCCGGCTGGGGAATGTTCTACGACCTGTTCGGTCAACCTCTGGCGCAGAGCTATGCCGGATCCGCCCTGGGCTTCTCCACTTCGCTATCCAACCCGGCAGGCGTGCTGAGCACGTTGAATACGCCGCGGTATACCGGTTTCTACAACATTCCGGCAGGACTGCTGCCCGGGGCGCCGCCGGCCGGCTTCCCGCAGATAGCGCCGAACCTCTTCGCCATCACCAACAGTATCGACGACCAGATCAAGCCGCCGTATACGATGAACATGAACTTCAGCATCGGACGGGAATTCGGTCATGGCTGGTTCGTTCAGGGCTCGTACGTGGGACGCCTGTCGCGCCGCTCGCTGGCTCACCGCGACGTGGCCGAGCCGACCAACCTGGTCGATCCCAAGTCCGGTCAGACCTACTTCCAGGCCGCGCAGTTGCTTGCAACGCAGGGCAACGCCGGTGTGGCGACCAACGCAGTGGCCAAGATCCCATTCTGGGAAAACGTCTTCCCCGGTCTGGCGGTCGGTGGCCTGACGGCAACGCAGGAAGCTTACAAGATCTATAACAACTACGCGCCCGACTACACCTCGGCGCTGGTGCAGATCGATCAGTCCTGCAGCCCGTCGTGCAGCATCTACGGTCCGTATGCTATGTTCAACTCGCAGTACTCGGCGCTTTCGACCTTCAGTTCGATCGGTAAGGGCTCCTATCACGCGATGCAGTGGACGATCCGCAAACGCTTGAGCAGTAGCCTGACGCTGGACTTCAACTATACGTTCAGCAAGTCGGAAGACTTGGCGTCGACAACTGAGGGCGCCAGCGGCACTTATTCCGGGCTGATTCAGAACGCTTGGCTGCCGCGGCAGATGTGGGCGGTTTCCGATTACGACGCCCGGCACATCGTGAACGCCTTCGCGGTGTGGCACCTGCCGGTCGGCCGCGGCCGGACGTTGCTCACGGGGGCCAACAAGGTCGTCGATGCCTTCATCGGCGGCTGGATGCTGACTCCGACTCTGCAGTGGAGCAGCGCGGTTCCCACTGGCGTCGGCGACGGCGCGAATTGGGCGACCGATTGGGAATTGACGACGACCGCCGACCAGGTGGCGCCCGTCACTACCGCACTCACCCGGAATGCACCGGCAATCACCGGCACCGGCGGACCGAACCTGTTCGCCGATCCCAACGTGGCGATCAAGTCGTTCCAGTACGCTCTCCCCGGCGAGAGCGGCACACGTAATGAACTGCGCGTACCGGGTCCGTTCGCCATCAACTTGAGTCTCGCGAAGGAATTCACCATTCACGAGAATCATAAGATCCAGTTCCGCTGGGAGTCTTACAATCTGACCAACACGACGGTGTTCAACAGCTTCTCCCTCGACCTGGGAACAGCCAGCACCTTCGGTAAAGCCACGGGCGCCGCGGCCCCCCGCCAGATGGAATTCGCCTTGAGGTATCAGTTCTAAGCAGCAGAAGTCGGGAGTCAGGAGCGGGGTGGCATCCTTCGGGGCGCCACTCCGTTCTGCTTTGTGGAGGTGGTCATGTCTGATTCTTCGGATTTCGACTTTGCGTGGCGCGAGGCGGGCCTGCGGCGGTTTGAAGCGGCCTACTCTCCCGAGGATGCGGGTTACGAGCAGTTGCTGAAGTCTCCGATCGGAGCCGCGACCGTGAGGGAGCGCAAAGCTCGCACGAAGGGTGACGGCCGCAGCCCTTTCCCGCAGTATCATTGAGGGCAGCCATGAAGCCTTGCACGCTGCTCCTCCTTTTCACCGCGGCCGTTTTTGCGCAACCCGAAGTACTCCCCGATCGCCGCATCACGTTCCGCATCGCCGCGCCCAAAGCCTCTGATGTCACGCTCACCGGCGACTGGCTGGGCAGCACTCCTCCTCCCAAACTGACGAAGGACGATCGCGGCGTCTGGAGCGTCACGCTCGGACCGTTCGAACCCAGCATCTATATCTACTCGTTCACCGTCGACGGCGTCGCCATGGCCGATCCCATCAATCCGCGCATGAAATTGCGTGCACGCACTTCGGGGAGTCTGGTCGAGGTCAAGGACGATACGCCGGCTTTCTGGGAAGCGCGCGACGTGCCGCACGGGATGATCGAAATAAACTGGGAAAAATCGAAGGCCATCAACGGCGAAACGCGGCAGATCTGGATCTACACGCCGCCGGATTACTCCAAGACCACGAAGCGGTACCCGGTGCTCTATTTGTTGCACGGCTCTAACGACACAGCCGCCGGTTGGACCACCGCGGGCAACGCAAACTTCGTGCTCGACAATTTGTTGGCCGCCGGTAAGGCCGTGCCGATGATCGTGGTGATGCCGTTCGGTCACGCCACTCCGTTCGGAGTTCCGGCGGCTCAGGGCGGCGTGTCGAATGACGCGCTTTTCGAAAATTACATGCTGCAGGACGTGATCCCGACCGTCGAGGCGCGTTATCGCGTCATGCCGGGTCGGCAGAATCGCGCCATCGCGGGACTCTCGATGGGCGGCGGCCAGTCATTGCGTATTGGCTTGGGCCACCTCGATCTGTTCAGTGCCGTGGCGTCGTTCTCGGGCGCGATCCCGGGAGATTTCGAAACGCGCTTCGCGGGTCTGCTGAAGGACGCGAAAGCGACGAACGAAAGATTGAAGGTCCTATGGATCGGCTGCGGCCAGCAGGACTCGCTATTTCCGCGATCGAAGAATCTTTCGGAGCTGCTGGCGAAATATCAGGTGAAGCACGTCTTCCATCCCACGGACGGCGTCCACAATTACACCGTTTGGCGGAAGTACCTGGCCGAGTATGTGCCGCTATTGTTTCGCTAACGTGAGGCGATGGTCGGCCGCTCAATCACTGCGACCTGCACGCGTTTTCTGCCGAATTTGCGGCACAGGTAGCGGCTGGGTATGAAGATGTCGATGCGCAGCCCGCGAATTTTCGACCCGGTATCGGCGACCAGATAGGTCCCTGAATACTCTCCCGCGTTGCGTACGCTAATTACCGTGCCCATCGGAAGAATATCGGGATCGGCAGCTACGATACCTTTTTGGGCGCGAAGCCCGGAGCCCGTCGTGCCCTTCTTTGCGAAAGCTGTCGCGACGAACGTGGCGTTCTTCACGGCATGACGGTGACGTGCCTCGACAGATAAAAGAAACATCAATGCGAGGCAGAAAGCTGCAAGGATCTGTTTCTTCGCCATGCACCAGGATTGTGCAATTTTGCGACCGTCGCGGGGTTCGTACGAGCCGAATTAGCTGGCCTTCCGTTTGCCGAGGCCTTCGGCAATCATCGCTGTTACCAACGTATTCAGGCTGACTCCCTCTTGCTGCGCTCGGGCGACGAGGCGAGAGTGGAGTGACTTCGGTACTCGCTGCCTCCATTGATGCCCTTAAACTCGAAGGCTTCGGAATGGGATCGCCGAATTCTCTCAGGGTGAGCAACGCTGATTTCAGCGCATCGCACCCATTCTCAATCGCTTCTTCGGGTGTCTCGCCATCCGACAGGCATCCCGGGACGTCCGGGAACTCAATTGAGTACCCGCCGCCATCTTCCGTCGAAAGCGGACGAATGGTGAACGGATAATCGTTCAATCGGAGTTTGTCCTGCTTCATATTCCAGCGGCAGGATGACGAAAGGTGACATGACTTGTGCCCTGTTGCCGCCAGCCAATCGCAAAGTGGCGAGCGAGCACTATCAAATCCTCAATGCGCCAATCCCGAGGATTGTTGCGCATCCTGCTAAGTAGTTTCGCTGCATTCGCCATTCACTATGGTGTCACGGGGGGTACCAGCCAGATGGCGCTTACCGCGATCCCAGCAATTCCAGAAACGCCTGCGTCGCCCGATTGAACTTCTTCCGCCGGCGGTGAACCACGCCCACGGGACGCACCAGATCCGGAGCATGCAGCGGGACCGCGACCAACCTGCCCTGCGCTATCTCAGCCTGCATCGTACGCGCGGGCAGGATGCTGATCCCCGACCCCAGCGCCACCGCTTCCTTAATCATCTGTATGTTGTCGAAGTGCATGACTGGCCGGATCTCGATGCCCTGTTCGCGCAGGAAGCGATCGAGTTCGCGGCGGATCGACAGGTCCTCGTCGAACGCGATGAAGTCCTGCCCGTTCAGATCGGACGGGAAGATCTCCGCGCGCGACGCCAGCGGATGCGACGGCGCGACGGCCAACTGCATCTGCTCTTCGCGCCACGGAATGGCGGCGATGTCGCGGCCCGATTCCGGGTAGCTGACCAAGCCCAGATCGGCGGTATCGTTCACGACCGCGGAGTAGATTTTATCGGGCCGCATGTACTCCACCGCGAGGCTGGACGCCGGATATCGCCGCGAGAATTCGTCCTGCAGGTGACTCATCTCGCTCAGCCCGATCGAGTAGATCGACGCCACCCGCACCGTCCCCGCGATCTCACCTTTGAGCGACTCCAGCGCGAGCCCGAATGCCTCTTCGCGGTGTAATACATCGCGGCAAAAATCGGCATAAAGCCGGCCGGCCTGCGTCAATTCCAACGGTCGTTTGCTGCGGTCGAACAGGGGCAGGCCGAGCCGCCGTTCCACCTCCTGTACGTGCTGGCTGGCGGCGGATTGGCTGATATGACACATAGCCGCGCCTCTACTCATGCTGCCGGTGAGGGCTATCTCTTTGAAAAGGCGAAGCTCGGCGAATCCCACAGAGGCATATTACCATAAGTTCATCTAATATCAGATGTAGAATTATTTTCTATTGCCTAATAGTAGGCCCGCTGATACACTGATCCTAAGGCCACCGCCGAACTTGTACGAACCCGTCGCCGGAGTACCCTTCAGGCGCGGACTTCCCCGAGAAAAACTATGAATCACTCTGTTGTGAGCACCGGCCTACCCGAAGCGCAGGGTCTCTACGATCCGCGCAACGAACACGACGCGTGTGGCATCGGCTTCGTGGCAAACCTCAAGGGCCAGAAGTCGCACGACATTATCCTGAAGGGCATTCAGGTGTTGATCAACCTGACCCATCGCGGCGCATGCGGCTGCGATCCGGAAACCGGCGACGGCGCCGGAGTGCTGATTCAGATTCCGCACAAGTTCTTTGCGCGCGAGTGCGCCAAACTCGGTTTCACTCTGCCGCAGGCCGGCGAGTACGGCGTCGGCATGACGTTCCTCCCAGTGGAGCGGCATGCGCGTCTACAGTGTGAAGGCGTCATCGAGCGGATTGTGCGCGAGGAAGGGCTCACCGTTCTCGGGTGGCGCGACACGCCTATCGAAGGCGGCGCGATCGGACGAGTGGCGCGCGGCTCGCAGCCTTACATCCAGCAGATTTTCATCGCCCGCGCTAAGGGCATGAACGAGGACCAACTCGAGCGCAAACTCTACGTCGTGCGCAAGCGCGCCGAGATCGAGATCGGCGCATCCAACATTTCCGACAAGAGCTTTTTCTACGTGCCGTCGCTGTCGGCGCGCACCATCGTATATAAAGGACTGCTCCTCGCCCCGCAGATCGCAAACTTCTATCCCGAACTCAGCGACCCCGAAGTGGTGAGCGCCCTGTGCCTCGTGCACCAGCGCTTTTCGACCAACACATTTCCCACCTGGCAACTCGCGCACCCGTTCCGCTACATCGCGCACAACGGCGAGATCAACACGCTGCGGGGCAATGTGAACTGGATGCACGCGCGCCAGAGCGTGCTCGAATCGCCGCTGTTCGGCGACGACATTAAGAAGCTGTTTCCCGTGGTGCAGCCGAACGGCAGCGACTCGGCTGCCTTCGACAACGTCCTCGAGCTCCTCGTTATGTCGGGCCGCGGCATTCCGCACGCGATGGCCATGCTGATTCCCGAAGCCTGGTCGAAGAACCCGCACATGAATCCGCAGAAGCGCGCGTTTTACGAGTACCATGCGTCGCTCATGGAGCCGTGGGACGGACCGGCGGCGATCGCCTTCACCGACGGCCGTTCGATCGGCGCCACGCTCGATCGCAACGGACTGCGTCCTGCGCGGTATCTGGTGACGAAGGACGATCTCGTCATCATGTCGTCGGAAACGGGCGTGCTGCCCATCAAGCCCGAGGACGTGAAGCTCAAGGGCCGCCTGCAGCCCGGCAAGATGCTGCTGGTCGATACCGTCGAGGGCCGCATCGTTGCCGATAAGGAACTCAAGCGCGCACTGTACGGCCGCAATCCGTACCAGCTCTGGATCAAGGAAAACCAGATCGTGCTGGATCAGCTTCCCGATCCGCCGCGCGAACATGCCGACGACGCGGCCACTCTGCTACGCCGCCAGCGCGCCTTCGGCTACACCGACGAAGACGTGCGCATCGTCCTCGGACCCATGGCGCAGAAGGGCGAGGAGCCGGTCGGGTCGATGGGCACGGACACGCCGCTGGCCTGCCTGTCCGACAAACCGCAGCCGCTGTTCCATTACTTCAAACAGCTCTTCGCGCAAGTGACGAATCCGCCGATCGATCCGATTCGCGAAGAAATGGTCATGTCGCTGACCAGCTACATCGGCACGGAGCGCAACATTCTAGCCGAGACGCCGCAGCACTGCCACACGCTGAAACTGCCGCATCCCATCCTGACGAATCCGCACCTGGAAAAGCTGCGGCGCGTATCCCAGGGCGATTTCCTGGCGACCACTCTGCCCATGCTGTTCGCCGTCGAGGAAGGCGTGAAGGGCCTGGAGCGCGCGCTCTCGCAACTCTGCCGCCGCGCATCGCTGGCCATTCAATCCGGCTACACGCTGCTGATTCTTTCCGACCGCGGAGTGGACGAAGAGTACGCGCCCATCCCGAGCCTGCTGGCCCTGGCCGCGGTGCACAATCACCTGGTCCGCGAAGAGACGCGCACGCAGGTCGCGCTGATCATCGAATCGGGCGAGCCGCGCGAGGTCATGCACTTCGCGCTGTTAATCGGCTACGGCGCGAGCGCGGTGAATCCGTACCTGGCGCTGGAGACCGTGGGGCAGGGCGCGCCCAACTTCATCAAGTCCATCAACAAGGGCCTCATGAAGACCTTCTCGAAGATGGGGATCTCGACGCTGCAATCGTATCGCGGCGCGCAGGTCTTCGAAGCGATCGGGATCAACAAGGCGCTGATCGACAAATACTTCACCGGCACCGTGTCGCGCATTGAAGGCGTCGGGCTCGACGTGTTGGCGCGTGAAGCCATCGAGAAGCACCGCTATGCGTTCAGCCCGGTGACGGAGTTCGACACGGAGCTGTCGATCGGCGGCAACTATCAATATCGCGCGCGTGGCGAATACCATCTGTACAATCCGCAGACCATCGCCAAGCTGCAGCACGCCGTACGCGCGGAGAGCGCGCAGACCTTCCAGGAATATACGGACCTCATCGACCGCCAGGAGCAGAACCTGTGCACGCTCCGCGGCATGCTCGATATTAAACACGCCGAGCAGGCCGTGCCGATCGAAGAGGTCGAACCGGCCAAGGAGATCGTGAAGCGCTTCGCTACGGGGGCCATGTCGTTCGGCTCGATTTCCGAGGAGGCACACGAGACGCTGGCCATCGCGATGAACACGCTCGGCGGCCGATCGAACACCGGCGAGGGCGGGGAAGACGAGGCGCGCTTCGGCACTCCCCGGCGCAGCGCCATCAAGCAGGTCGCGTCGGGCCGCTTCGGGGTGACCACGAATTATCTGGTGAACGCCGACGAGTTGCAGATCAAAATGGCGCAGGGTGCGAAGCCCGGCGAGGGCGGCCAACTGCCCGGCCACAAGGTGGACGCGAAGATCGCGCGTGTGCGCCACTCCATTCCCGGCGTCGGACTGATTTCGCCGCCGCCGCATCACGATATCTATTCGATCGAGGACCTCGCGCAGCTCATCTACGATCTGAAGAACGTCAATCCGCAGGCGCGTATTTCGGTGAAGCTGGTCGCCGAGGTCGGGGTCGGAACCGTGGCCGCGGGCGTCGCCAAAGCGCATGCCGACGTCGTGCTGATTTCCGGCGACACAGGCGGCACCGGCGCATCGCCGCTCAGCTCGATCAAACATGCCGGCGTGCCGTGGGAACTCGGACTCGCCGAAGCGCACCAGGTGCTGGTGCTCAACGATCTGCGCGGCCGCATCCGCGTGCAGACCGACGGCAAACTGCAGACCGGCCGCGACGTCACTATCGCCGCGCTGCTGGGCGCCGAGGAGTTCGGCTTCTCCACCGCGCCGCTCATCGCGATGGGCTGCATCATGATGCGTAAGTGCCACCTGAATACCTGTCCGGTCGGCATCGCCACGCAGGATCCGGCGCTGCGTGCCAAGTTCCAGGGCACGCCCGAGCAGGTCATCAATTTCTTCTTCTTTATTGCCGAGCAGGTCCGCCAGTACATGGCGCAGATGGGCTTCCGCACCTTCGACGAGATGGTGGGTCGCGTCGATATGCTGGACGCGCGCAAAGCCGTCGACCACTGGAAGGCCAAGGGCATCGACCTCTCGATGATTCTCTACCATCCGCAAGTGCCCAGCCGCGTGGCCCGGCGCTGCATGACCGCGCAGGGTCACGGCCTCGACCAGGCGCTCGATTACAAACTGATCGACCACGCGCGCGAGGCCATCGAGAACGGCACGCCCGTCGAGATCAAGCTGCCCATCCGCAATATCCATCGCACCGTGGGCGCCATGATGTCGGGCGAGATCGCGCGCAAGCACGGGTCGGCCGGACTGCCGGACGATACCATCCACTGCACGTTCAACGGGTCGGCGGGCCAGAGCTTCGGCGCGTTCCTGGCCAAGGGCGCCACGCTCGAACTCGAAGGCGACGCCAACGATTATGTCGGCAAGGGACTCTCGGGCGGCCGCATCGTCGTGTATCCGCCGCGTACGTCGACGTTCCTGCCGGAAGAGAATATCCTGATCGGCAACGTGGCGCTATACGGCGCGACCAGCGGCGAGGCGTTCTTCAACGGCATGGCCGGCGAGCGCTTCGCCGTGCGCAATTCCGGCGCGACCGCGGTCGTGGAAGGCCTCGGCGATCATGGCTGCGAGTACATGACAAACGGCTTCGTGGTGGTGCTCGGCAAGTGCGGACGAAATTTCGCCGCGGGCATGAGCGGCGGCTTCGCGTACGTGCTCGATGAAAAGGGCGACTTCGCCGAGCGGCGCTGCAACCATGGCGACGTCGACCTCGAGCCGGTCCCGCCGGACGATGTGCCGCGGCTGAAGGAGCTGATCGCGCGGCATGTCGAAGCGACGGCCAGTCCGCGCGGCCAGTGGGTCCTGGAGAATTGGGATCAGATGTTGGAGAAATTCGTGAAGGTCTTCCCGCGCGAATACCGGCGCGTGCTCGGCAAGAGCGAAGCGCCGGTCCAGGCGATGCAGGGGGTGCGCTAATGGCGAAGGTCACCGGCTTCCTCGAATACACGCGCGAAGTTCCGCAGCGCAGGCCGGCCGCGGATCGCATCAAGGACTGGTTCGAAATTTACCAGCCGTTCCCTGAAGAGAGCCTGACGAACCAGGCTGCCCGCTGCATGGATTGCGGCGTGCCGTTCTGTCATACGGGCTGTCCGCTCACCAATCTGATTCCCGATTGGAACGACCTGGTCTGGCGCGGCAGTTGGCGCGATGCGGTGCGCCAGTTACACGCCACCAACAATTTCCCCGAGTTCACCGGCCGCATCTGCCCGGCGCCCTGCGAGGCGTCGTGCGTGCTCGGCATCAACGAGCCGCCGGTGACCATCAAGCAAATCGAGAAGACCATCATCGACCGCGCGTTCGAGGAGGGCTTCATCAAGCCGGAGCCCGCAGCGGTGAAGACCGGCAAACGCGTGGCGGTGGTCGGGTCGGGCCCGGCCGGTCTGGCGGCGGCGCAGCAACTGGCGCGCGCCGGACACGACGTCACGGTGTTCGAGAAGAACGACCGCATCGGCGGGCTGCTGCGCTACGGCATCCCGAGCTTCAAAATGGAGAAGCATCTGATCGAGCGGCGGATGGAGCAGATGCGCGGCGAAGGCGTGAAGTTCGTGACCAACGCGCACATCGGCGTGACCATGCCGGTCGAAGATCTGCGCCGGAAGTTCGACGCGATTCTGCTGGCCGGAGGGTCGGAGAAGCCGCGCGATCTCAAGGTGCCGGGCCGCGAGTTGAAGGGTATCCACTTCGCCATGGAGTTTCTGCCCCTGCAGAATCGCGTGTGCGAAGGCGACGAAGTGCCGGACCAGATCGTGGCGACCGGCAAGCACGTGGTCATCATCGGCGGAGGCGATACGGGCGCGGATTGCGTCGGCACCAGCCACCGTCAGGGCGCGCTTTCGGTCACGCAGTTCGAACTGCTGCCCAAACCTCCGGAGCAGCGGTCGCCCACGACGCCGTGGCCTCTGTGGCCCATGCAGTTGCGCATCGAGAGCTCGCACGAAGAAGGCGGCATGCGCGATTGGAGCGTCAACACCGTCGGCTTCACCGGCGACGACGAGGGTAATGTGCGTGAGTTGCACGCCGCCCGCGTGAACATGCCTGGGTCAGAATTCACGATCAAGGCTGACCTGGTGCTGCTCGCGATGGGCTTCCTCGGGCCCGTGAAGAGCGGACTGCTGGAACAGTTGCACGTCAATCTCGACGCTCGCGGCAACGTCGCGACCGATCCCAATCACATGTCTTCGGTCGAAGGCGTCTTCGCCGCCGGTGACATGCGCCGCGGCCAGTCGCTCGTCGTCTGGGCAATCGCCGAGGGCCGGAAAGCCGCCCGCGGCATCGATCAATATTTGACAACGTCAACCAAATAGTTGACGATGTCAACTATGGACCCTGTCGCTTCCGTCAGGCAATTCAACCGCTTCTACACCCGGCGGATCGGCGCCCTCCGCGAGCACCTCGCCGAGAGTCCCTTCCCGCTCGCCCAGGCGCGCATCCTGTACGAACTGGCGCACCGCCCCGAAGTCACTGCGGGGGAACTGGCCCGCGACCTCGACCTCGACCCCGGCTATCTCAGCCGTATTCTGGCGGGTTTCGAGCGCCGCAAGTACCTCACGCGCACGCGTTCCGCCACCGACGCCCGCCAGCAGCACCTGCGCCTGACCCGCGCGGGCCACAGCGCCTTCCAACCACTCGACCGCGAATCCAGCCGCGAAGTCCGCGCCATGCTCGATCCACTCAGCGCCGAGGACCAGACGCAGTTAATCCAGTCCATGTCCGCCATCGAATCCCTGCTCCGCCCAGGCGACGAAGGCCCCGCCTACATCCTCCGTCCGCCGCGTCCCGGCGACATGGGCTGGGTGATCCATCGCCACGGCGCGCTCTACGCGCAGGAGTACCGCTGGAACGATGAGTTCGAGGCGTTGGTCGCAGAGATCGTGGCGCAATTCATGAAGAACTTCGACGCCAAGCGCGAGCGCTGCTGGATCGCCGAGCGCAACAACGCCATGGCAGGCTGCGTCTTCCTGGTGCGCCACTCCGAGCGAGTCGCGAAACTCCGCCTGTTGCTCGTCGAGCCCTGGGCGCGCGGCCACGGCATCGGCCGCCGGCTCGTTTCCGAGTGCATCGACTTCGCCCGCCAGTGCGGCTATCGCAAGCTGACCCTGTGGACGAACAACAATCTCGACGCGGCGCGCCGTCTATATGTGGAGGCAGGCTTCCAGCTCACGAAGGAGTGGAATCACCACAGCTTCGGGGACGACCTGGTCGGCCAGACCTGGGATCTGAAGCTCTAAATCCGTCCGAACTTCGCTACCGCTTCCTTGATCGACTTGAACTTCTCGATAAACGGCAGCATGGAGTGCTCCGTATTGTCGAGATCTTGCGCCTTCTTCAGCACCTCGGCGGCATGGGCCTGCGGCACCACCGCGATCCCGTCCTCGTCCGCCGTAATGATATCGCCCGCGTTGACCATCGCGCCTGCGCATTTCACCGGCACGTTCACGCCGGCGAAGCGATAATGGTTAATCGTCGTCGACGGGACCACGCCCCGGCTGAACACCGGAAACTGAATGCGGCGAATCTGCGGCGTGTCGCGGACTCCGCCATCGATCACCGCACCCGCCAGTCCCCGCACCTTCATCGCGGTGGCCATCAGCGCGCCGATGCCCGCATAATCGCTGCCGTACTCGAGCACCATCACGTACACCGACCCGGGCTTCGCGTTATCGATCGCGTCCAGCATGCCCTCCGACGCTTTCGAGCCTTCCTTGTGCTCTTCCTTCTTCAGCAGGACCGTCACCGCCGGACCGGCGAACTTCGTCGTGCTCACCGCGCGCATTTCGTGCGACATGTAGGCCTTCTGCCCGTACAGTTGCTCGATCGCATCGGCGACGGACGCGACTTCGACATTGCGGAATCCTTCCAAAACGGGATCGCCGGACGGCGCCGCCTGCTGCTGCGCAGTAAGACGGATCAGACCTGCGACGCCAACCGCCGCCAGGGCCAAAACCAAAATGCGTTTCATGAGGACCTCCTACCAGTATTTGTGGCCGCTCGGGATCGCGCCGGGGAACACGTACGCGTACATGAGCACAATCAGTCCGACCAGCACCATCAACGCGAGGCTGTGCTTCAGGACGGCGCGGAACAGCAGACCTTCCTTGCCTTCCTGATTCGTCACCGCGCAGCCGATCACCAGCGATTGCGCCGCGACCATCTTGCCCATCACACCGCCCGCGCTATTCGCCGCGCCCATCAGGATCGGACTCAGCCCCAGCTTATTCGCCGTGATCACCTGCAGGCTGCCGAACAGCGCGTTGGACCCGGCGTCGGTGCCGCTCAGCGAAACTCCCAGCCAGCCGATCATCGTGCCGAAGAACGGGAACAGCACGCCCGTGTGCGACATCGCCATCCCCATCGTCGCGTCCATACCGCAGTAGCGCGTCACGTACCCCACGCCCAGCATCGCCATGATCGCCACCAGGCTCAGCTTCAGCCGTGCAAACGATCCGAGAAACACCTGGAGCGTGCGCCGGAACGACAAGCCCGCCAGCGGCCCCGCGATCAGTCCGGCGAACAGCGTTCCGGTGCCCGCCGTGGACAGCCACGACACGTCGAACAGTGCCGGCTCCGCGTACGGCTTCGCCACGACCGGCGGCATTCGCATCACCAGCATGTGCAGTCCGGGCACGGGCGTCTTGAGCGAAACTTTGTCGAGCAGTGCACTCACCGACGGCACGCCCCACAGCACCACGAATCCGGCCAGCAGCAGGAATGGCGACCATGCCAGCACGACGCGACCCACCGTGAGTTCCTCGTGCTTCTGTTTCTTCACCGGCGCCGCCTCGCCTTCGTAGCGCCACATCTTCTTCGGACTCCAAACGTATTTGAAGAAGACCGCCAGCAGCAGCAGCGTTCCGATCCCGCCCATGATGTCCACCAGCGACGCGTCCATGTAGTTCGACCAGAAAAACTGAATCCCGCCGAACGTCACACCGCAGGCCAGTAGTCCCGGCCAGACCTCGAGTGTATGCCGCCGGCTGCACAGCACGCGCACCAGCCAGTACGGCAGGATCAGCGTGGTCAGTGGCAGGATGCGACCGATCATGGCGCTGAAATCGGCCTCCGGCAGTCCCGTCACGGCGACCAGAGTGCGCACCGGATTGCCGAGTCCGCCGTATGCGACCGGCGCCGAATTCGCGATCAGACACAGGAGTGCCGTCTGAAACGGAGGGAACCCGAGCCCGATCATCATGGCGCCGCACACCGCGACCGGCGCGCCGCCGCCGCCCGCGCCTTCCAGCAGCGCACCGAACGCGAACGCGATCAGCAGGATCTGCAAGCGACGGTCGCCCGAGATATCGCCGATCGATCGCTTGACAATTTCGAACTGCCCCGACTCGACGGAAATGTCATACACGAACACTGCCGCCACCACGATCCACGCGATGCGGAACCAGCCGAAGACCAAGCCATCGGCCACCGCTCCAGCCACCATGATGGGAGGCATGCGGAAAACGGCGAGCGCGATCACGACCGCGGCGACGAATGCGTATACTGCCGCCCGCCAGGCCGGAGCGCGCCGCACCGCCAGGAAGTAAAACAACGTGCAGACCGGGATCGCGGCGGCCAGCGTGGACAGCCACGGATTACCCAAAGGGTCGAAATTCTGCAGCCACGGCTGGTTCATCGGGCCTCCTTATTGAGCGCGCGCGAACACGATACACACGGGCGCGCCGACCTCGACCGAATCGCCGGTGGCCGTCAGGCGCCCGGTCTTGGTGTCGATGGTGAAGCCGGCGATATTGTCGGAGTCCTGCCCGGCCGAGAGCAGGAATTTGCCGCTCGGGTCGATCGCGAAACTGCGCGGCGTCTTGCCACCCGAGGGGAACGTGTCGATCATCGTGAGCTTGCCCGTGCTCCCATCGATGTTGAATGCGGCGATCGTATTGTTGCCGCGATTGGAGCCGTACAGAAATTTCCCGTTCGGATGGACCGCGATCTCGGCGGTGCTCTTCGGCCCGCTATATCCGGCGGGCACGGTGGACACGGTCTGCACCTCGTCGAGCTTACCGTGCGCGGCGTCCCACTTGAATGCCGTAATCGTCGCCAGCATTTCGTTGATCGCGTACGCGAACTTCCCGTTGGTGCTGAAGACCAGATGGCGCGGCCCCGACCCGGGCGCCACTTTGGCGAACGGCGGATCGTTCGGCGTCACGCTCGCCTTCGCAGGGTCGATCTTGAAGACCAGGATCTCGTCGAGCCCCAGATCGTTCAGCAGCATGAATCTGTTGTCCGGCGAAATGTTGGCCGAGTGCGCGTGCGGACCTGCCTGCCGCGCTTTATCCACGCTGCTGCCGCTGTTCCTGATGTTCCACGCAGCCTCGCCGAGCGAGCCGTCGGCCTTCACCGGGAATGCGGCAGCGGTGCCATCGTTATAGTTGGCGACGAACACCAGCTTGCCCGTCTTGTCCACCGACACGTGGCACGGACCCGACCCCGTGGCCGATACCGAATTCAGCATCTTCAAATGTCCGGTGGCCGCGTCGATCGCGAACGCGGTGACCATGCCCTTGCCGTTTTCGTTGGCCGCGTACAGATACTTCTGGTCGGGCGATACGGCGACGAACGAAGGATTGCTCGTCTCCGCAGCCAGCGCGCCGTCGGTCAGCTTTCCCGTGGCCGCATCGAAGCGATACACGTAAATGCCCTTGCTCTTCTGCCGCGTGTACGTGCCGGCGTAAGCGAATAAGCCGCCCTTCCTGGGTGCCTGTGCAGACACGGTAGCCGTCAGAACCGCGGCGGCGATGAGGAGTTTTGCGAATCGTTGGAAGCGCATAAGAAAACGGAAGTCTAACATAGGGCACTCTCACCGTACGACCGGGCGGGCCGCGGAAGTGCGCTCCACGAACAGCAGCAGGTCGAAGCTCTGCGTCACGTGCAGGCGACGATACGTCCTTTCCCAATCGTCGGAATAGATCGAGCCGACCTGGCGTGAGCGTTGATCCTGTGCCAGCCATGCCGCGACGGGCCCGCTCTGCGGCGCCTTGCGCAGATCCACCAGGAACAGCGGCAGCCCGGTAGACGCCAGGACGCCGTCGAGGCTATCCGGCGCGGCGGGCCGCATGGTGAAGTCGTCCAGCCTCCGGCCGCCCACGACAGACGCGCGGAATGAGCCCCGATTGAAAGCGAACCCGAGCGTTACCAGTTCGTCGCCATACATGCGGCGCAGGTGCGAGCCCATCGGGACCGGCTCACCGGCATTCGGACCGGTGTGTACGTGGCCGTTGTGCGCCCAAAGAACAATCTTCGTGCCAGCGGGCTCCTGATCCAGGATCCACTTCACGTTGTCCGCCATGAAGCGGTCGCGCGCGGCGGAGCCGGCCATCTCCGCGGCCTGCCGGACGACCACGGCATTCTGCCGCGCGACGCGCCATTCGCCGTCGGAGGTGATCGCGGCATAGCGCTCGTGGTTGCGATCCAGGTTGGCGACGACTTCGGCGGGCTTGAGTCCGGTCCGCCCGGCGGCATCGGGATCGACGCGCCGCAGAAATGCCGCCACATTGGACGCCGCGACTTCGGTGAACTGCATGTCGAAGCCGAAGAACTTGACCTTGTTCGTGTGCGCCGCATCCGCGTTGTAGCGCCGCATCCAACGCACCATGTCGAGGACTTCCTGGCTGTTGCAGGTCCAGAAATGCAGGCCAGCCAACAACTCGACAGGGTCGCCTTTGCCCGTCAGCACGTAGTCGTTCAGCGCCAGCGATTCCGGCCAGTTGGCTTCCAGCGCAAACACCGTGAAGCCCATCTCCGTCACCAGGAATTCCAGCAGCCGGTGCTTGAGCTGGAAGAACTCGCGCGTCCCATGCGTGGCCTCGCCGAGTGCGACGATGCGGGCCTTCCCGACAATCTCACGGACCGGCCGCATGTCGTCAAACCCGTGGCTGGGCTCGGCCGTCAACAGCGGGACGGCGCCTCGCCGAAACCAGTCGACCACTTCCTTTGGTGCTGCTTTCGTCTCTGCGCGCGACTCCACCGCCCGTTTCACCAGCGCCAGCCGCATGGGGATGTTCTGCCCGCCGCGAGTCAACTTGCCTGTGATTTCGGAACCATCCGCGCCAAGCGTCCCTTGAAATTCCGTCTGGAGGCTGCGCAGTTGCATCCGCACTTGCGAGCCTTCGAGGCTGATCGCGGTGACCGGCACATCTTCGATGCCCAATTGCGGTATGCGGAACGTGCCTTCGATGCCGCCGTCTGCCGCCGCCAGAAACTGGAAGACCATCTCCGTCGTATCGCCATCCTTGGCGAATTCCAGGCGCGCCTTCCACTGGCCCCGCAGTGCGTTGTTCTGCGCGAGCACGGGTGCGCAACACAACAGCGCGACCGCGAGCAGACGTCTCAATTCTCCGAGGCCTTCCCGGCTCGGTCGATCACCAGCACCTCGACCGGACCCTTCTGCGGTTCGAGTCGGAGCCCGATCTGTTCCCGCATCGCCGTGAGGAAGTCCGGACCCGACGTATCGCCCGCCGCCGCGGCCCGGTCATCCACGAACTTGATCTCGAAATCGTATTCGCCCGCGAGCCCCGTCTTATCGACCACGGTCCGGCCCATCCGGTACGTCAGCGAACTGGCGGCGAATCGCGCCATCGTCACCTTCTTGCAGATCGTCAGGCCCTGGCGATTGTTGATGGTCAGGCCTTCCGCTTTCGACGGCTCCAGGTGCGCCCCGTTCTTCGCGACCACCAGCACGTAGATCGGCATCTCCCTCGTCTCGTTGTGCGCCTGCAGTTGGAAGCGGGACGCCAGCAGCGCCCGCATCTTGAGGCGGATGCCGCTAAACTCCTCGTCGAACGACAGCTTCACCCCGGTCGGATTATCGTTCTCCGATGGCTTCGCCACGACGTCGTACGGGGTCTTGTCCATCCACGCCGGCCCGCCCACAAGCTGCTGCTCGCGGATGTCGTAGGCGAAGAGAATCAGATCCTTCAGGGTCACATTGGTTGCTCTGATGCCGCCACCCGCGGTGCGGTTGAAGTTCGATCCGCTTTGCGAGGGCGCGGCCGGCTTTATGGACGCCGCTTCGAATTCCGGCTGCTGCGACCAGCAGGCCGTGACCAGGAACAGGGCTGCAAGAATTCGCACCACCACATCTTATCAGCGGGCAGTGAGGTAAGCTCATTAGTCATGCGGACCATCCTTCTGCTCGTTGCCGCGACGCTGCTTCGCGCGCAGCATTATGACCCGACCTGGGAGTCGGTGGACAAGCGCCCTACCCCGGCATGGTTCACCGGAGCCAAGTTCGGCATCTTCATCCATTGGGGTGTCTACTCCGTGCCCGCCTACGCGCCGGTGATCCCGGGCAAGCTAGCCTATGCCGAGTGGTATTGGAACGCGATGACGCAGGGGAAGAAGCCGGGCAACAGTAATCCCGTGCAGACGGGCACCTGGGCGTACCACCAGTTGCGATTCGGCGCCGATTTCCCGTACCAGGATTTCGCCTCGCAATTCCGCGCCGAACTCTTCGAGCCCGACCACTGGGCCGACATCTTCCAGCGCTCCGGGGCGAAGTATGTCGTGCTGACCTCCAAACATCACGAAGGCTTCGCATTGTGGCCCAGCAAGGAGGCATCGAAGACGTGGGGACGTCCGTGGAACGCCGTCGAGACCGGCCCGAAGCGCGACCTGCTGGGCGATCTCACCGCCGCCGTCCGCCGCAAGAATCTCAAGATGGGCTTCTACTATTCGCTCTACGAGTGGTACAACCCGCTGTATCTTGCCGACAAAGAGCGCTACGTCCGCGAGCACATGTTCCCGCAGTTCAAGGACGCCGTGACCCGCTACGCGCCCTCCATCATCTTCAGCGACGGCGAGTGGGACCTCACGTCGGCGGAATGGCATTCGCCCGAACTGCTCGCCTGGCTGTTCAACGAATCGCCGTCGAAGAACGAAGTCGTCATCGACGACCGCTGGGGCAAGGACACGCGCCACAAGCACGGCGGTTACTGGACCACGGAATACACGCCCGGCATGAGCGGCATGGATCACCCCTGGGAAGAGAGCCGCGGCATGGGCTTCTCCTACGGCTACAATCGCGCCGAGCGGGTCGACGATTATCACACCGGCGGCCAACTCATCGCTATGTTGGTGGACCTGGTCAGTCGCGGCGGCAATCTGCTGCTCGACATCGGACCGGCCGCCGATGGCACGATCCCGCCCATCATGGAAGATCGTCTGATCCGCATGGGCAAGTGGCTGAAGGTGAACGGCGACGCCATTTACGGCACCAAGCCGTGGAAGTCGACGCGCCAGTGGAGCGCCGGCGAAACGGCGAAGGTCGATTACAACAAGGAGTTCGAAACGGCGTACGACGTCTCCACGCTGATCGAGCCCAAGCCGGGCAAGGCCAGCATCGAAGCCTTCTTCACATCGAAGGGGAACGACGTGTACGCCATCCTGCCGCGCTGGCCGGGCCGCCAGTTCCGCATCAAAGAGGGCGGCCTGCAGCCGAAATCGATTGCGCTGCTCGGCGGTGCAACCGGTCTAAAATGGAAGACGGCCGGCGGCGCTGTGACCATCGATTTGCCGGACTTGCCCCAGGATCTTCTGGGGCAGCCGATGTGGGTGCTCAAGATCAGTCAATGAGGAAAGCAATGCATTGCGCCAAATTCGTGCTCGTCGCTGTTGCCGCCGCGGTCTGCGCTCCGGCCCAGGAATCGCAGGCTGTGGCCGATGCGAAGTTGCTGTTGCGCGAGGCGGGCGCGCTGGTGCAGGAGGCCGACGAGCTCCAGCAGTCCTCGATCGCAACGAATGTTTCGGGACAGCAGGCCCGGGCCGGCGACGTGGCCGGCGCATTGGCGACCATCCAGAGCGTACGAAATCCCGTCGCGCCCGGCCAACTCTACTCCGGGCTGACGTCGCATATGGCTGCGCACGGGAACTGGTCGGACGCGATGAAGTTGCTCGCCGATCTGCCTGAGGGATCGGGCCGCTCGATTTCGTATTTCGGCATCGGCAGCATACTGGCTCATCAGCACGACTTCGCCAACGCGCGCCTGGTCGCCTATGCGATCCAGCAGGAGCCGGATGGCGGCTCGCAATACAGGGATCTGCTGGCCCTCATCGCGTCGGAGGAAGGCTCCTCGCCGCGACAGGCAATGGCCGCGCACGCGTCTCAAGCCACGCTCGACCAGGTCCGCTCCATGCAGCCGGGCGCCACGCGCGCGCAGGCGTTTGCGCAGCTCGCGATGCAGCAGGCGGCGCAGAAAGATCCAGCCGCTCCGGTGACCGTTACGCTGGCGCAGGAAGACGCGCGCACGACCGCCGGCGTCCCATCGCAAACGTTCGAGATGATCGCTGTCACGCGCGGCGCCACCGGCGACCTGCCCGGCGCTCTCTCGGTGGTGAATCAACTCGATCCCTCGTCGCGCGCCTGGCCCCTCTGGAATCTCACCGGCATGATGGTGCACGCCGGCCAGCGTAATGAGGCACTGGCAATCGCCCGCTCCCAGGAGTCCCGCACCGCCCGCGCCTACGCCCTCCTCGGCATCGCCAGCGCGCTATTGGATAAATAGCCGTCGGGCAGGCGAAAGAGTGTTCCCCACGGGCACAGTACGGGCGAACGTGGGGGGCCTTGCTATGCAATTGTCAAAGATCGGTTGCAGTGGACGGGGTTAGGCTGCCAGAATTTCATCAAGCTGCGTGGTGGAAAACGGCATCCTCCCGTGCTTGGGACGAGTTGAAAAAACACATTTGGGTTCCAGGCGCCTGTGGGGGCGACTTTGGGAGCGCTCTTCGGCCTCTTCGGCGGCGGCTTCTTCGGTAGCGGCTTTCTGGGCGGCCTGTTGGGCAGCGGCAGCTTGGGCGGCGGCTTGCTGGGCGCGGGCTTGTTCGGCGCGGTAACGGCGCTCCTGCAGTTTTTCGAGGAGGGCGAGGTCTTCCTGGAAGGCGCGCTGGATGCGGCGCTCGTAGAGGGTGAGGAGGTTGATATCCTTGCCGCGCTCAAGCCAGGCGTAGGCATGGGCGAAGGCGACGGCGGCTTCTTCGTTGTCGCACTTCATCTGGTCGGGCTGGCCGAGGGTGATGGCGACGATGGCGTTTTCGATTTG
>Ga0105240_10002540_pt1 | contig 29265 bp, 33 predicted proteins | sample KBSC54metaG_FD_80426 | JGI IMG/M metagenome (GOLD analysis project Ga0105240, IMG submission 80426) | Corn rhizosphere microbial communities from Kellogg Biological Station, Michigan, USA - KBS C5-4 metaG | ecosystem: Host-associated > Plants > Roots > Rhizosphere > Soil | place: Michigan, USA... | reverse complement strand
GACGCGTCGACGATTTTGAGACAGCGACGCGCATCGGCGAGGTGGCTTCGTAGATTGCCGCCCGTACGCCACCGCCTGCCTCGCCGCCACCTCCGTCTCCGCCAGCCCCTCCGGCGGCGCCGATCCCCGTCCCCACGCCGACGACCGTGGCGCCGTCAGTGCTCGCGCCGCCGGTGGCCGGAACGACGCCGACCGTGGTCGCCCTCGCGCCCACGATGGCGGCGACCGGCGCCGGCTTGATCGGCGCGCCAGCTGGCTTGCCGTTCGCGGTGGTCGCCGGCGGGATGCGGATGCCTGGCGTCCAGGTCGCCGAGGTCCAGCCGGTGCAGATGCCGCAGCTGGCCGAGACGGAGCAGCTGGCTCAGGCCGAACGGCCAGCCTTGCCGGTCGCATCGCAGGTCCAGCCCGCGCCCTACGTAGCGCCGGTCTACCCGCGCAAGCAGGATCGGAACTGACCGGTGCCGGCGTCAGATGAACGGCGCGGGCGGCCGCGCGCCGGCCTCGCCGCCGTCTGCGCCGGCGTCTTCTGGCTGGCGCTGGCGCCGGTGGCCGGCGCCGCTGGGCAGGCCGTTCCGCCCGCGGCCGACTTCGGCCACGAGCCGGCCTCCGCCGACGCCCGGCGGATGGCAGACTGGGTGGTCGGGGCGGGCGACAACGCGGGCATGCCGTTCGTGATCATCGACAAGGTCGAGGCCCGGGTGTTCGTGTTCGACGCCTCGGGCCGGCTCACCGGCGCCGCGCCGGCGCTGATCGGCCTGGCTCGCGGCGACGACACCGTGCCCGGGATCGGCGAGCGCAGGCTGGCCGACATCCGCCCGCAGGACCGGATCACGCCCGCCGGCCGCTTCGTCGCCTCGCTCGGGAATGACCTGGGGGAGAAGAACGTGCTCTGGGTGGACTACGCCTCGGGGGTGGCCCTCCACCGGGTGGTGACCAGCAACCCGCGCGAACGCCGGCTGCAGCGCCTGGCCTCGCCCTCGCCGCTGGAGCACCGGATCTCCTACGGCTGCATCAATGTCCCGGCGGCGTTCTTCGACGCGGTGATCGACCCGGCCCTCGCGGCCACCAATGGCGTGGTCTACATCCTGCCGGAGACCCGGCCGATCGAGGCGGTGTTCGCCATGGCGCCGGTCACGAGGCCGAGGTGAAGAACACCTCCGAGAGCGTCTTCACCTCCGGCAGGATGTAGACCACCCCGCTGGTCCCGGTGAACGCCGGATGCACAACCCGGTCGTAGAAGCTCACCGCCACATTGATGCAGCCGAAGGTGATCCGGCGGTCCCCGGGTGACGGATTGGCCAGCCGCTGCAGGCGGTGTTCGCGGGTGTTCGCCGGCAGGACGCGATGCAGCGCCAATGCGGCGCCGTAGTCCACCCAGAGGATGTCCTGCGGGCCCAGGCCGTAGCCCAGCGAGGCCACGAAGCGTCCCGCCGGCGTGGTGCGCTCGCCCGGTCGGATGTCCGCCAGCCTGCGCTCGCCGATGCCAGGCGCCGAGTCGTCGCCGCGGGCCAGCCCCAGCAGGGCCGGGGCGGCGCCCAGGATCCGGCCGCCCCGGTCGAACACGAACACCCGGGTGGCCTTCTTGTCGACGATCACGAACGGCTGGCCGTGGCTGTCGCCCGTGGCCACCACCCAGTCGGCCACCGAGCGGGCGTCGGCGGAGGCGGGCTCGCCTTCGAAGTCGGCTGCCGGCCGTGGAGCCTCCTGGGCTCGCGCGGCCCCGGCCACGGAGAGAACTAAAGCCGCGACCGCAAGGGCCGCGAGGGGGGTCAGGCGGCCGGGGTTCCGGCGGGTCGGGGCAGCGGACATCGTCGTCTCCAGGTTGCCTTCCAGACAGCCCGATGCAGGGTCTCCAACAGCGAGACCTGCGCAGGTCGTTGGGAAGCGGCGCGCGCCGGCGGGTCCAGACCGCGGCGCTGCAGCACCTCAGCAACATCGGGGCCACCGGATCGGCCCTGGATGTCCCAACCTGGCCCATGGCCGTCGCCCAGGATGGCGCGGCTCTCGTTGGCCGGGGAAGGAGGTCGGCGTTCTCGACGCCTGTTCGACGCCTGCTGCGCCGCGCCGGAGAATGAAGAACCCCCAGGTCAGGTCTGACCCAGGGGTTGAGCGGCGAATCCTTGGGGGGCAGTTCGCCGCACGATGCGACAACAGCCAGCGCCCGCAGGAGTTCCCGAATGCGCAATCTTCGGCTGCGCGCGGGCGCCTCGACTGGGTAACGGGCAATCCGGCCGCCGCGCCTACGCGCCAGGTCGGCGGCGGCGCCACTCCGTCCGCAAGCCGCTCAAGGTCCGGCCGGCTGCCGATCACACGGTCGGGACGGTCCCGCCGTCGATGACGAACTCGGCGCCGGTGAGGGTGGCGGCGCGGTCGCAGGCGAGGAAGGCGATCAGGTCGGCGACCTCGTCCGGCCGGTTGGGGCGGCCGATCGGGATGCCGCCGAGGGCGGTCGCGGCGTCGGTTTCGGTGTAGCCCGGCGAGACCCGCACCACTCGGACCCCCTTCGGTGCGAGCTCGTTCGCGAGCGCGCGATCCATCTCCGAGGTTGGCGCGCAAGGTGTCCGCCACCTGCTCGCAGCCTTCCTCGACCAAGCCATCGATCCATCCTACGGCTTGTTGCCGGCAACGCGATCGATGGCGTGGGTCAGCCGTTCGCGTTCCCGGCCGATCCACTGACCCTCGGGGTAGTTCCGAAGAAACGCCTCGGCGAACTCCACAGGGTCCTCCCCGACGACAGCGCGGACCGGGGTTCCGTCCGCCGCGCTCTGCTCGAACAGATCAGCAAGATCCTCGAGCATCGGCAGCAAGCTGTCCCCCTTCCCGGGCCCAAAGAGCAGCATGTACCGCTCCAGCGCATCGATCGCTGTGTGATAGTTCGCGGAAAGTTGTTGCGTGCGCGCCTTGTACTGACGGTATCGCTTCTTCTGCTCGATCCACCCGGTGGCCATGTCTATCTCCTTCCTTGGTTAAGCTGTTCGAGCCGTTCCGTGAGGAAGCCCCAGGTCCTCCAGAATTCTTCGAGATATTCCCGTCCGTGAGCGTTGAGCGAATACACCTTGCGCGGCGGCCCCTTCTCGGACGGGAGCTTCTCCACGTCGACGAGGCCTTTTTGCTCGTTCCTGACGAGCAGGGCGTAGACGGTGCCTTCGGCGATTTCGGAGAAGCCCTGGTCCCGGAGGCGGGCCGTGATTTCGTACCCGTAGGCGGGCTGCACGGAGAGGATCGCGAGGACGATGCCCTCCAGCGTGCCCTTGAGCATCTCGGTCATCTGCCTACCCACGGAACACCTCCCCTACCTACTGAGCGTCACTGACTACCAGTACATAGCTCCACTAGGTAGCGGCCGTCAAGCTCGTCGTCGCGGCGGGTTGGGCGGTGTAGTCTGACCCCATGACACTGCTCCGCCCCCCGCTCCTCGGTTGGATCGCCGGCGCGCTCATCGCCGGCGGGTCGCTCGTCGCAGGCGCGCCGCTCGCCGCTCCACCCCCCGCCATCGGAGCAACCATGACCGCCGCCAGCCTTGCCGGCCGCTATGACGGCCACCAGACCGAAATGGCCGCCGGCCTGGAACTGGGGGCTGACGGGCGCTTCCGGTACGGCCTCGCCTATGGCGCGCTCGACGAGCAGGCCGCCGGGTCGTGGACGTACGACGGATCGCGGGTGTGGTTGACCAGCGATCCGGTGGCGGCGCCGCAGTTCGTGCTGCTCGCGGCAACGCCGCTGCAGACCGGGACGCTGAAGGTGGCGCTCGACCTGCCGCAGGGCATGAACCGGCAGTATTTCAAGGCGCTGATCCGGCTGGCGGACGGCCGGTCGATGGAGCGCCAGTTCGGGGACGAGGGGCTGGACGTGCAGTTGGGCCCCAGTGAACGAGTGGTGTCGGTCGCCCTGCTGCTGCCGGTCTATGGGCTGGAGGGCGAACCGGCGCCGCTGGCGGGCTCGCCAGGCGGCGACGCGCATTTCCGCTTCGACCCCAACGACCTCGGCAAGGTGGCCTTCGCGCGCGAACCGCTGCTGGTGTCGCCAGACGGGCTGCGGCTGGAGCGGCTCGGGCGGACGATCGTGTTCAGGCGCGCGGCGGACGAGTAAGGGCGCCAGCGGTCCCTCAAGCCCGGCGCCGCAGGGACGCCAGAGCCGCGGATGTCGTCGGCGAGGGTGTCGGACGGCGTGCTTGACACCCCGGGGCTTCGCTCGCCACGGTCGGCGAACCCTGGATTTCGGAGGAGGCGCTCATGGCCGCTTCGGCCGCCGCCGCGACAGCCATCCAGTCGATCCCGATCATCGACATCGACACGCACTACACCGAGCCCGCCGATCTCTGGACCTCGCGGGCGCCCTCGCGGTTCAAGGGTCAGGTGCTGGAGACACGCCGGAACGCGGCCGGGGTGGAGGACTGGTACATCGGCTCCGACTACGTGACCTTCAAGCTTGGGGTGATCGACCGCAACGAGGAGAAGCGGAAGGGCGTGCTCGCCCTCGACACCCTGGACGAGATGTCGTCGGCGCAGAGCAATCCCGGAGACCGGGTCAGGATGATGGACCGCTTCGGCATCGCCGCGGCGCTGCTCTACCCCAACGTGGTCGGGTTCGGGGCCACTCGGCTGATGGAGCTGAACGCCAGCGAGGAGCTGCGGCTGTTCCACGTCGAGGCCTACAACGACGCCATCGCCGAGCTGCAGCGCGCCGGCCAGGGAAGGCTCTATCCGCAGGCGGTGCTGCCGCTGTGGGACATGGACGCCACCCTGAAGGAGCTGCGGCGCTGCCGCGAGGATCTCGGCCTGACCGGTGTGGTGATGTCGGACGCCCCCCACGCCTTCGGACAGCCCGTCCTGTCCGACCCGGCCTGGGACCGGTTCTGGTCCACGTGCCAGGACCTCGCCCTGCCGATCAACTTCCACATCGGCTCCAGCGGCGTCTCCTTCGCCGGCGACTACTGGGGAAGCGCGTTCGGCCCGACCGAGGACGGCGCCGGACCGGGTGCGCAGCGTGTTCTCGGCGACGTCGGTGTTCATCATGAACTTCCGCGACATCACCAACCTGATCCTCAGCGGTGTCCTGGAGCGGTTCCCGCGCCTCAAGTTCGTCTCGGTGGAAAGCGGCGTCGGCTGGATCCCGTTCGTCATCCAGAGCCTGGACTACACCATGGACGAGATCCTGAGCCGCGAGCAACGCGCGCGCTTCAAGCGGACGGCGAAGCAGATGTTCATGGACCAGATCTACGCCTCCTACTGGTTCGAGGGACCAAACAACGTCGACAACTACATCTCGGAGTTCGGCGTCGACAACCTGATGTTCGAGACCGACTACCCGCACCCGCAGTGCCTGTATCCGCAGGTGCGCGAGAAGGTGGTCGAGACGCTCGGCAAGTACGACCTGCCCACCCAGCGCAAGGTGCTGTTCGAGAACGCGGCAAAGCTATACGGCATCCCGGTCTCGTAACCGACGATCGGGCCTGCACGTCTCCGGCGCCCGAGCGGCGGCCGGTCGAGCGTCGCCGCGCAGCCGAAGCCTATGAGGCGCGACCGCGTTAGGAGGCCATGCCCGTTTCCGCCGACGATGGTCTGCCCGCGCCCCGACCAACGCTGCGAAGCCAACTGAGCGGCGTGCTGGCGCAGGCCTGGGGCTCGTTCCACCCTTTGCCGGCGCTCTATTGCGCGCCGGGGGTGATGCTGGCGCTGGCGGCGGGGCTGTGGCTTGGGCAGCCCGGCGCGGCGGTGCTGGCGGCGGCGGGCGCCTTCTCGACCGGGTTCGGGGCGTTCCAGCGGCTGACCCGGTTCTCCGTCGCACCGATGCTGCTGGCGGCGGCGTGCATGACCGCGGCGACGGCGGTCGGAACGGTGGCGAGCGGGGATCCGATCGTCGACGCGGCCGTGGTCGCGGCGGCGGCCTTCGGCCTTGGGCTGGCGGCCAGTTTCGGCACCGGTCCGTGGTGGGTGCTGCTGCAGGGAGCGGTGTTCCTGGTCGTCGCGGGCTCGCAGCCCGGGGACTGGCGTGAGGGCGCGGCGCGGGCGGCGCTCGTGGTGGCGGGGGGCTCCGGCCAGACGGCGCTGGTGTGGATGTTGCGACGGCTGGCGCCGGGGGGCTTCCCGCCGCTGCTGGGGCCGAATGCGATCGACCCGCCCGCCGACCCCGGCGCCTGGGCCGCCGAGGCGCGGCGGGTGATCACGCCCCGCGCCACCGAGTTCCGGCACGCGGTGCTGCTGGGCCTGGCCGCCGGGGCAGCGATCCTGATCGCGCGGCGGCTGGCCCTGCCGAACGGCTATTGGGCGGCGCTGACCGTGCTGCTGGTGCTGCGGCGAGGCGGCGCCGAGACACTGACCCGCGGCGCGCAGCGCATCGGCGGCACGGTGCTCGGGGCCACGGCGGCGACGCTGGCGGCCGCGGTGCTGCGGCCGGACCAGGGGGTGTTGCTCGGACTGATCGGGGCGGCGGCCTGGTGCGCCTATGCGACCCAGTGGGTGAACTACGGGACCTTCTCGGCGAGCGTGACGAGCTATGTCGCGCTGCTGATGGCCCTGCTGGGGCTACCGGAGGCCGAGGTGGCCGCGCACCGGGTGGCGGCGACCCTGCTGGGCGGTGCGATCGGAGGCGGCGCGCTGGCGCTGGCGCGCCTCGGCCGCGAGGCGCGGCGACGGGTTTGGGCCTAGGCGCGGGCTCGGGGCGAGGACCTCCGCCGCGCCCCTCGCCCTCCGCCAGCGCGCCTGAAGCGTGGCGGGTGAGCGTCAGGCCGTCCGACGAGCCGCGCCTTCGGTGGGATCGACCCGGAGCCCCGTTTCCCACACCCGGATCGCGGAGGCGATCTGATCGGTGGCGACGTGGTGCGGCATGTGACCTGCGCCCGCGATCGGGACGACGGTGGCGCGGGGAAGCTGCTTGGCGAAGGCCACCGTCTGCTGCTCGAAGCCTGCGATCTTGTCGCCTTCGCCGCCGATCATCAGCACCGGCAGGGCGAGTTCACCCACCCGCGCCTGCAGCCGCTTCGCTTCGGCGACCATGGTCGCCCCCTCGGCCGCGCTGGCGCCCAGTTGCCAGGGGCGCACGGCCATGCCGATCGAAAAGTCCTCGCGGAAGCGCGCGGGCACGGGGCCGGGCGAGAACAGGGCCTCGAACATCACCGGCGCCATCAGCCTGCCCAGCAGGGGCGAGAGGGTGTAACGCATTCCCTCGCCCAGGATCGGGATGGTCGACCCAGCCGCGAGCCACGAGTCCAGCCGCAAGGTCGGCACGTAGTAGCCGGAGATCAGCACGATCCCGCGGACCAGCCCGGGGCGCTCCAGCGCGGCGTTGGCGGCAACGATGGCGCCCCAGGAATGGCCGCCTACGATGGCGTCGCGGACGCCGAGTTGGCCCAGGGCGTCGACAAGGAGCCGCGCCTGCGCCGCGGCGGTCCAGTCCCGTCCGTGCGGACGGGCGGAATGCCCGAAGCCTGGCCGGTCGATGGCGATCACCCGGTGATCGACGGCGAGCGCGTCGAACAGGCCGCTGCTCACGAAATCGTCGGCGGAAACTCCGTTGCCATGCACGAGCAGCAGGGCCGGTCCCTTCCCGGCCTCGATGTAGCGCAGGCGAACGCCGTCGATCTCGAGGAAGTTGCCGCGCGGGGGATGGGCGCGCTCGGCGCTACGCGCCGCGGCAACGTTCGCAGCCGCGGCGCCGGCGAAGGCGCCGACCGCCAGCCCGACCCCGGCCAGCGCACGCTGAAGGCCCGTCAGGGCGTGGGAGGAACGTCTCGAGTGAGCTGTCATTTACCTGGATCCTACGACCCGGCCTCAACATGCTGCAATGCAACATGGTTCCATGGACGGCAGCAATCACCCATCCAGCGGACGACACAATGGCGTTGCTCAGCGGGATAGGACCCGCCCTGACCCCGTTTGCCGTTCCGCTGCGTAGTCCCCGTCAGACAAGCGCTGATGGAGGCGAAGATGACGGTTCAGACGAAGCGGTCGTTCCTGGGTTGGGCGGCTGTCGGGATGGCGATGCTGATGGCGATCGGGGTAGGCGGGTGTGCGAACGCCTACGGCCCGCCCGATCTGGTGGGACTGTCGGTGGTGGACCGGGACACCGGGCAGCCGCTGCGGGTCTGGCGCCATAACGGGCGGATGTTCGTCGCCGGCCGGCCGGGCGCGCGCTACGCCCTGCGGGTCAGCAACCACACCGGCAATCGGGTGATGGTGGTGCTGTCGGTGGACGGGGTGAACATCCTGACCGGCGAGACGGCCGGCTATGACCAGCGCGGCTATGTGTTCGATCCGTACGAGGAGTACGACCTGAACGGGTGGCGCAAGTCGGATAGCGAGGTCGCCGCCTTCACCTTTGCGCCGCTGCCGGAGTCCTACGCGGCCCGCACCGGCCGGCCGGGGGACGTGGGCGTGATCGGCATGGCGGTGTTCCGCGAACGGGCCCCCGTGCGGGACGTCTATCCGGAGGCGCCGGCGCATCGGTGGCGCGCGCCGGACAGCTCCGGCCGCGGCGGCCTCGACCTGCAACGCCCCTCGCCTGCCCCGCCGCCGGCCGAGGCCCCCGCCACCCGGTCGGCTCCGTCGTCGGGCGCGAACGCCGCGGCCGAGGACCAGGCCCCGGGCGACATGGCCCGGCGCGAGGACGAACGACTGGGCACCGGGCACGGCGAACGCGAATGGTCGGTGGTGACGACGGTGGATTTCGTGCGGGCGACGTCGTACCCGCAGAGCATCCGGCGGATCGAATACAACACCTACGCCAACCTGGTCGCCGCGGGCGTGATCCCGGCCCGTCCGTATGCGGAACACCGGCCGCAGCCGTTTCCAGGCAATCCCGGGGGCTACGTTCCGGACCCGCCGCCCGGGCCGGACGGCTACGACGACTAGGTCGTCTGATGGCGTCATGGCCCGGCTCGTCCGGGCCACCCATGAACACCCGCCCGGCAGGGTGTTCATGGGTCGCCGGGACAAGCCCGGCGATGACGTGGGTGGGTCGGCCTCCTCGGCCTTGGATTGCGCCTCTTCGGGCCTCTAGACTGGGGGGATGGAGCCGGACATTGTCGCCGACGCCGATCTGCTGCGCGCCGCCGGCGATCCGAGGGCGTTCGCGCAGCTCTATGACCGCTATGACCGGCAGTCCTTCCAGTTCATCCGCCGCATGCTGGGCGCCGCCCACGCCGACGCCGCGGAGGACCTGCACCAGGAGACCTGGATGGCGGTTTCGAGGAGCGCGGCGGAGTTCGATCCCGGCAAGGCCAGCTTCCCGGCATGGCTGTTCACCATCGCCCGCCGCAAGGTGCTGGACCATTTCCGCCGGCAGAAGGTGGTGTTGCTGGCGACAGCCCAGGAGGACGCGGCGGACCTGGTCCCAGATCCGGGGCCGACGCCGCTGGAGCAGGTGGAGTCGCGCGAGCTGGCGCAACGGGTGGTGGACGCGGTGGAGGCCCTGCCGCTGGAGCAGCGCGGGGCGTTCGTGATGTTCGCCCACGCGGGACTGTCGCTGGAGGAGATCGCCCAGGCCACGGGGGTGGCCGTAGAGACCGCCAAGAGCCGACTGCGCTACGCCCGCGTCCGGCTGAGACACGCGCTCGCTGGTGAGAGGTCGGCCCATGTCTGACAACGCGCCCGATCCGGTCGACAAGGCCTATGTGGAGGCCGAGGCGGTGCTGGCCGACGAGGCGGCCCGGGCGGCGCGACGGGCGCGGCTGCTGGCCGCGGTGGCGGAGCAACCGGCGGCGCTGGCGGCGGCGGCGGCGCCCGTGCCGGCGGCCCCGGCGCCGCCTCGCCGCCGAGCCGCCTGGGGCCGGGGCGCCTGGCTGGCGGCGGCCTGCGTGGCGGGTCTGGGCCTGCTCATGGTCAGCCGGCTCTACCAGCCGGTGACGACGCACCCACCGCCGGCGACCCCGAAACCCGCGGCCGCCGCCAAGGCGACCCCTGAGACGCAGGTGTCCGCGCCGCCGGCGACGACGGTGCGGGCGGACGAGGCGCCGACGGCGGCGGCCGATACGGCGACGTCGCAGGAACCGGCGAAACCGTCCGACGCCAACCGTGCGCGGGCCGAGGCTCCGCCGGCCGCGCCGCCCGTCACGCTTCCGGCCCCCTCGCCGCCACCGCCGCCACCGCCTGCCGACATCGCGCCGATGCGGCGCGCCGCGCCGGCCGAGTCCGAGGCGGGACCGTCGCCCGCCGCCGCGCCGGCCCCGGCGCCGGAGCGCCCGCCCGCCGCCTCCGGGCGCGACCAGACAACCGGCGGCGACGATCTGGCGCGCGGGACTCTGCAGCGGCCGGCCAGTCCGGCCGGCGCGGCCGTGGCCAACCAGGCGCCGAGTCAGCATCCCTCGGCGATGGGCGGTCTGGCCGACCCGGCCTCGCGCCTGCGCGCCGCCGCCGCCGCCGGCCGGACCACCGAGGTGGAGACCCTGCTGGACCATGGCGCGTCCGTCGACGCCGCCGACGCGGACGGCGACACGGCGCTGATGATCAGCATCCGCACCGGCCACCCCGCCGTGGCCGCCGTGCTGCGCCGCCACGGCGCCAGCCTGGACCGCCGCAACCACGCGGGCGAAAGCGCCCGGGACCTGGCGACCGAGCAGGACGACCCGCGGCTCGACCGGGCGCTGGGGCTGGGGCCGTAGCGCTCGCCGTCCTGCGTGCTTCGAGACGCGGCCTGTGGCCGCTCCTCAGCATGACGGGATTGGCAATCCGTCCTACAAACCTTCGTCATCCTGAGGAGGCCGCAACGTGGCCGTCTCGAAGGACGCTGGACCATCTGCGGGTTTCCGGAGCCTGCACAGCCCTGGGGAGGCGCGCATGAAGCTCGGGTCGATTTCGCTTTGGGGCGACAGCCTCGAAGACTTCCGGACCGAGATCCGGACCGCCGAGGAGCTGGGGTTCGGGCTGGTGACGGTCGGCGACAGCCCGGCCGGCTGGCGCGAGCTCTACGTCAGCCTGACGGTGGCGGCGCTGGAGACCACCGAGGCTCTGCTGGCGCCGATGGTGACCATCCCGGTCAGCCGCCACCCCGCCGTCGTGGCGAGCGCCATGACCTCGCTGTGGGACCTCAGCGGCGGACGGGCCCGCTTCGCGATCGGCACCGGCGGCAGCGCCACGGCCAGCATGGGGCTGGGCGCGCTGACCCAGCAGCAGTGCCGCGAGCACATGCTGGCGCTGCGCGACCTGTTCGCCGGCCGGCCCACGATGTGGGAGGGGCATGAGGTTCCGGCGCTGCGGTTCGCCCGCCCGGTGCCGATCTACTATTCGGCCAAGGGCCCGCGGGCGATGGCGCTGGCCGGCGAGGTGGCCGACGGCGTGGTGCTGCAGGTGGGCATGTCGCTGGAGGAAACCGCGCGGAAGATCCGGCTGGTGCGCGACGCCGCGGCGGCGGCGGGGCGCGATCCGGCCAGAATCGACATCTGGGCGTTCAGCTTCACGGCCGTGCGCGACCGGCGCGATACCGCGCTGGGCGACGTCAAGGCCTCCTTGGCGGCCACCGGCGCCTACACCATGAACCAGAAGGCGTTCGCCGACGGCGTGCCCACCCAGTTCCGCGGCAAGCTGAAGGAGCTGCAGGCGCGCTATGTGGTGGCGGACCACTGCGTCGTGGGCGGCGCCAACGAGCCGCTGATCGACGAGCTGGGCCTGACCGACTACCTGGCCGAGATCGTGGCCGTCGCCGGATCCGAGGCGGAGGTCGCGAAGGTGCTGGGCGGGCTGGAACGCCTGGGCGTCAGCCGCTTCATGTGCGCCCTGCCGGGCAACGCCGACCCACTTGGGACAATGCGGCGGATGCGCGTGGCGTTCGATGCCCGCGAGGTCGTCCAGGCGCGGTAGCCGCGCAGCCGCAGGACGCTGACCGCAGAGCTCGCCGAGACGCCGGGTCTCCGGGCCGCCACTGCGCGTCCCTGCGATCTCCGCAGTTCATTTGTCCCCCGCCCGGGCCTGCGGGGCGGAAAAGGCGCCCAAAAAGCCGGCGCGCGGGCCGGTTCGGCGGACGCCCCGTTGTCAGACCACGTGCGGCTATCTACGGTGAAGGTTCGCGTCTTCGGAGAGTGAGAGCGGCCATGCAAACCAAAGTCACCGTCGCTACGGAAGCAAAGCTGGATCACCAGAAGCTGCTGGGGTTTCGCAATCTGGTCGACGTGCGCGCCGCGGGGGATGACCTCGACGAGAGTTCAGACCTGGCGTTCCAGAAACGCGGCACAGAGTTGCCGAAGACCGGCGCCGCGCTCTAGCGGTGGCCTCCGCGGCCGCGCAGGCGCTCGGTCGCCTGCCCGGGCGCCGATAACCACGCACGCCTGAAGTTGGCGCCAACGGAGAGTGAGAGCCATGGAAACCAAGGTCACAGTCGACGCCGAACGGAAGCTGGATCATCGCCAGCTACTGGGCTTTCGCAACCTGATCGAAGTGCGGACGGCCGGGGACGACCTCGACGAGCGTTCCGATCTGGCCTTCCAGAAGCGCGGCAGCGAAGGGCCCAAGCCCGTCGCTCAGTTCTAGCTGCGGGCGCCTGGCCCAACCGGGGCCCCGGCTCTGGGCCTCAGGTTGCCAGCGCCGCCACCGATGACTACGCTGAAGGTTCGCGCTAGCGGAGAGTGAGAGCGGCCATGGAAACCAAGGTCCCCGTCGAGACGGAAGCCAAGCTGGATCACGAGAAGCTGCTGGGCTTTCGCAACCTGGCCGAGGTGCGTTCGTCCGAGAAGGCCCTGCGCGAGAGCGCCGACCTCGCCTTCCAGAAGCGTGGCACCGAAACCGCCTGACCGGCCTCGCTGCCCCTGGGGCGACGCGGATGTTCCTTCCCGGCTCCGCCGATCCGGTCGCGCTCGACCGGGCGATGCGGGAGGCCCTGGCAGACAGCCTCGAACACATCCAGGCAACGGTGGGCACCCGCCTGAACCTGCCGGGACCGGAAACCCTGGCAGCGATCGCCGCGGTCCGGTCGCACAGGGTCGCGCCCGGAGCCTTCGGCCGCTACTACAAGACCGTGCTGGCGATCGAGGACGGAGACCTCGCCCAGGCCCGCCAGCGGATGATCGAACTTGTCCGCATGGTCCGGCAGGAGCCGCGCTTCACGATCTGCGTCTATGCCGACGCCGCCCTGGGGGATGAAACCGCCCTCTATGGCGACATCGTAAATCCCGACAGCAACGCCCCGCCCTGGATTGCGGCGCCGATCTCTGCGGACGGGTTCGAACAGCGCGTACGGGAGGCGCTGGACCTGATCGATACGGCCGACCCCGCGCTGGCCGGGGAACTCCGAGGCCTGCTCATCCAGGTGGTCGGCGCCGCGCCCTCCGGAGCTTCCGGGGCGATGGCGTTCGGCAGCGTGTCGTCGCTGATGCTCTGGGGCCTCGTGGTCATGAACATGGAGCGGTACGCGACCGCCGCCGACCTGGTCCAGGGACTGGTCCACGAGGCCGCGCACCTGCTGCTCTATGCCCACTCGATCGACGAGCCGCTGGTCACCAATCCCCTCAGCGAGCGGTACAAGTCGCCCTTGCGCGCCGACCCGCGGCCGATGGACGGGATCATCCACGCCACCTTCGTCAGCGCCCGCATGCACTATGTGAACGCCAGACTGCGGGCGGCGACGAGCGCGAGCTTCGCGCCGATCCCCCCAAAGGAACTCGACGATCGTCTGGCGACCTTGCGGGAACTCTATTTCGGCGGTGTACGGACGGTTCGGGAACACGGCCAACTGACGGCCACCGGACGTCGCATCCTCGAGGAGTCGCTCGACTACATGACCGCGGCTTGAGGCGTGGACGACGCCTCGTCCAGCGCGCTTTCCTTCGCCCAGGGCGACGAGCTTGTCCTTGATCCTGACGAGTCCGGCCCGCTCGCCGAGGTGATCGCCCGCCGGGTCGAAGCAAAGCCGGACGCGGTGATCCGCAGCTATGGCGACGACGGCCGCCACCAGGCGCAAACCCGCGCGCAGCTGTGGCGCCGTGCGGGCGATGTGGCGGCGGCGCTGCAGGCGGCCGGCTCGGGTCCCGGCGCGCACGTCGTCATCCTGGCCGACGACGTCCTCGATTTCGTCCCGTCCTTCTGGGCCTGCCTGCGCTCGGCGGCGATTCCGGTGGCGCTGATGAACGCGGCGAAGGGCGCCGCCCACCGCGGCGAGCCCGGGTTCGCCGAAGCGGTCGGTTTGCTGCAGGACCCGTTGTTCGTCGTCGACGACGTCTTTGCGGCGCTGTTCGACCGGCTTGGGCCGGCGCCGGAGCGGGCGATCGTGCGGCTGTCGTCGGTAGGGACAGCGGCCGGCTGGACCGTCGATCGGGCCCCCGTGACACAGACCGCCTACCTCGTCGCGACCTCCGGATCGACCGGCCGGCTGAAGCTGGTGGAGCTCTCCGAGCCGGCCGTGATGTTCCGGAATTTCGACCGCCGCCCGCCCCGCGAACCGGCGCAGGGACCACAGGCCGTCCACGCGCTGGGAACCGCGCCCATGGACACGGTGACGGGGCAGCACGTCTGCTTCCTGCATCCGGAGTCCCTGACGCAGATTTCGTCGCGCGCGCTGACGGTCAGGCCGACGGCGATCCTCGACGCCATCGAGGCCTTCGAACTCGATACGATCAGCCTGACCAACTCGATGATGAACCGCATCCTGGCGGACGACCGCGCGAACGGTCGCGTCAGGCGACTGGCTTCGCTGCGCGCGATCGGCCTCGGCGCGGAGCCCATCTCGGCGGGCCTGGCGCAGGATTTCTCCGCCTTGCTCAGTCGGCATGGGGCGGACGGCGTTTCGATTCTGGCCGGATACGGGACCACCGAGACGGGGTCCCTGGTGAAGGGATCGTCCGCCTTGCTGATGAGCGGCAGAACCCAGCCGGTCAGCCTCGGACGCCCCGCGCCCGGCGTGGCGATGAGGATCGTGGACGAGGACGGCGCCGTGGCGCCCGCGGGGGATGTCGGGGCCCTCGAGCTATCCTGCCCGGCCAAGATGTTCACGCGCTACTGGGGCGATCCGCAGCTGACCGCGGACAGCTTCACGGCCGACGGCTGGTGGAAGACCGGCGACCTCGGCCAGCTGATCGACGGCGAGATCACGCTCCGTGGACGGACGAAGGAAGTCCTGATCCAGAACGCCCGCAAGCTCTCGCTGGCGGACATCGACGCCGAGATCCAGGCGGCGCTTGGCGTCGGCGCGGTCGCCCATGCCTGTCTGCTGGTCGACCCGGAGACCCAGGCCGACACGCTCGGCGTCGCGTTCGACACCTTTGGAGCGTTGGCGGAGGATGAGGCGGTCGAGGCGATCAGGACCGCGGTCGTGCGGCGCTTCGGCGTCCGGCCGCAGACGGTGGCCGCGATCCCGGCCGACCGCATCCCGCGAACCGCCGTGGGCAAGGTGCGCCGCGGACCGCTCGGACAGCTGATGGCGGAGACGATCCGTGCGCCTGGCCCGGCTGTGGCCGAGACTGCGTCCGAAGCCGGGCCGACCGCGCCGACGAGCCGCCTGGAGACCATCTGGTCGGAAGTCCTCGGGCTGCAGCGGGCGCCCCTGCCCGCGGACCACTTCTTCGATCTCGGCGGCGATTCCCTGCGCGCCCTGACCCTGCACCTGCAGCTGGTCGACGCCTTCTCGGTTCGCATCACCGGCGAGGAATTCTTCGCCGACCCGACCTTCAGCAATCTGCAGAGACTGGTGAAGAGGCGCCTTCACGGCGTCGGGACGGGCGGCCCGGAGGCCAGGCCCGACATGCCCTGGCCGCTGCCGGAGGCGCTGCGCCATGGACTTGCCTCAGCGCTCGCCCATTGGCCGGGGCAGCGTCCCACCGAAGACGGCTCGATCATCGGCTTCAACCTCGACGGGGACCAGCCGCCGATCTTCTGGGTGTTCAACGCGCCCCAGGAGCCGGTCGCCCTGTCGCGGGAACTGGGACCGGGACGACCCCTGTATGCGATCCGCTCCGGCTATGAGCTCACCGATTATCGCGAGGACGAAATCCAGGCCTTCGCGCTGCGCTACGTCTCCGAGATCGTACGGCTTCGCCCGACGGGTCCGATCTTCGTCGGCGGCAACTGCCAGGGGGCGATCATCGCTCTGGCGATCGCGCAGCATCTGCTGAGGCGCAAACGTCACATCCCGCTGCTGGTGCTGATGGACTGGGCGTTCGAGCTCCAGCCCTACCAGGGCCGCGTCCTGTTGATCGGGGGCGCGGACAACCACCATCACAACCCGCGCCTCGCCTTCGCGAACCCGGAGCTGGCCTGGGCCCGCGCTTTTGCGGGCCACGCCTTCGCCGAAATCACCGGCGGCTATGCGAAGGGCTTCGAGCCGGAGCATATCGGCGGTCTCGGTCGAGCCGTCGTGGAACACATGCGCTCGGCCTTGTCCGCCAGTCCGACACTGATGCCGGACAGCGGCTATAGGGCGAGCGTGGCGGCGAAGGACCCGCCCCGAGAGATGAGACTGGGCGAATCCCGCACGATCGCGGTTCTGGTCACCAATCAGAGCGACATCGTCTGGGCGCCGACCTCGGGGCTTCGGCTGAGCAGTCGGTGGCTTCGCCGCGGGCGCCTGCTTCGGCAGACGCCGCAGCCGCGAGCCGAGGTTCCCAGGCTCGGGCCGCTGGAGACCGCCACCGTTCGGTTGACCATCGCGGCGCCGCGGCGGCTCGGCGAACTGACGCTGTCGCTGGACCTGGTGGAAGAAGGCAACCGCTGGTTCAACGCCCCCGCCGCCGGCGACTTCACCACGCCGGTGCGCATCACCGGCGGCCGGCAGTGGAGGCGCCGGCTGCGCAGTCTGGGTGTGCGCTAGCCCCGTGAAGCCGCCGTCGACCCCGAGCTCTACCTGCTGTCGCGAAGCGTCGGGGCGGTGCTACTCGACAATTACGACGTCAGCTTCGAGCGGGCGCTGGACTATCTGGTCGCCGGGTTGCAGGCGGAGATGGCGAAGACGGGCGCGGGCTGACGAGGGGAGATGGCCATGGACTATGATCGCACCGCCATGCCGGCCGGCTACGACGCCGGGCGCGGCTACAGGCCCGAAGTGCTGCAGGGCTGGCTCGACATCATCGCCGCCGCCCTTCCCCCCGGGCCCGTCAGGGACATCCTCGACCTGGGCTGCGGCACCGGCCGATACTCGGCCGGGCTCGCGGCGCGGTTCGGCGCCCGGGTCATCGGCGTCGATCCGTCCGAGAAGATGCTGGCCGAGGCGCGCCGCAAGGGCGGAGAGGGCGTCGAGTTCGTTCGAGGCTTCGCGGAAGCTGCGCCCCTGGAGGACGCCAGCGTGGACGTGGTGTTCATGTCGATGGTCTTCCACCACTTCACCGACCCGGCGCAGGCCGCCCGCGAATGCCATCGGGTGCTGCGAAGTGGCGGCGCCGCCTGCCTGAGGGCCGGGGTCACGGAGCGGGCCGCCAGCTACGCCTACGTCCCCTTCTTCCCTGAAACACCGCCGATCCTGGCGCGGTCCCTGCGCAGCGCCGCCGAGATCCGGACGATCTTCCTGGACGCCGGATTTCAGCTCGTCCACCACACGCATCCGCTCAGCGAAGTCGCGGAAAGCTGGCCCGACTACGCCGAGCGTGTCTCCAAGCGCGCCGACTCGATCCTCGTGCAACTCGACGACGCCGAGTTCGAGCTGGGCCTGGCCAGTCTGCGAGCTTTCGCCAGCCGGGCGCCGGATGGGCCGGTGACCGAGCCGGTCGATTTCCTTGTGTTCCAGCGAGACTGAAGCGGCGGCGGGGAGCGCGACGAGTGGCGCACGCGCAAGCCTCCGACGGGCCACGACAAGCCCCAATCGGGTCGGCGCACGTCCCCGCGCCCCCTGCGGCGAGGCCTGCCAAGGCATTAGGCGTGACGCCGGGGCGGACGGACAGGCTGGCGCTGGTCGCCATCTGGGCGGTGGCGAGCGCCTACAATCTGTTCAAGCCCTATCACATCGACGACGCCGCCTACCTGGAGATCGCGCGCTGGATCCAGGCCCATCCGTTGCATCCGATGAGCGGGCTGCTGAACTGGTCGGGCAGCGTCGAGCCGATCTGGAAGATCAACCAGCCGGCGCTGTGGTTCTATGTGATGGCGGCCTGGGCCGGCATGTTCGGCTTCGCCGAGCCGACGATGCACGCGCTCCAGTCGCTGGCGGCCCTCGCCTGCGTGTTCCTGCTGCATCGCCTGGCGCGCCGGGTCGCGCCCGGCGCCGCGCTGTGGGTCACCGCGATCGTGATCCTCGGCCCTGCCTTCGTCGTCGAACAGAACGTGATGACCGACACGCCGCTGCTGGCGACGTGGCTGGCCGTGTTCAACCTGCTGATCGTCGACGCCGACAACCCGCGCCAGACGCAGCGGTTCGTCCTGGCCGGGTTGGCCTGCGCGGCCGCGGTGCTGATCAAGTACAGCAGCCTCGCCCTGCTGCCGGTGATCGGCCTGGCCCTGGCCGCGGAGCGGAGGGCGGCGCAGGCCTGGACGCTGCTTATCCCCCTGGCCGCCGTCGGCGCCTGGTCGCTGTTCAACCTCTACGACTACGGCGGCGTCCATATCGCCATGCGGGGGCAGACGTTCGACCTCCGCCGCTCCCTGGACTTGCTGGAAGCCTGGCTGATCGGCCTGGGCGCGGTCGCGCCGTTGGGGATGGTGCAGATCGCCACCTGGCTGGGCGCCCGACTCGCCCGCCTGCTCTGCGTCGTATGGGTCGGCTGGCTTGCCGGGCTGGCCATCGCCGTGGCGATCGGGCTGATCTCGGACAGGGCCGCCGACCGCGTGCTGTGGATCGCCTTCGCCGCGAATGCGGGCCTGATCGTCGTGGGGTTGGCCGTTGCCGCCGCGCCGCTGCTGGTGCGGCCGATGGGCTGGATCGCGCCGCTCACTGCCGAGCGCGCGCCCGTCGTCTACCTCTTGCTCTGGATCGCCGCCGCCACGGCCTTCTACGGTCTCTTCGCGCCGTTCATGGCCATCCGACACGTGCTCACGATCGTGCCGGCGGTCACCCTGCTGCTCGCGCATCGCTGGGGCGCGCGGCTCAGGGCGGAGGCCAAGGGCGTGTCATTCGGCCTGATCGCGGTGGTGTCGGCCGGCCTTTGCCTGTCGGACTGGCGGTTCGCGGCCTTTGCCCGCGACGAGACGGCGCGCGTGGCGCGCGAGACAGCGCCAGGTGAATTGGCCTGGTTCAACGCGCATTGGGGCTGGCAGTGGTACGGCCGGCTGCAGGGCCTGCGTCAATACAATCCCGCCTCGGGCCCCCGGCCGGGCGACTGGATGCTGGTCGCCGTCAGCGGCGCCGTTCCTGACCCCCCGGTACGGCTGGGCCGGCCGCGCACCGACGTGCAGCCGCGACAGTGGCTCAGCCTCTTCTGCACCGGCCGCGAGGTGCGGTTCTACGCCTTCGACTCATCGAAGCCGCCCTGGTCACTCAGCCGCAACTGCGTGAACCAGGCGCAGGTGTTCCGCGTCGTTCCGCCGGCAGGGTGACCTCACGACCGCCGCCGCGCGCGATTGCGGTTGCACGGTAACGCTTGGGAAGTCAGTCTGGCCGGCGGGCGGCTCATCCCGGGAGCAGACATGGAGTGGCGGCTGCGGAATGACGAGGGGCGGCTGGTGGCCGCGCCCACGGGCCGGGTCGACGAGGAGAGCTGGAAGGAGTTCAGCGCCAATCTGAACGCCGCCGTGCGCGACGCGGTCGCCGCGTCGGTCCCGCTGGTGATCGACCTCTCCGGGCTCGAGTACATGACCTCCAAGGGCCTGCGGGCGCTGACCCTGGCCAAGAACGAGGCGCGCGGGGCGGTCCAGATCCGGCTGGCGGCGCCGAACGCGACGATGCGCCGGATCCTGTCGATCAGCCGCTACGACATGCTGTTCCCCGTGGTCGACAGCGTCGACTCCGGGGATTGAGGGGCGAGAGGGCATGCTGGTCCGCTTCTGGGGCACGCGGGGCTCCCTGCCGGTGGCGCAGCGCGCCGACGCGGCCCTCACCAAGGTCGTGCGCGCCCTGCTGATCGCGCGGGGACGGCACTTCGCCGACGAGGCCGAAGCCGCCGAGTTCGCGCGCAGCGACCTGGAGTTCGCCACCTACGGCACGTTCGGCGGCGCAACGCCCTGTGTGGAGCTCGACGCCGGCGACGAGAGCGCCTTCGTGGTCTGCGACATGGGCTCGGGGCTGCGGGAGTTCGGCGTGAGCGCCGTGCGCCGGTGCGCCGAGGGCCGCCCGCGGGTCTACCACTTCTTCCTGTCGCATCTGCACTGGGACCACATCATGGGGTTCCCCTACTTCCGGCCGGCGCAGGATTCGGGCGCGACCATCGTGATTCACTCCGGCCACCCGGACGCGGAGGAGGCGCTGCGCCGCCAGCAGGAGGCGATCTCCTTCCCCGTGCCGTTCGAGGCGCTGAAGGCGAAGATCGAGTTCGCCGTGCATGAGCCGGGCGAGCCGTTCGAGGCCGCGGGCCTGCAGGTGAGCCTGATCCGCCAGACCCATGCGCGCGGCTCGTTTGGCTACCGGTTCGAGGGCGGTGGCAAGACCGTGGTCTATTCCACCGACGCCGAGCACAAGCCCGCCGACATGGACGCCGAGGCCGACTTCGAGGCCTTTTTCGGCGGGGCCGACCTGGTGATCAGCGACACGATGTATTCGCTCGGCGAGGCGGTCAGCCTGAAGCAGGACCTGGGCCATTCGTCCAACGTGGTGGCGGTGGATCTCTGCCACGCGGCGGGCGCCCGGCGGCTGGCGCTGTTCCATCACGAGCCGGGCTACTCGGACGACGACATCCAGCGGATGTTCTACGAGACCCTCCGGTACGAGGAGCTGGTCCGCGCAGGCCGGCCGCAGCTGGAGGTGGTCTGCGCGTACGACGGGCTCGAGGTCGAACTCTAGCTCAGGGGGCGTGGACGGCTCGCAGGGTCAATATGGACCGCCAAGTTCGCCAAGGACGCCAAGAACCGAGCCCGCATGTCGACGAACTCGCGCGGGTCATTGTCGGCGCTGGCCTCAGAGTTCACCGCGCACTGGGACCTGGGCTACTCGAGTCAGCCTATGAAATTTGTCTCGCCCATGCATTGGTTTCGACAGGCATCAAGCTAAGGCGCCAGGTAGCGCTGCCGTTGGTATTCGAAGGACTGACACTCGATGCGGGCTACCGCATCGACATCCTGGTTGAAGATACTATCGTAGTGGAGGTGAAGGCGGTCGAAGCATTGACGCGCCTCCATGAGGCGCAACTCTTGACCTACCTCAAATTGTCCAAACGTCCACTCGGCCTGTTGCTGAACTTCAACGTCGAGCTCTTCAAGCAAGGCGTGAAGAGGTTGATCAGGTGAGACTTGGCGTCCTTGGCGACCTTGGCGGTCCCCACCCATCGCCCGGTAAGACGACGCAGGCTTCGGCCGGATCGAGTGCTGCTGATCAGGAAGCTGGCGCGCGGCGGGCGAGAATTGCGGGGCTGGCCGCGGCAGTCGTGGCCGCGGCGCTGGTGTTCGCACTCGGCGACCGATTGAGCCGGCCGTTGTTCGACCTGTTGCAGAATCTCTCCCCCGCCGGCGAGGCCCCGCGGCAGGTGCAGGTGGTGGCGATCGATGGCGAGAGCCTGCGGGCGGTGGGTGGCTGGCCGTGGAGCCGGTTCTACCTGGCGCGGTTGACGGAGGAGATTTCGCGGCGGGGGGCGACGGCGATCGGGCTCGACCTGCTGATGCCCGAGCCGGACCGGCTGGACCCGCCGAGGTTCGCCGAACTCTATCACGAGCTGTCGCCCGGCGCGGCGGCGGAAGTGCGGGCGCTGCCGTCCATGGACGCGGTGTTCGCGCGGGTGATCGGCCGCAGCCCGGTGGTGCTGGCCCGGGCCGGGGCGCGGGCGCGATCGTTCGACGCCCTGGACCAGGCCGCGCCGCTGCTGCCGCCGGAAGCGACGTTCTCGCCCGCCCCCCCGCCGGACGTGCGGGCCTATCCGACCGCGCTCGCGAACCTGCCGCTGCTGGACGGCGCGGCGCTGGGCCATGGGCTGGTGAACGGCGACGCGGACGATGACGGCGTGCTGCGCCGCCTGCCGCTGGTGGCCAGGGTCGCCGGCGCGGCCACGCCCGGCTTCGCGCTCGAACTGGTGCGCGTCGCGAAGGGCGCCGAGCGGATTGAGCTGGCCAGCTCCGGCGGCCGGCTGACGTCGGTGCGCGTCGGCGATCGGACGGTTCCGGCGTCGGCCGACGGGCAGCTGATCCTGCGCTTCGGCGACTGGCGCAAGATCCGGACGACGTCGGCGGCCGACCTGCTGCGCCAGGGCCTGCCGGACAACCTGTTCAAGGGCCAGATCGTGCTGGTGGGCCTGACCGGCGCGGGCACGTCGGACGTGGTCAGCACCCCGCGCGCCAGCGAGACCTACGGCGTCTTCGTGCAGGCGCAGGCGGTGGACGCGATCCTGCGCGGAGACGGCCTGCGCCAGCCCCCCTGGGCGCCGTGGGCGGCGTGGGGCGTCGGCGCCCTGCTGGCGCTGGCGGCCGGGACGGCGGTGACCCGGGCGTCGATCGCGGTCGTGGGCGCCGCGGCGGCGGTCGGAATCGTGGCGGTGCTCGCCGCCAGCTGGTTCGGATTCCAGGCGGGCCTGCTGCTCGACCCGTTCCCGGCCCTTGCGCCGGCGGCGGCGACCACGGCGGCGATGGTGACGGCGCTGTTCGTCGAGGGGCGTCGGCTGCAGGCGCGGCTGCGCGCCACGCTGGAGGAAGAACGGGTGGCAGCCGCCCGGGTGGCCGGTGAGCTCAGCGCCGCCGCCGAAATTCAGTCGGGCATGCTGATGCCGCGGGAGGACCTTGCCGCGCTGACCGAGGCGGTCGACCTCGACGCGGTGCTGCAGCCGGCCCGCAACGTCGGCGGCGACCTCTACGACGCCTTCCTGCTGGACGTGGGGCGGCTCTGCTTCCTGGTCGGCGACGTGACCGGAAAGGGCGTGCCGGCGGCGCTGTTCATGGCGCTGGCCAAGTCGCTGGCCCGCAGCCTGCTGACCCGGCCCGAACTCGACCTGCCGGCGGCGGTGGCGGCGATCAATGCGGAGCTGTCGCAGGACAACCGCCAGGACATGGCGCTGACCCTGCTGGTGGGCGTGCTGAGGATCGCCGACGGCCACATCGATCTCTGCTGCGCCGGGCACGAGAACCCGCTGGTGACCGGGCCGAACGGCCAGGTGCGGGACGTGGCCCTGCGTGGCGGGCCGCCGCTCTGCGTCGACCCGTGGTTCCCCTACTCGGTCGAGCCCTGCCAGCTGGCCCCCGGCGAGACCCTGCTGGCCTTCAGCGACGGCTTGACCGAGGCGCAGGCGCCGGACGGCAAGCTGCTGCCACGGGAGGAATTGCTGGCGATCGTGGCGCGGGCGGCACTGGCGCCGACGGCGGCGGCGATGGTGGACGAGGTGGTGGCGGCGGCGCGGGCGTTCGAGGCCGGGTCGGAACCCAGCGACGACCTGACGATCCTGGCGGTGCGGCGGCCGGCAACCCCGTGATCAATGGAGACAGGATCGTTGTCGCGGCGCACCGGGGCCGTACGCCAAACTGACGGATGAGCGCCTACCGGACGATCACCTCGACGCGGCGGTTGGCCGGTTCGCTGACGCCGGGTCCGGTCTGGACGCGCAGCTCGCGCGAACCGCGGCCGGTGACGCGGGCATTGGACACCGGCAGGCCGTCGGCGACCAGGACCTCGCGGACCTGCGTGGCGCGGTCGAGCGACAGCCGGTCATTGGTGGCGGCGTCGCCGGTGGTGTCGGTGTGGCCGGTGATCTGGACGTCGGAGGTGGAGGTTATGGCGTGGCGGAGGGCGTCCAGCGTGGGGACTGACTCCGGCGAGAGCTGGGTCGTGCCCTCGATGAAGTAGAGGGTGAAGACCTGCGCGGGGGCCGGCATGGCCGCGAGCAGGGCGTCGTAGGCGCCGGTCAGCGGGCGGGGCCGCACCGGGCCGCCGCCGAGGCTGGTCTCGGTGTCCGGCTGGTTCAGCTGGCCGCGCTCGGCGCCGCTGGCCGGATCGAACACCGCCACGGCGCCGGCTGGGGCGCCGCCCTCGCCCGGCAGCAGGCCGACCTTGGCGGTCGCGCAGGCGCCCAGCGCCAGGCAGAGCGCCAGCCCGATCCGGCGTGTCACGGAACGACCACCACGAAGCGCGTGCCGCGGGCCGCCAGCACCGAGGTGGGCGTCCGCACCCGCATGGTGTCCTTGTTCTCGTGGGCGATCTGGCCGGAGACGATGGCCAGCGAGCCGCGGTTGACGGTGGTCAGGGAGCGGCCGGCGTGGGTGGTGTCGTCGAACTCGAAGGTGCTGAGGGCGATCGAGCTGTTCGGGCCGACGGCGAAGCGGCTGTTGTCGACGAAGGTGATGCCGAGGCGCCCGTCGGGGCCGGTCCGAAGCACGTCGCTGGCCTGCAGCAGCTGGCCGGGGGCGGCGGGGGTGACGGCGGCGCCGCGGACCACCTGGGCGGCCCCGGCGACGGACTTGATGCGGCCGATCTCACCAGCGGCGGCGGCCGTCGACAGTGAGGCCGCGATCAGCAATCCTGCAGCAAGGGTCGAGCGCATCGCAACCTCCGTTGTGGCAGGGATCAGACATAGCTCAGTTTCCATCCCAGGCGGAAGCGTCGGCCGGTGCGCGGCTGCGGGCGGACGCCGACGCCGTCGCCCGCGCCGCGCGTCTGGCCCGCGGTTTCGCCGCGCAGACGGGACTCGATCCAGCCGCGGCGAGCCGCCTGACGGTGGTGGTCGAGGAATGGGTGACCAACGTGGTGACACACGGCGGTCCGCAGGCGGGGGCACGCATCGTGCTGCGCCTGAGCCTGGGCCAGGAGGTGGTCCGCCTGTGGATCAGTGACGGCGGGCGCCCCTTCGACCCGCGGGCCGCGGTCTTCGAGGGGCCCGACCTGGAGCATGGCGGGGGCTCAGGCCTGGCGCTGATCGCAGGGTTCTGCCGGATCACGGGATATGCCCGCCTGGGCGGGAGGAACCGGCTGGTGCTGGAGATGCCGCTGGAGTGAGGGCAGGCCGCCATCGCTGCGGACGCTCGCCACCTCGACCTTGTCACGGAAGCTCGCGCAGCGGCTTTCCGGGATGACATTTCCGGGGATTCAACCAGCGTTCTACGCTTCCGCCATCGCCGGGATCACCTCGCGGCCCATGGCTTCGATCCAGGCGGCGCGGTCGGGCATGGTGGCGGCGACGGCGATGTTCTGGACGCCGAGGGCGCGGAGCTGCGTGAGCCGGGTGCGGTAGTCCTCCGGCGTGCCGACCAGGGCGAAGCGGTCGGCCAGGTAGTCGCTGAGGCCGAGCTGGTCGAGGAGCGGGGCGTTGGCGGCGGGGCGGGAGTCGCCGACGTGGTTCATGTTGTCGTAGCGCTCGCCGAGCTGCTGGATCGCCGGCCAAAGGTGCTCCGGGATCAGCTTGCCCCTGCCGCCGTTGCGGGCGAGGCGCTTGCCGATGCCGGCGATGGAGGCGGACGCCAGGGCGAGGGCGGCCTCGCGGCTTTCGGCGATGGCGGCGCGGGCGTGGAACCAGACCTCGATGTCGTCGGGTGAGCGGCCGGCCTCGGCCGCACCCGCGGCGATCTGGCGGCGGGCGTCCTCGATCACCTCGGGCAGCAGGCCGGTCTCCACGAAGACTCCGTCGGCGACCCGGCCGGCCAGGCGCAGGGTGCGGGGACCGCCGGCGGCCATGAACACCGGCAGGCCCGGGCGCTTGTAGGCCGCCTGGATCTTCGCCCCCTCCCAGGTCGCCTCGCCCTTGGCGTGGAGGTCCTTGATGGCGGTGATGTAGGCTTCCATCTGCGCGACCGTCGCCGGCTTCAGGCCGAGGTTGGTGGCGGCGGTGTCGCCGGAGCTGAGGCCCAGGAAGGCGCGGCCGGGCGCGAGCGCGTCGATGGTAGCCAGGCCGAGCGCCGAGATGGCCGGGTGCCGCGTCAGGGTGTTGGAGATGAACGAGCCGACCCGGGCGGTGGTGGTATTGATCGCGATCAGCGCCAGGGAGGCGAAGTGCTCGCCGAAGACACTCGGGTTGTCGCCGGTCATCACCATGGCGAAGCCGTTGGCCTCGGCCAGCCGGGTGTGCTCGCCCATCTCCTGCGGGCGGCGGGGATGCAGGCCGACGGTGAGCGCGAACTTCATGGCGGCGTCTCCCTCAGTGCCAGATTGCGACCACCAGGACCCGGACGGTCATGAAGACCATGATCAGCGAGCCGAACGACCAGAAGGTGGCGCGCACCTCGTGGACCTGGCCGGTGACATAGGCGGCGAAATGCAGGAGGCGCGAGACCACGTAGCCGTACAGCAGGCACTGGGCGAGCAGCAGCCGAGGGCCGGTGAGCACATAGAGGAAGCCGGCGGCGAGGAAGAACGGCAGGTTCTCCAGGTCGTTGAGCTGGATGCGGCGGATCCGCTCGACCTTCTCGTTGGGCGCCAGCTGGGACGCGTCGGGGCGACGATTCATCGGCGTCTTCCTGATGTCCTCCGGCGAACGGAAGCCGCCGTTGACCTGGACCATCCGCACCACCGTCAGCCAGGACATGGAGACGGCCTTGAGGATCATCAGCGACGCGGCGATGGCGTAGGTCGCGAACAGCGGGTCGTGCAGGTCGATCCTGGGCACGGCGCCCCCTTCTCTCGGTTCAGGCGTCGAACGACGCGGGCGGCGCCCCGATCGGCTTGCGCCGGCGTGCCTGGCCCGGGGTCTGGCCAGTGGCGCGGCGGAAGGCGTAGGCGAAGCTGGCGGGGCTGGCGAAGCCGGCCTGGCGGGCGATCTGGCGGATCGGCAGGTCGGTGTGCTGCAGCAGGGCGAAGGCGCGGCGGCGCCCGGCGTCGGTGACGTGGGCGCTGAGGGTGCGGCCGGTCTCCTCGCGGAAGGCGCGGGCGAGGTGGCGGACGCTGAGCTCGCACTCGCCGGCCAGTTCGGCCAGGGTCGGGAGCGGCAGGTCAGCATTCAGCCGGGCCTCGATCCGGCGCAGCCGCGCCGGCGTGAGGCCGCCCCGCTTGCGCTGCGGCGGCCGGTTCACCCGCCGGATGCGGCGCTGGATGTCGACGGCCACCAGAATGGCGGCGGCCTCGAGCGCCAGGGGAGAGGCGAGACTGGGGTCGGCGGTCTCGCGGTAGATGCGCCGCAGGCCGCGCATGGCCTCGGGAGAGCCGAGCTTCAGGCTTTCCAGGCAGGCGGTCTCGCCGAGGTCATGCCAGTCGAGGCCGAACAGGTCGGCGTCGATGTGGCAGGCCATGTAGCGGAACGGGACGGCGTCACAGGTGCCGATCATGGTCAGGCCCGCGGGGACGAAGGTGATGTCGCCCACCGGCTCGTAGCGCGGCTCTTCCCAGATCTCGTCGAAGCGCGCGCGGGCGCCCGGCGGGCGAGGGCCCAAAGAGACGCTGATGAAGCAGCGGTCGTCGCAGTGGGTCGTGGAATGTGGGGGCTCTTCGAACGCGACCGTGCGGATCTCGGTCTCGATGTTGCGGCCGGTGGCGGACCGTTCGACGATGAGTTGCCGCATCCCGCCCTCCCCGGCTTCTTGGCGCTCCGGCGGAGGATGCGGGTCTTGGCGGAGCAGCGTCAAGGACGCTGCATGCGGCGGGGGCCTAAGCCCGGCTCGGATCGACCAGGGTGCGGATCGCGTTCTCCGGGTTGCCGACGCCGGCCAGGGCCTCGCTGACGCCGCCGAGGCCGACCGTGGCGCCGAGCCAGGGACGGGGGTCGAGCTTGCCCTCGGCGATCAGGGCGAGCGCGCGGGCGAAGCCCTCCGCCGTGGTGCCGCCGCCGTACTGGATGTTGAGCGCCTTGGTGTGGGCGCACACGGTGAGCTGCTGGTCGGGCTCCAGGCACCAGCCGGCGACGATGATGCGGGCGCGGTAGGCGCAGTTGCGCATGATCTGGTCGACCACGCCGGTCATGCCGACGCATTCGAAGATCACGTTGGGGGTCCGCCCGCCCTGGGCGGCGTAGGGCGACGTCTCGCGCGGGTCGATCACGATGTCCGCCCCGAAGCGCAGGGCCTGGGCGCGCCGGGTCGGGGAGAAGTCGCTGGCGATGATCGGGCGTGCGTCGGTGAGCTTCAGGGCCATGATGGTGGAAAGGCCGATCGCGCCGCAGCCGATCACCAGCGGCGTGTCGTCGGCCGTGAGCCGCGCCTGGCTGACGTAGCCCAGTCCCACGTTCAACGGCTCGGTCATCGCCGCCACCTCGGACTCCAGGGAATCCGGGATGGGCAGCATCGCGGCCTCGGACAGCACCATCAGCTCGCCGAACCCGCCGGGACAGTCGGAGGACAGCCCGACGATCTGCGCGCCCTTCGGGGTCGCGATGCCGGGCGCGGAGGTGACGCGCTGGCCCTTCGGCAGGCGACGCTCCGTATCCGGACCATAGTCGATGATCTCGGCGACGTATTCGTGGCCCATGACCAGCGGGCGGGCGAGGTCGATCTTGAAGGGGCCGTCGTAGGCGTTCGACCACTGCACCAGGTCCTTGCCGTAGCGCCACATGTGCAGGTCGGACGCGCACATGCCGCAGCAGCAGGTGCGGACCAGCACCTGGCCGGGGCCCGGCTCGGGATCGGGGAAGGTTCCGGCGCGGATCTCGCCGTCGAGCAGAATTGCGGCTTTCATCGTGGCCTCCCTGGCGCGCGGTCTTCTTATCCAAGGCCGGAGCCTACGACCGATATCGAACGCGGGACATCTTTCGAATCCGCGCCATGAAACGACCCTGGGCGGCGCGCCGCGCTGTACCTGCGGCGGGTGGGGCCACTAAGCCTGGGCTGCAAACCGACCAGGGAGGGCGGCCATGGCGGACGCCGAAACGATCCCGAACGACCCAGCGCGCGAGGTGAACCCGCGCGCCTGGGAGCTGATCTCGGGCCTGATGTTCGATCCGGGGCGGCCTGTCAGCCCATATGAGGCCTACGCCGAGCTGCATTCCCTGGGCGACGAATTCCTGACCCCGAACGGAACCCACGTCGTCATCGGCCACGCGGACCTGGCCGAGATGATGCAGAACCCGAAGTTCCGGAAGAACAACGACTTCGGCGCCTCGCAGAAGACCCGGGTGTTCAGCACTCTGACGCCCGAACAGACAAGGGAAATCGCCGACTGGGAGGCCGACAGCTCGCCGAACCTGGGCTCGCTGGACGCGCCCGACCACATGCGCATCCGCGGCCTGGTGCAGCGGGCCTTCCTGCCCAAGCACGTCAACGCCCTGCGCGAAGTGATCACGGCCAAGATCGACGCCCTGCTGGGCGCGCTCGATCCCACCCAGCCGGTGGACATCGCCTCGCAGTTCGCGGCCCTGTTCGCGCCGGAGATCATGGCCGAGCTGATCGGCCTGCCCTCGGAGCACCGGGACTATGTCTCCAAGCTGACCAGCCTGTACATGCTGGG
>Ga0105240_10002536_pt1 | contig 29297 bp, 26 predicted proteins | sample KBSC54metaG_FD_80426 | JGI IMG/M metagenome (GOLD analysis project Ga0105240, IMG submission 80426) | Corn rhizosphere microbial communities from Kellogg Biological Station, Michigan, USA - KBS C5-4 metaG | ecosystem: Host-associated > Plants > Roots > Rhizosphere > Soil | place: Michigan, USA... | reverse complement strand
CCCCGAAGAGGAAAAACAGCGCCGTCTTCTGACCCTGCAGGAGAAGCAGCGCGCCATTCAGATCCGGCGCAACGCTGAACTGATCGGGAGCATACAAGAGGTCATGGTCGAAGGCCGCAATCAGGCGCTAGGCCAGTGGATCGGCAGGACTTCCGACAATCGCACGCTCAACTTCAACCATCCCGACACGCACGGAAACTCGCTCGTGGGCAGTTATCTTCCGGTGCGGGTGACACGCTCCGGGCCCAACTCCTTGGTGGGCGAGAGCGCATCTGTGGTGTAATTGGAATTGGGGGAGGGCGCGCTATGGAAGTGGAGATGAAAATTCGCGGGCTCATGATGGATCCCGTGACGAATATGCCCATCGTCATCCTGAAGGATGTGGGCGGAAATTCGGTACTCCCCATCTGGGTCGGTGTCTACGAGGCCAACGCCATCGCCTTGGAAATCGAGAAAGTTTCCACGCCGCGGCCGATGACGCACGACCTGATCAAGAGCCTCCTGATGGGCCTGGGTACGGCCCTGCGGAAGGTCGTTGTGAGCGAATTGAAGGACGATACGTTCTACGCCGTGATCTGGCTCGATCGCGAAGGCGAACTGATCAGCGTGGATTCTCGGCCGAGCGATGCGCTTGCTCTGGCCCTGCGGCTGGATTGTCCCATCTATGTGGAAGAAGCGGTGCTGAAGTCCTCTTCGAAAATGGCCGCCAGTGCCGACAAGGCCACCAATAACGAAGAACTGCGCCGCTGGCTGGAGGGCCTCAACGACGAGGACCTCGGCCGCTACAAGATGTGAGTCCCGAAGTCGCCGCACGACTGGCCCGGCTGAATATCGAACAAATTGCCGTGGCCAAAGACTACGTGCTGTACGGCCGCGGGTCCTGCGTCGCCATGGTCCACGGCGCCTCGCTGGGCAGTTCCGGGTACATGACCGAAATCGGTCTCGCCTATCTCTTTTGGCGCGAGAGCAATCCATTTCTCGTGTCAAAAGGACGGGAAGTACCTGCTGAACCCGAGCAAGTGGAAGCGATCCAGGCATTTTCAAAAGATCTGAAGGAAGTATTAGGGCCACCGATAAACGCCGATGAACACCGATAAAACAGGCCCCTCTTATCGGTATTCATCGGTGTTTATCGGTGGCCAGTAATCTCACGCATGTCTATTTACGAAAATCTCGAACGCCGCGGCCTCATCGCTCAGTCCACCGATCCGGGGCTGGGTGAGCTCTTGTCAAAGGAGCGCTTCACGATGTACGTGGGCTTCGATCCGACGTCGGCCAGCCTGCACCTCGGCAACCTCGTCCCCATCGTCGCTATGGCCCACTTCCAGCGCGCGGGCCACAAGGTGCTTGCGCTGGTGGGCGGCGCGACCGCGATGGTCGGCGACCCCAGCGGCCGCAGCGACGAACGCAATCTTCTCACCATCGAGCAGGTGAAACAGAACGCCCAAGGCGTGCGCCAGCAACTCAGCCGCTTCCTCGATTTCGACGGACCCAATGCCGCCGTGATGGTCGATAACTACGACTGGACGTCGAAGATGTCGTTCATCGACTGGCTGCGCGACGTCGGCAAGTATTTCACCGTGAATTACATGGTCGCGAAGGAATCGGTGAAGAGCCGCATGCAGTCGGAACAAGGCATCAGCTACACCGAATTCAGTTACATGACCATGCAGGCTTACGATTTCCTGCATCTGCACGACGCCTACGGCTGCCGTCTGCAAGGCGGCGGCAGCGACCAGTGGGGCAACATCACCGCCGGAACCGACCTCATCCGCCGCCTGCGCCAGACGCAAGCGTACGGGCTGACGTTCCCGCTGATCACGACGGCCAGCGGCGCCAAGTTCGGCAAGTCGGCAGGCAATGCCATCTGGCTGGACTCCGCGCGCACTTCGCCCTGGGATTTCTACCAATACCTGGTTCGCCAGGAAGATCGCGACGTGCCCCGCTTCCTCCGGCTCTACACGTTTCTACCGGAGGCGAGGATCGCGGAGTTGGAACAGGAACTGGCCACTCGCCCCGAGAAGCGAGTCGCGCAGAAAGCGCTGGCGTACGAAGTGACCGCCATCGTGCATGGCGCCGATGTCGCGCGCGAGATGCAGGAACAGGCGGAGAGCGTCTACGGCGCGCAGAAGGCCGCCGGCGCCGCGCACATCGTGAAGGCCGAGATCGCCGCGTCTCAGTTGGATTCCGGCATGGACATTGTCGAGCTGATGATGGTCGCCGGCATGGCGAAGTCCAAGGGCGAAGCGCGTAGATTGCTGGAAGGCGGTGGCGTCTACGTGAGCGAGTCGCGAGTCGCGGTGGGCGCTAAGATTACTCGCGAGCATGTGTCCGCGGAATCGCTGATCGAGCTACGCTCGGGCAAGAAGAATTATTTCCCGGTCCACGTTACTGACCAAACGGCCAGACTCTAAAGGCCCATTTAATCGCTACGCAAAAAGTGCGAGATTGGAAGACGGGTGAGAAAGCTTTTTTACTGGAAGTTAAATAAGCGGGAATTGAAGCTCGGTGAGCGAACGCTGATCATGGGGGTCATCAACCTGACTCCCGATTCGTTCTCCGACGGCGGCCGCTACACCGATCCCGACCGCGCGTTCGCGCGCGCCATCGAACTCGAAGAGCAGGGTGCAGATATTATCGACATCGGCGCGGAATCCACCCGACCCGGTTCGGCGCGTGTTCCCGTCGCCGAAGAGATCCGCCGTCTGATCCCCGTTTTGAAGCGCCTGAAGGACCGGCTGACCGTCCCCGTCTCAGTCGACACGTATAAGGCCGAGGTCGCCGACCGCGCGCTCGAGTTGGGCGTCGAAATCATTAACGATCCCTCGGGCCTCACGTGGGAGCCGCAACTGGCGCGTGTCGTATCCAATCACAATGCCGGGCTGGTGCTGAATCACATGCGCGGGCGGCCGGAGACCTGGGCCAAACTGGCGCCCATGCCCGACCCCATGACCACGATCGGTCACGAACTGGAAGCCGCGGTCAGCCGGACGCGCACGGTCGGCATCGACAAGGCCCGCATCGTGGTCGACCCCGGCCTGGGCTTCGGCAAACGCCGCGAGCAGAATTCGCACATCCTCGCCCACATCGGCGAGCTCATGCCGCTCGACCTGCCGATCCTGGTGGGCCCTTCGCGCAAACACTTCTTGAGTCACGAAACGCAGGACGAAACGCGCTACGCCACTGCCGCCGCGGTGGCGATCTCGATCATGGGTGGCGCGCATATCGTCAGAGTTCACGACGTGCGCGAAATGCGCGCGGCCGCAGATGTCGCGGACGATATTGTCCGCACCCGACTTTAGCGAGGCCGGCCTCCGGGCCAGCCGCATGTGAAAGGAGTGCTATGTCGCGATTCCTTCTTGTGATTGCGTTGGCCGGTTTATCTTATGGACAGCCCCTGCCCCAGCGTGGCGAGTACGCTGTTATCCTGCAAGACCCTCCGGTAGCCCAGACCACTCGGACGCGCGCAGAATTGGCGACGCCCGCTGCGCAGGCCCGCTTGCAAGCCGTGCGCCAGGCCCAGGCTCCGGTCATGGCCGAACTCAAGCGCCGTAAGGTTCCCGTCACGTATGCTTCGCAGGTTCTGGTGAACGCGCTGTTCGTGAACACCACCCGCGAATCCGCGGCCCAATTGCGGGGATTGCCCGGCGTGCTGCGCGTCCAGTATCTCCCGCCCGTGAAGCGTGACCTCAACACGGCATTGGGACTCGAGAATGTGTCCGCCGCCTGGAATGCGGTCGGCGGCGCCGCCAACGCCGGAGCCGGCGTCAAGATCGCCATCATCGACAGCGGCATCGACCAGAATCATGCCGGCTTCCAGGCGCCCTCGCTCAAGCCGCCTGCCAATTTCCCCAAGGGCGACTCGGGCTACACCAACAATAAAGTCATCGTGGCGCGCAGTTATATTGCGATGATCGCCCAGCAGTACGACAGTCCCGACGATCTCTCGCCGCGCGACCATTCCGGCCACGGCACCGCGATCGCCATGATCGCCGCGGGAGTGCAGAACACCGGCCCCGTCGCCGCCATCCAAGGCGTCGCACCCGGCGCTTTCCTTGGCAATTACAAGATTTTCGGATCGCCCGGCGTGAACGATTTCACGCTGGTCTCAGCCATCACCCAGGCGCTGACGGACGCGGTGTCCGACGGCATGGATGTCGTGACGCTGTCGATCAACGAGGGCGATCCGGCGCAAAACGGTCCCCTGGATTACGACCCGACCAATTGCGGCGGCTATTGTGACGTGCGCACCCAGGCTGTCGAAACGGCCGTGCAGAGCGGCCTCGTGGTCGTAACTTCCGCGGGCAATAGTAATGGCAGCGGTGTCCAACCAATCACGCTCGGCTCCATCCACACCCCCGGCACCGCGCCGTCGGCGATCACGGTAGGTTCGACCACTAACTCGCACCTGATGTTGCAGGCGGTGCATATCTCCGGCGGGACCGTGCCCGCCAATCTCCAGAACATTCATGCACTCTTCAGCGACGGTCCTCATGTCGTGCCTGCCACCGCGCTCGTCAAAGACGTCACGGCATCCGGCGACAAAAGTTTAGGCTGCTCCGCCCTGCCCGCCAACTCTCTCGCCGGTGCGATCGCCTTGATCCAGCGCGGCACCTGCCTGCTGAGCGTCAAAGTCAATAACGCGCAGGCGGCCGGCGCCGTGGGCGTCATCATCTATCAGTCCGGCGGACTGGACAACGTGTACAGTGCGTGGGGCGCGCAGAACACCGGCATCCCGGCCATGATGATCGGCGCCGCCGATGGAGCGGACCTGAAGAGTTACGTAAATGGAAACTCGAATGTCACCGCCACTTTCGACCCGGCCCTCACGGCTGTCGGCGCCACTCAGAACAAGATGTCCGCGTTCTCATCCCGTGGACCCTCGATCGGCATGTTTTCCAGTCCTCAGGTCTGTGCCGCCGGGGCGCAGTGTCCGGTCCTCGCGCTCAAGCCGGAACTCGTGGCCGTCGGCGAAGGCATCTACACCGCCACCCAGAAGCTCGATCCCAACGGCGACGCCTACAATGCCTCCGGATACACCGGCGTGTCGGGAACCAGTTACGCCGTGCCGATGGTCGCGGGCGCGGTCGCCATCGTAAAGCAGAAGTATCCCAGTATGACGCCCGCGCAACTCAAGTCGGCGGTCGTCAATTCGGCGACCCAGGATGTCGCGGACATCAACTCCAGCCAGGCACGCATCACCGCCATGGGCGCGGGCAAACTCAGCGCCGGCGACGCCGTCAATGTCGCAGCCACGCTCGAACCCGCCACGCTCGGCTTCGGCCCCATCGCCCAGGCGGCGTTGCCCGCCCGCCTTTCTTTGAAAATTACGAACGCCAGCAGTTCGACCGCGAGCTTCAGTCTCGCCGTTCAGCCCCGCGACACATCGAGTGCCACGATCTCGCTCTCCGCGTCGAGCGTGCTGATACCAGCAGGCCAGTTCAGCACCGTGTCGGTTACTCTGCAGGGCACGCAACCCGCCGCCGGATCTTACGAGGGCTTCATCACCATCACGGGTGCGGGCGCGACGCTGCACGTCCCCTATCAATATCAGGTGCTCGCGTCGACGCGAACTGCCTATGACATGTTCCCCATCATCAACGGCTCGTTCCTGGCCGGCACCGGCGACAACGAAGACAACAACGCCGCGCCTTTCATCGCCTTCCGGCTGGTCGACCAGTGGGGCGCTCCGATCATCGGCACTCCGGTCGCGTTCAACATCACGAGCGGCAGCGCCACCTTCGGGCAATTCAAGGACTCGCAGACTTTCAACTACGGAATCGCCGGCACCGACTTGAACATCGGCAATACTCCCGGCGACATCGTCGTGAACGCTTCCGCGGGCGGCCTGAATTACACTTTCTTCGGCTACGCCCGTCCACACCCGTCCATCAACAACAACGGCGTGGTCGACGCTGCCACCGGCAAAGTTGGACAGGGACTCGCGCCGGGATCCTACATCACTATCTTCGGCAATGCGCTGGCCGATGCGACTCAGGTTTACTCGACGCCGTCCCTGCCCGTCTCCCTATCGTTCGATTCGGTCAGTTTCGATGCCGGCGGCATAAGTCTGCCCGGCCATTTCCACTTCGTCAGCCCCGGACAGATCAACGTCCAGATCCCGTGGGAATTCCAGGGACAGAAATCGGCGCAGATGACTGTCTGGTCGAGCTATCTCGGCAGCGCGACTTACACCGTGCCGCTGGCGTCTTACTCGCCCGGATTCTTCGCCAACTCCGGCAACGCGGCCGTCATCGACCAGACCTCCGCCAGCATCGTCACCGCCTCGAATCCGGCCAAGCGCGGCGACATTCTCCAACTGTACGTAAACGGTCTCGGACCCGTGAGTAACACCCCCGCGTCCGGCGACCCAGCGGCGGGCGGACCCCAACTGTCCCAGACGCCGCAACTGCCAACCGTCACCCTCGGCGGCGCCAATCTCCCAGTCAGTTTCGCCGGACTCGCCCCCGGATTCATCGGCCTCTACCAGGTCAACGTGACCATCCCGGCCAATGCCCCGACGGGCAATCAACCCCTCGTTATCACGATCGGCGGCGTCTCCTCGCCTTCAGCGAATCTACCCGTTCAGTAGGGCAGGCGCTTTCGGCCCGCCGCAGCATTTCTGTACTTCAAGCCGCTGCGGCAAGCAATCTCCTGCGCCTCTTCCACGGTACGCACGCGAACGACCGCGGGATGCTGCTTGGTTCCCAATTTCGACACGTTGGGACCTCCAGGGTGTTCAAAATGTGCTGCCGATTATAAAACCGCAGCGCCACTTCCTTAGCATCCCGGCATTCCCCACTTTTCCATTGCCAGTACTTTCGCCTGTGATATAGACTAGACGTTTGTAGTATATGTAACGGATCGCACTCTTCAGGAATCCGTGGGTTTGAGCGCTAGTCTATGAAACGCCTCTGGGTCCTTCTTCTTTGCATTCCCGCATTCGCTGCGACCGTTGTCCCCAATCGCTATATCGTTGAGCTGTCAACAGAATCGGTCGGTGCCCACCTCGCGCGTGCCGGTGGCCGGTCCGCCCTCCACAGCGCTGCCGCAGCGTCGCATCGGGACCTTGTCCGTGCGCAGCAGACCGCCACCCGCAAACTCGTCCAGTCGGCGGGCGGCAAAGTACTAGGGTCGGTCGACACGGTCAGTAACGCCCTCAAGGTCGAAATTCCGGACGCCGCGGCCCCCACACTGCGCTCCATCCCCGGCGTCGTGAACGTCTACCCCGTCCGCACTTTCGACCTCCTCCTCGATCGCGCCCTGCTCCTGCACAACGTGCCGCAAGCGTGGAGTCAGGCCGGCATTTCCAACGCGGGCGCCGGCATCAAGATCGGCCTGATCGACACCGGCATCGATATCCGACACCCCGGCTTTAGTGGCGCGGGATTTACCGCACCTGATGGCTACCCGCTCGCCGATACTAACGTCGACTTAGGCTATACGAACGGCAAAGTCATCGTCGCCCGCAGTTACGTGAACCAGTTACCCTCCGGCGACCCCGATCCGTCGATGGCCGACCATGTGGGCCACGGCACCGCCACCGCAATGGCCGCCGCCGGCGTCGCCAATCCCGGCCCGTTGGCCAGCATCAGCGGAGTCGCCCCCCAGGCCTGGATCGGCGCATACAAGGTCTTCGGCACCCCCGGGTACAACGACACCACGACCAGCGACGCCGTCATCAGCGCGATCGAAGACGCCGTCAACGACGGCATGGACATCATCAGTATGAGTCTGGGCAGCACCCTGGCGCCCCGCTTTGACTCCGACCTGGAAGCTCAGATTCTGGAAAGCGTCACGAAGATGGGCGTGATCGTGGTCGTCGCAGCCGGCAACAACGGCCCCGACCCCTTCACGATGACTTCGCCCGCCGATGCCCCGTCGGTCATTTCTGTCGGCGCCGTCAACAACGATCGCCTTTTCTCCGACAGTGTCGTTCTTCCCGATGGCACCAGCCTGATCGCTGTCCCGGGCACCGCAGCGTATGGCTCCTCGCCCGTCACCGGATTGCTGGTCGACGTCTCGACCATCGGCGACGGCCAGGCCTGTTCCGCTCTCCCGGCCGGTTCGCTGACCGGTGCTGTGGCCTTGATCTACCGCGGCAACTGCACCTTCGAATCGAAGATCACCACCGCACAGTTCGCTGGCGCGAACGCTGTCGTCGTGTACGACAATAATCCCACCGAAGATCCGCTCGTTATGGCAGTCGGCAGCGCCACCCTGCCCGCCGTCTTTATCTCCAACGCCGATGGACTGGCGCTGAAGCCGCAAATCACCAATGGCTTCGCCGTGACGATCGGCCTGGTACCGAGCCCCCACGCCGTGAACCCCAACCGGATCGCCAGTTTCTCATCCCGCGGCCCCAACCTGGACTACACGATCAAGCCCGACGTTATGGCTGTCGGTCAGAACATCTACACGGCCACCCAGAAGCTCGATTCCAACGGCGATATGTTCGACGCCACGGGTTATACGATCACCCAGGGAACCAGTTTCGCCGCTCCGCTGGTTGCCGGCGCCGCCGCCGTGCTGAAGCAGGCGCGTCCCGGCCTGACCGTCGCCCAATATCGTTCGCTCCTGATCGATTCCGCCGCGCCCGCGTCGCTGGTTCCCGGAACTCCCGCCAGTGTCCAGCAGGCCGGCGCAGGCGTGCTCGACCTGTTCGCCGCCTTGAACAACAACATCGCCGCCGCGCCCGTGTCGCTCTCCCTCGGAAAGGGCGGCAGCAGCGCCGATTCCACCCAGAATCTCGTACTGACCAACCTCGGCACAGTTACCGATACCTTCCAGCTTTCTGTCGTGCCCTCGGCGAGCAGCGCGCCCGTGCCCCAACCGGCAGTAACTTCGGTTCAACTCGATCCCGGTGCCTCTGCTACCGTGCCGGTCCGATTCCACGCCGATTCGCTGACCGCCGGCGCGTACGAGGGGTACGTCAGCGTGGCCGGAGTGAATAGCGGTGCGACAAGCCACATTCCCTATTGGTACGGCGTGCCGGCAGATGCGCCGGGCCACATCACCGTCGTTCAGTCGTCCGCCAAAGGCTCCGCCGGGTCCAGCACCACAGTGGTATTCAGGGTCACGGATGCCAACGGGCTGCCGGTGGACGCCAGCCCTGCCGTCACCCCAATGACTACGGGCGCCAGGGTCAACTCGCTATCCTCCCTGGACTCGTTCATTCCAAATGCCTTTAGCTTCACCGCCCGGCTGTCGCTCCAGGCCGGCAACAACGTCTATCAGATTCAAGCGGGATCCCTCACGGCTACGGTCACGATTGTAGGCCAGTAAACCGCTCACAACGGCTTCGAGCCGCTATAATGTGACCTTGGGAGTCTTCCCCGCTCGATGATCGATATTAAAAAGAAACTACAGGACGAAATCGCCGCGCTGGAGCATGAGTTACATGTCGAGTTGCCCAAGGACATTCTCACGGCGCGCGCGCATGGCGACCTCAGCGAAAACGCCGAGTACCACGCAGCCAAAGATCGCCAGGGATTCGTAAATGCTCGCCTCGGCCAACTTCGCAAACGGCTGGCTGAAGTCTCCATGATCGACTTCACCAAGATCCCCAAAGACCGGTCCGGTCTCGGTTCGGCCGTTACTGTTCTCGACGTCAACCGCGACGAAGAAATCACTTACCACCTGGTGACCACCGAAGAAGCCGATGCACCGAACGGCCGCGTCTCTACCACCAGCCCGATAGGCCGCGCCCTGTTGGGCAAGAAGGTCGGCGACGAGGTCAAGGTGCAAAGCCCCGGCGGCGTCAAGGAGTTGGAAATTCTCAAGGTGACAACGATCCACGACGTGGATGAGTAAAATGGCAGGCGCGCAGAAAACTCGATGGACCTATACCGGGCTGATCGGTAAGGTCTTCGGTGTCGCCATTCACCAGATCGTGCGCTGGCTGGCGCTTTCCAAGATCCATCCCAACGCCCTCACGTTTATCGGGCTGCTCATCAATATCTATGCCGCCTACCTGTTCTCGGTCGGCCATTTCCGGTGGGCTGGACTCGTCGTGCTCGGCGCGGCCCTCTTCGACATGGTGGATGGCCGCGTGGCGCGCTCGACGGGCCAGGTGACTCGCTTCGGCGGCTTCTTCGATTCGGTGCTCGACAGGTATTCCGACCTGGGTCTTTTCATGGGCCTGCTGGTTTACTATGCGTTGATCAGCCGCCCCGGTTACATCGTTCTCACCGCGGTCGTGATGACCGGCTCGGTCATGGTGAGTTATTCGCGCGCCCGTGCCGAGTGTACGATTACCAAGTGTAAGGTCGGCTTTCTGGAGCGTCCCGAGCGCATCGTGTTGATCATTATCGGCGCGCTGTTCGATCGTATGGCGCCCGTTCTGTGGATCATTGCCATCCTATCCAACCTGACCGTGATTCACCGCATGATCTACACTTTCCAGGAATGCAAGCGGATCGAGTCGACACCGGAACCTCCCGAACCGCAAAGGCAACCCCTGGTTCCGGCGTAGCGAGTTAGTCTTCCAGAATCACGTGCGCCATGCCCAGTTGCGCCGTATGCGTAATGGACAGGGACACGTTCTTCACGCCCAGCTTTTCCGCGAACTTCGCGGCCACCCCGTGAAAGCGCAAGGTCGGCTTGCCGGAACGAAGATTCGCCACTTCGAAATCCTGCCAGCGGACGCCGTGCCGCCAACCCGTTCCGATCGCCTTCATCCCGGCTTCCTTCGCGGCGAAGCGCGCGGCATACCGCTCGAAGCGATTCGCCTTCCGCTCCACGTATGCGATTTCCGCCGGGGTATAGATGCGCTCGATGAACTTCGCGCCGAATCTTTCGATCGACGCGCGAATGCGCGGTACTTCCGCCAGGTCCACTCCCGTACCAACAATCATGTTCGGCTAACCCCAGTGATCGGAGGAAAGTAACTTGGCCGGCCGTGCGGACTAGTCGGCTTTCGCCGTTGCAGCCAGGCGTTTGCGGTGTTCCGCCCAACGCTTCTTCTGGGCCGCCGCGATGCGCTTGCGGGCTGCAGGACTGAGCACACGCTTCGATCCTGTCGCCTTCTTCTCGCCCGCACTCGATGAAGCCGCAACACTCTTGCCTTTAAGTTGCGCCTCGATCTCGCGAATGCGATCTTCGATTTTCTGTTTCTCGTATTGATAGCCGACCAATGCCATCTGTAAGGTCGTAAGGTCGGCTGTACTTCTACCTCGTGCCATTGTTTTCTCCCCCGCACACTATAGCATAGGCTGAATCAGGCTGTGTCAAGATAGTTAACAAGTACTATGCGAATTCTCATTCAAAGGGTAACAGAAGCTGCGGTAGTTGTGGACGGTAGTACCTCTGGGTCTATACGTACGGGATTGCTTGTATTGGTCGGAGTGGCTCGCGAGGATACTGTCGCGGATGCCGACTATCTTGCAGACAGAGTACTCGGACTAAGGATATTTCCCGACGTAAATGGCAAAATGAACGTGAATATCGTCGATTCGGGCGGGGAGCTCCTCATCGTATCGCAATTTACCTTATATGCAGACTGCCAGAGAGGGAGAAGGCCCAGCTTTGATCGCGCTGCGCCGGCCGAGCAGGCAAGAGAGTTATATCAGTACTTTGTGGAAGTATTGCGCAGCAGTCCAGTGCACGTCGAAACAGGTATTTTCCAGGCTTCCATGCAGGTTCATCTCGTTAACGACGGGCCAGTAACTATGGTTATCGACTCGCCTCCCTTACCGTCGCGGCCCTGATCGGAGCCGCGACCGTAAGGAAGCGAAGGGTCACTAATTTCTGTTCAAATACCGCTGGTACAGCCGTGTCTGCCTGTTCTCCAGAGATACTTCCTTGCCCTTAATATACAGGTGCTTTACCTGGGTTTGAATCTCCAATGGATCGCCGTCGGTAATCATCAGGTCCGCCACTTTACCCTTCTCCACGGACCCCACCTGGTCGCCGGTGCCCCAAATCTGAGCCGGATTTATGGTTACAGCTTTCAGCGCTTCCTCGTACGGAAGTCCAAACGCCACCGCCGTCGCCGCCTGATATGGGATATTCCGGACAAACTCATTAGTAAAGGTCCCGAATGCGAATTTGATGCCGGCCTTGTAAGCCTCGGCCGGCAGCGTAAACGCCTCGTCGTAAGCCGAATCTTCCGTTTCCGGCAGCGCCAGCACGCGTCCGAATATCACGGGAACATTCTCCGCCTTCAAGTCGGCCGCCGCTTTGCCAATCTCCCGCGGTTGCAGGATCACCAGCTTGATGTTCTGTTTCTTCGCCCACTGTACGGCGTCGTGAATGGTGGAAGCCCGCGCCGCCGTGACCGCGACCGGGACTTTTCCGTCCAGCACCGGTAACATGGCTTCGAACTTCAGATCCGTCCGGAAGTCGGCCAGATGCGCTGCCTTAGCTTTTTGATAGCGCCGCGAGTTCTCGAAGAAGTCACTCAGCTTGGCGATTGCCTCTTCGTAATTCCGCAGGGCTGTGGCCGCGCTCCCGCCGAGACCAGTCTGCCCGAGTATCTCGACCACACTGTCTGGCACCGCTCCACCCCGTCCGCCGCGGGCTAATGAGGGAAATGCCACGCTCATCGCGGCGCTGCGCTTGATTTCCATATCTTCCCAAGTCCAGCCCTCGGTGTGGATGAGCGCCGCCTGGCCGGAAATCAACTGCCGTTCGCCGCCGCCAAAACGGCCGCCACCGCCTCCCGACGAGGGAAAAGTCATGGCGCTGGTAATTCCATTTACTCGAACCACCCCGAAATGCTCGCTATCCGGATTGACTGCCACGAGCGCCTTCAACTGCGGCATAAATTCGCCTAATTCGCCCGTATCTACCGATTCCCGCACGGCCGGAATCTCCGATAAGCCCAGTTCCGTACCCGAGTCGATCATACCGGGATATACCCGCATCCCCTTCGCCTCGACAACTCGCGCACCCTTCGGCGGCACGATCTTCGCGGCGATCTCGGCGATTTTCCCGTCCTGAATCAGGATGGACACGCCTTTCATTTCCTTGCCGCTCACCGGATAAACATCCGCATCGCGGATCAGGATCGTTTCCCCCGCCGCCGCGACCATCCACACACATGCCAACAAGAGCCCTATAATCTTCATCCTCGTCCTCCGCGACCCGCCGGTGCGCCCTGCCGCGGCGCTGCCTGCTTCTCTTTCTCCAGCAACTTCTGCTTCTCCGCCGCCTTAGCCGGACGGCCGCTGACTTCCTCGTCACGGTCAAAGTACTTATGCCCGTCGATCAGGACTTTTTGTACTTTTGCGTAATCCGACAGCGGGAATTTGTCGTAAATCACCAGGTCCGCATCTTTACCTACTTCGATCGAACCTACCCGGTTGTCGATCCCCAGTTGCTTCGCCGGATTCAAAGTGACCATGGCCAGCGCCTCGGTCTCGGTCATTCCGCCGTATTTCATGGCCTTGCCGGCTTCGCTGTTCAGGTGCCGCATCAACTCGGCATCGTCGCTATTCAGACTCACCACGACTCCCTTTTTCGCCATGATCGCAGCGTTATAAGGAATCGCGTCGAACGCTTCCACTTTGTAAGACCACCAATCGCTGAACGTCGAAGCACCCGCTCCGTGAGCCGCGATCTCCTTCGCGACTTTGTAACCTTCGAGCACATGTTGCAGGGTCCGGATCTTAAAGCCATAATCGTCAGCCACGCGCAGCAGCATGAGGATTTCGTCGGCCCGGTAGCAGTGCGCATGCACATACCGCGTGCCTTCCAGCACTTCCTTCAGCGCCTCCAGTTTCAGGTCCTTGCGCGGCGGAATGGGATGCTGTCCCGCTGCGACCTTGGACTTATAATCGTCCCATTCGGCCTTGTAAATCTTGGCCTCGTTGAACGCATCGCGGATGGTATCTTCCACGCCCATGCGAGTCGCCGGATACCGAGCCGCCGTGGTGGTAGCGCCGCGGCCGCCCTGAGGATTGCCCGCGCGCTTGGGATTCTCGCCCAGCGCGAATTTGATTCCCGGAGCCGCGCCCTCGAAAATCATCGACTGCGCGTCCTTGCCCCAGCGCATCTTCAGCACGATAGTCTGCCCGCCAATCGCATTGGCCGAGCCGTGCAGAATGTTCGCCGTCGTTACACCGCCCGCCAGAGCGCGATACACCGCGATATCTTCGGGGTTGATGATGTCCTTGATATTCACCATCGAGGACACCGACACGCTGCCTTCGTTGATGCCGCCATCGCCCGCGATATGCGAGTGGCAATCGATAATGCCGGGAATCAGGTACTGATTGGTCGCGTCGATCACGGTGGCGCCCTGCGGCACCATCACCTTCTCGCCGACCTCGGCAATCTTACCGTCCTTCACCACGACCGAACCCTTGAATGTCCCCTTCGCCACAGTCATGACGGTCGCGTTCTGAATCACGATCGTCTGGGCGCAGAGGGGCGCCATCACAGCAATTGCGGTCAATATCAGCTTCTTCATCGGTTCCCTCCCGGTTCATCCGTCGCGATACCGCGGCCCCCGCCGGGCGTCGCATCTGCCGGCTTGTACTGTTTGCCGTCCACAAAAACCATCTCCACCCGGGTGCGGTCGTCGAAAATATCGCCGCGTGTCACCACCAGGTTTCCGATCTTGCCCTTCTCGATGCTGCCGACGCGGTTATCCAGCCCGTAGATCTCGGCCGGAGAAAGCGTCATGGCGCGGAGCGCATCCTCGCGCGACAATCCCGCGTCGATCGCCTTCTTCACCGCTCGCTGTATGTCGCGAGGCGCGTCGATGCCGTCGGAGTAAAACGCGAACTTGACGCCGGCCTTCTTCAACGCCGCAGCGCCCGCCGGAGCTCTGTCGATATCTTCCAGGCTGCGCATGCTGGGAGTGTTGTCCGGATCGGAATCGGGCGCCAAGGTGGGCCACTTGAGACTCACCAGCACCGGGGTGTTGGCTTTCTTGAAGAGGTCCGCTGCGCCTTCGCGATACATCTCGCGGCCGCCATAGACGATGGTCGGCTGCTTCAATTCGGCGGCGAACCGCAGCATGCGATCCATTTCCACCATGCGATTGGCCGGCAGCAGAATGCGCGGCGAGGCGATCACGCCTTCGAGCGCGCGGTCATACTCGGGCCGCTCCATGCCGCGCGGATCCTTCGCATACGCGTCTTTGACCAGCTTGTAGTGTTCGGCATCCAGATAGATCTGACGGATATACGAAATCACGCCCATCAGAGAGGTCGGAAACCCGCCGCCGAAGCCCCGTCCGCCGGCCAGCGAAATATATTGGCCCAGCGGGGACGCGATCACCATTTCGCCGGTCTTTTCCGCGGACATCAGGTCGATGGCGCTACCCTGCCCGCCGAAAATTCCGCGCGTCGGAAACGTCACCGTGGTCGTGATTCCGCTGCCCCGGACGGTTTCGATCCGCCGGTCCGTAGGGGAAATCTCATCGGCGGCGATCGCCCAACTGGTGGTCTGCGGCCGGTCTTCCGGTCCCATCGCTCGGGGCGCAGCGGCCGCTGCCGTAGCCAGTGCCGCAATCGCCGCCGTCGGAGTGGGTGTCGCCTGTCCGCGTCCGCCTCCCCGTCCTCCCGCTGCCGCTGCCGGAGCGGCGCCCGGCATACCAACCGTGCTCAACGCATCGATCAGCCCGGGGTAAACCGTCAATCCTTCGCCTTCGACCACCCAGGCATCGGCCGGCACCTGCACATTCTCGCCGACGTCGGTGATGAGGCCTTTGTGCATCACCACGGTGCCCTTGTTGATGACCGGGCCGGAGACCGGCACAATCTTCGCGTTGCGGATCGCCACGGTGATTGGGCCCTCGGCCATGGCGTATACGCAGAATACGAGCAGAGCTGTTACGAGTTTTTTCATAGGGTTATTGTTTGGGTATTATATACACTTCTCCGTCGAATATCGGGTAACTTTCTACGTGGAATCAGGTTAAGGCGCAATCCAGCCGCCCTTGGTTACTGCGGCCCCGGCCGTCTTATACTAAAACTTGCCACCCAAAAAGCAGGTCCGCTACCGCGATGCCGGCGTAAATATCGACGAAGCCGATCGCGCCGTGGCTTCCATTAAGAAATTCGCACGGGGCACCTTTACGCCCGGCGTTCTCACCGAAATTGGTTCCTTCGGCGCGATGTATCAGTTGGCCGGGTTTCGTAAGCCGGTCCTGGTCAGTTCCGCCGACGGCGTCGGCACCAAGTTAAAGGTCGCATTCGCAACGGGACGCCACGACACCGTGGGCGAAGACCTGGTCAATCACTGTGTAAATGACATCGCGGTACAGGGCGCCCGGCCGCTTTTTTTCCTCGATTATTTCGCGGTGGGCAAACTCGATGCCACGGTTGCCGCCGCCGTAGTTTCCGGAATTGCCCGCGGCTGCCGCAATAACGAATGCGCGTTGATCGGCGGAGAAACGGCCGAAATGCCCGGACTGTACGCCGAATCCGAGTACGATCTGGCCGGCTTCATCGTCGGCGCGGCCGAGCGGTCCGAGCTACTCACCGGTAAATCCATCCGCGAGGGCGATGCTCTCCTCGCCCTGCCTTCCACCGGCCTGCATACCAATGGATACTCTCTCGCACGCAAGCTGCTCTTCGACGTCGCCGGTTACGGACCCAATACCGTCCTGCCCGAGGTCGGCGCTACCGTGGCCGATGCCCTGCTCGCCGTCCATCGCAGCTATCTGAAACCCATTCGCGCCCTGATGGAGGCGAAGCTCTTGCGCGGCGCCGCCCACATCACGGGAGGCGGCATCACCGACAACACTCCGCGCATGCTGCCCGCCGGCTTCGCGGTCGAGATCGACACCGCGTCGTGGCGCGTGCCGCCGCTGTTCGAAGTGCTGCGGCGCATCGGCAACGTGCCGGAAGACGATTACCGCCGCACCCTCAATCTGGGCATCGGCATGATCCTGGCCGTTCCCGCTCGTGGCGTCGCGCGCGCCGAAGTCGTGCTTCGCAAATTGGGAGAGGAGCCTTTTCGTATCGGTTCCGTGGTCCCGCACAAACGCAGCCGCCCGCGCGTGGAGTACCGGTGAGGCGTATCGGCATCCTGATTTCCGGCCGCGGATCCAATTTCGAAGCGATCGCAGCCAGCATCGAGCGCGGCACGCTCGACGCCGAAATCGCCGTGGTGATTGCCAATCGGGCCCAAGCCCCCGGACTCGAAATCGCCCGCAGCCGTGGACTGAAGTCCGTCTGTCTGCCGTCCCGCGGACTCGATCGCGAGGTTTACGACCGCCTCGTCGTCGAGGAGTTGCACAACAATCAGGTCGAGTTGGTCTGTCTGGCCGGCTACATGCGCCTTCTGAGCGCCGGATTCATCCGCCAGTTTCCCAATCGCATTCTGAATATCCACCCATCTCTGCTGCCTTCGTTTCCTGGCCTCGATGCGCAACACCAGGCACTGTCGCACGGCGTGAAGATCAGCGGCTGCACCGTCCACTTCGTGGATGAGGAACTGGATGCCGGTCCCATCATTCTGCAATCCGCCGTTCCCGTCCAGGACGACGACACCGCCGAATCCCTCTCGGCACGCATTCTCCGCGAAGAGCACCGCATCTATTCCGAAGCCATTGCCATCGTCCTCTCCGGCAAATACACCATCTCCGGCCGCCGCGTCTTAGTAGGATAGGGCTACTTCCTCTCCTCCCGCCTGCGCCGCCTCTCTTCCAAAAAGTCGGACAATTTCATCGGCGGACCGTCACTCAACGCCATTTGCCGCCGCACTGCCCGCTCGTATTGCCCCAGAAGTTCCATGCGCCGGCTCGGCTGGATCGAGCACTCCTCCAAATCCAGCAGGATATCCACCTCCCATGCTTCGAACGAGTTCCGCGGAGTCTCGCCGCGCGACAGTTCGCGTATTAGCCTGCGAAACCGGTTGAAGGTGAGTTCCCGGTCGCTGAGTTCGTCCACCATATAGTCCCTCAACTACATATCGGGCCGAACTGCCCAAACCTTTACGCGCTATCATTGTCCAATCGACGGGATACCCGGCATCATGAAAACTACGTCTGCAACAGCGCCCGCGTCGTCCGAGGCGTCACGCTATCTTCCTTTATTGCTCATTCTTTTCGCGGGCAGCGGCTGCTCTTCGCTTATCTACGAAATCGTCTGGTATCAACTTCTTCAACTCGCCATCGGTTCCACCGCCGTCTCCATGGGCTTCCTCCTGGCGACCTTCATGGGCGGACTCTGCATCGGCAGCCTGGGACTGCCGCGCTGGAAAGCCGCCGCCAAGCAGCATCCGCTGCGCGTGTACGCCATGCTCGAACTCGGCATCGGCGTCCTCGGCCTGCTGGTGCTCTGGGGACTGCCGCTGATCGATCGCGTGTATGTCGCCGGCGCCGAGCACGGCCTTCCCGGTATGCTGCTGCGCGGTTTCATCTCGACCATCTGCCTGCTGCCGCCCACCATCCTGATGGGCGCGTCCTTGCCTGCTATCGTCGGCTGGATCAAATCCACTCCGCGCGGCGTCTCCTGGTGGGGGATGCTCTACGGCGTCAACACCGCCGGAGCGGTCTTCGGCTGCCTGCTCGCCGGGTTCTACCTGCTGCGCATCTTCGACATGGCCGTCGCGACCTACTGGGCCGTCGCCATCAATCTCGGCGTGGCGCTCTTCAGCTACCTGCTGTCCGCCCGTACCCCTGCCGAGTTCACCGCTCCCGAGATCCCCGGCGAAGCCGCCCCGGAGCCCGAGCCCACCACCGAAAGCAACTGGCCGGTGTACGTCACCACCGCGATCTCCGGCGCCTGCGCGCTGGGCGCTGAAATCGTCTGGACCCGTCTGATGGGCATGCTGCTCGGCTCGACGGTGTACGTCTTCTCCATCATTCTGGCCGTCTTCCTGATCGGCCTCGCGGTCGGCAGCACCGCCGGAGCCTGGATCGCCCGCGTCACGCGCCCCCGTCTGGCCCTTGGCTGGTGCCAGGTGCTGCTGGCCGGAGCCATCGCGTGGAGCGCGTTCATGATCGCCGATTCGCTCCCCTATTGGCCCATCAATCCGCTGCTCAGCGTGAATCCCTGGTTCACTTTCCAACTGGATATGGCGCGCGTCCTGTGGGCCATCCTGCCCCCAACTTTGCTCTGGGGCGCCAGTTTCCCGCTCGCCCTGGCCGCCCTCGCCGGACCCGGCAAGGATTCGGGACACGTCGTCGGCAGCGCGTATGCCGCCAATACCTTCGGCGCCATCATCGGCGCGCTCGGCGTCAGCCTCGTTCTGGTGCCCGCAATCGGCACACAGGATTCGCAGCGCCTCCTGCTGCTGCTCTCGGCCGCCAGCGCCCTGTTCGTCCTCGTCCCTTATATCTCCGAGAAGAAGGCCATGATGCCGGCGCTGCTGCTGGGCGCGTCCATGTTCGCGTCCTTCATGCTCGCCAAGGATCTGGACCCCATCCCCGGCAAGCTGATTGCTTACGGCCGCCGCATCGCCATCTCGGCCAACAACTCCAAAATCCTTTACACCAAAGAGGGCCGCAATTCCTCGGTGGCCATCACGCAGTGGAACGATGGCGCGGTCGAAGTGGACGTCAACGGCCACGTGGAAGCCACCACTGAGCCGTACGATATGAAACTGCAGCGCATGGTCGGCCACCTGCCCGGCATCCTGCATCCCAACCCCAAATCCGTGCTCGGCATCGGCTTCGGCGCGGGCGTTTCAGCCGGCACCTTCACGCGCTATCCTGGCATCGAGAAGATCACGGTGTGCGAGATCGAGCCGATCATCCCGCCGACCTCCACGCGCTACTTCGCCAAGCAGGATTACGACGTCCTGCACAATCCCAAGACGCACATTGTCTTTGACGACGCGCGCCATTACCTGCTCACGACCAACGACAAATTCGACATCATCGCCTCCGACCCGCTGGATGTTTTCGTGAAGGGCACGGCGGCGATCTACTCACTGGAGTATTTCGAATCGGTGAAGCGGCATCTGAAACCCGGCGGCATGTTCACTCTGTATGTCCCGCTGTATGAGAGCGACGAGCGCACCGTCCGCAGCGAACTCGCGACGTTCTTCGAAGCGTTTCCGTACGCCACCGTCTGGGCGAACACCATCGACGGCCGCGGCTACGACATGGTCTTCATGGGACAGCTTGAGCCGCTGCAGATCCACATCGACGACGTGCTGCAACGCCTGAATCGGCCCGACTACGCGCCCGTCGTAGAGTCACTCCGCGACATCAAAGTCGATTCCGCCATCGATCTGTTCTCCACCTATGCCGGCCGGAAATCCGACCTCGGCGAGTGGACCAAAGGCGCGGAAATCAATCGCGACATCGATCTTCGCCTGCAATACCTCGGCGGCTGGGGCATCAACTCCAGCCTCGAAGATTTCATCTATCGCCAAATGATGCGCTACCGCCGGCCCGCCGACAATCTCTTTGTCGGCTCCCCGGAAGCCGTCCGCATCGTCCAGTCCGCCATCGAGTCGACGGGTCGGTAGCTGACTTCTCTTCACCACGGAGTCACGGAGAACACGGAGAAAGCACGGAGTAAAACGAAGTCGATTTAATCTCCTCCGTGCTTGCTCCGTGTTCTCCGTGGCTCGGTGGTGAATGTTACTTTGGCTCCTCTCCGAGCCGGTACCATACGGGGAACTCGATCGACCAGTAGCGGACCTCGTGATCCGGGGCATGCGGGATTACGACGCGCGCCAGCATATGGACGACGTGGCCGGGTTGGCAGTCCTTGCGAATCGAAGCTACCGTGTATTTCGCCGACGCGCCGGTGTGGTCGTAATCCGTCCACGAATCGGACGCCCGCATCGAGGTATCCACGCAGGTGTCGCTCGTGAACAACTCGGCCGCCCGCGCCACGCCGCCATCCGGTACCAGGATCGCGAAACTCTCCCCGGGAGCGGCATGCCCGTCGCCGTTGCCTTCGCCAAACGCCACGTCCGATTTCTCGGTCGCGTGCTGGAAGGCGCCGACACTGCGGCCGTCCACGATCTGGAACGACGCCAGCGGGGACGCCGCCGGAAACACCGGCACGTCTACTGTCATGCGAGCCGTCCCTTTGATCCCGATAATCCGCACGATCGACCGGCCGTTCGGCACCGTTACGGTAATCGGCAGCGGGACCGATTCTCCCGGCATCAACGAGAACAGATTGCTGGACGCCGGTGTGACCTTCACGCCGGGATCGGGAGTCTCCCATACGACCGTGGCCGGACCGCTGCGCACCGCGCCCTTGTTCAGGAATCGCAGCCGCAGTTTCTGCGGACTGCCCGACGAGAGCCAGTTCCCATCGGCGAAATCGTAGCCCGAGATCGTGGTCAAGCTCTCGGCCGACACTCCGACCTCGTACGCCTCGCCGTCGAGATCGAAGTTCAAGCGTCCGCCCGCGTCGGCCTTCATCGACGCGTGCCGCACGTTCCCGTCCCGCAAGCGCACGAACGTCACGGCATGTGGACTCCCCGCGGCATACAGCGGCGCCGATTCGATCGACAGCTTCACTCCTGGGATCGTTGCGCCTCCCGGGATCCACTCGCGTACCGCCGAGCGGAAGCCCGACGCCGACACGTTCTCCAGCACCGTAAACCCGGGCTGCCGCCGGTTGGTCGTGACCTGCCATCCCCACACCGAAAAATTCGGGTAGACGTCGGAATGCGTGAACAGCGCCGGCTTCGGCAGCGGACTCGCAAACGCCTTCATGTGGAAGTCCAGCGTCGTGGCCACGTTCGGCGTGCCGTGCTCCGAATCGAAATCCTGCGTCTCGTGCGTGGCGCGCGTGTAACTCCAGATCGAGTTTAGTTGGCGGTGGTAGAAGCGGATGAAGTCGCGGCTCCCGGTCACCAGGCGCGTGCGGACGCCGTCGTAATTGGCGTACGCATCGGCGGCGTTGTATTCGGTATCGAACCCCTTCGGCCCCGTCGCGTACTCGGTCGGCCCCATGAAACTGGACGCGCTGGCAACCAGGTCCGGATATTTTCCCGCCACGAAGAAGGCCAGGAATCCGCCCGCGGAATAGCCCGATACGCCGCGATGATCGCGATCGGCCAGCGTTCGCAGCGAATGATCGATGCGGTCCACCAGTTCCGGAAAATATTGCGGAAAAGTCCCGGTGGTCTCCAGCGGGCCCGAGTCCACCACAATCAGATCGTGGCCGGCCACGTATGCGGCGATGTCATCGCTGTACGCGTTCACTTCGCTCGACTGCTCATAGCCGTGAAACCAGTACAGCACCGGATATCGCTTCTGCGCGCCGGCATACGACGCGGGCAGGAACACGCGATACGTCCGGTTCGCGTTCATCACCCGGCTGAAGTACGTCTGTTCCCGCGCGACCGGGGCGGCGGGAGGCGCGGGAGTCTGCCAGGCCCACGCTGCCGCGAATGCGAGTAGTCCCAAAAAGTAGGGCACATTGTCACTATAATGCAGCCATGGTTGCTCGCATTTCCGTCATCCTGTGTCTGACCATCGCGCCGTGTCTTCTCGCCCAAAAAGCCGCCCTCAAGCGGCCTCCCATCGTCGGCGTTGCGCACATCACCCTAAAGACAAATGACCTCGACGCGGCGCGCAATTTCTACGGCCGCGATCTGGGTTTTCAGGAAGCTTTCGCGCTCGACAAGTCCACCGCCGATTTCAAGGTGAACGACCATCAATACATTCAGGTCTCCGCCGGACTCAAGGACGACGCCGAAGACCGCCTCTCCCACATCTGCTTCGAGACCACCAACGCCCGCCAGTTGCGCGACTATCTGGCGGCGAAGGGCGTCAAGGTGCCAGACGCTCTCAAACCGGACGCCGAGGGCAATTACAGCTTCATGGTCGCCGACCCCGAGGGCCATCAGGTCGAATTCCTGGAGTACCGGCGCGGATCGCTCGAGAGCCGCAACTTCGGCAAGGCCCTGCCCGCCACGCGCATTTCGCAACACATGATTCACGTGGGCTTCATCGGGGCCGACCGGGCCGCGCTAGACAGCTTCTATCGGGATATCCTCGGGTTCCAGGAATTCTGGCACGGCGGCATGACCGACGACCGCACCGATTGGATCGACATGCGCGTCCCCGACGGCACCGACTGGCTGGAATACATGATGAACGTCCGCAACCCGACGCCTCGGACGCGCGGCGTCATGAATCACCTGGCCCTCGGCGTGCCCGACGCCAACGCGGCGCACAAGGTGTTGCTCGATCATTCGGTCCAGATGCGGGAGAAGCCCAAAATCGGCCGCGACGGCAAATGGCAGCTCAACCTCTACGACCCCAATCTGACCCGCGTCGAACTCATGGAACCCAAGCCCGTTGAAACCCCGTGCTGCTCGCCGATGAAGTAGAGAGGTGGTATGGCCAAGAAGATCACCATTACGCTTGAGGAAGAGCAGTTGAAAGACGTGCGCGCTTTGGTCGCAGCCGGTCAGGCGAGCAGCACTTCCGGATTCGTTCAACATGCGGTGCAAGTTGCTCTCTTCGATGTGGCGGGATGGCGGGAAATGATGAAAGATGCCCTGAATCAAACGGGTGGTCCTGTGACGGATAAGGAGCGTGCATGGGCGGACAAGCTTCTCCTTAAGCAACCGAAGCGCTCTGGCAGGAGGCGCAAGGCAGCGTGAACGGCATTACGCTCGGTGCCGGCGGACTGATCGCGTTGGACCGCAACGATCGTCGCGTGCTCGTGCTCATCGAGCGCGCTATGGAACTCGCGACTTTCTCGATTGATGCGGCAGCCCGCCACCGACCTGGCGCGCCCCTTAACGGACTGGACGCAACCGCAGTCGGAATACTCCTTGCACGCACTCGGACGTCCGATGTTGTCGATGCTCACGTCGCGATCTGCGCACAAAGAACAGGGCAGATGGTCATCACCAGCGATCCGGGCGATTTGCGGAGACTGGCCCCGGAACTGGAATTCCTGGTGGTTTAATTCATTTCTCCGGCCAACTATCACTTCCAATATGGATGAGGCTCCGGGATAGCGGACCCATCCTTGCGCGGTGAGGAGGCGCCCCAATTGACCTTCGTCGCCGTGTTGTGGATGACCGCCTGACCGCCGCCCATGTCGCTCGAGAAATCGCCCTGGAGCTTGATCTGGTGCCCCTTCGCCGTCAGCGCATCCCGCACCGCCGACGGAATGCGGCTCTCGATCTGCACGTCGCATCCACCGAACACCTTACGCGTAAAACGCGGAGCCTCCAGCGCCGACTGGATGTTCATCCCGTGATCCACGATATTGGACACGAACTGCGCGTGCGCCTGCGCCTGATTCAACCCGCCCATAATCCCGAAGCCCATGTGGACGTCGCCCTTCTCCATGAACGCCGGAATAATCGTATGGAACGGCCGCTTCCTCGGCATGAGGGCGTTCGGATGGGCCGGATCGACCTCGAACAGGCCGCCGCGATTCTGCAGCGCGAAGCCGTAATCGTCCACCACCACGCCCGACCCGAAGTGCTGGTACACGCTCTGGATCAAGGACACGATATTCCCGTCCCGATCCACCACCGACAGATAAATCGTGTCGCCCGCCATGGTTGCCGGACTCCCGGGCGGGTCGTCGCAGCGCGCGCGATCCGGGTCGATCAGCTTCGACCGCTCGCGCGCATAATCCATCGACAGCATGCCTTCCACCGGCACCTTCGCGAATCGCATGTCCGCGACGAAGCGATGCAGGTCGGCATACGCCAATTTCTGCGCCTCGATCTGCGTGTGCAACTCCCGCACGCCGCGCGATTCCCAACTCCCCAGCGGGAAGAACGACAGGATGTTCAGCATCTGCAGCGCCGCGATCCCCTGCCCGCTCGGCGGCAGTTCGTAAACCTTCCAGCCGTGATACTCGGTCGAGAGCGGCGTCACCCACTCGGCCTCGAACTCCGCCAGGTCGGCCGCCGTCATCTTGCCGCCGAGCCGCTGGCTGGTTTTCAGAATCGCCTGCGCGATCGCGCCGTTATAAAACGCCGGCGCGCCCTGTCCCGCGACAAGCTTCAGCGCCGACGCCATCTGCGGATTCTTGAAAACATCGCCGATCGCCGGAGCCTTTCCGTCGCGCAACAGGATCTTGCTCGCGTTCCGATCCTTGGCCAGTTTGCCTTCCTCGGTCTTCCACGCCTCGCCGATCATCTCGGTGACGGGAAACCCGTGCTCCGCGTAATAAATCGCCGGCTGAAAGAGGTCGCTCCACGGCAGCTTGCCGAATTTCTTGTGCAGCTTCGACCAGCCCTCGACGCACCCAGGCACGGTCACGGAGTGGATGCCTTCCTGCGGCATGGTCTTCTCGCCCAAGCCCTTGAGGAAATCGATGGTCAGCCCGGTGGGCGCCCACCCGCTCGAATTGATCCCGGTCAGCTTTCCGGTTTTCGCGTCCCAGTAGATCGCGAACAGGTCGCCGCCCATGCCGCAGCTTTCGGGTTCGACCACGCCGAGCACCGCATTGGCCGCGATCGCCGCGTCCATCGCCGATCCGCCGCGCGCCAGCACCTGCGCCCCGGCCTGAGACGCGAGCGTCTGGCTGGTGGCCACAATTCCGCGATCCGTGATGGTCATCGACCGAGCTTGCGAGCGGTCCTGGGCAACCGCGGAATACGGGATTATCATGAGCAGGGCTGCCGCGAAAAATCGCATGAATGCGTCAATAATATCAGTTCTACAACTTAACTTTGTATGCTGCCCGACAGCGGCGCGGGCCAGTCCAGGCCGTCCGATACGGCCACGCCGGCGGCGATCCGGGCGGCCGCTTGCGAGGGCCACGGCGCGGTCCGCCGGACCTTCAAATCGGCGAACGCATTCAGACATTCCAGCGTCGCCGCCAGCTTTCCCCGCGACTCGTTCACGAGGAACATCACATAGTGCAGCCGCTTGGCCGACCCGCCGGCGTACCGCACATACACCGCTACCTGTTCGCCCGGCATCACCTCGCTCAAGTACTGAATGTGGTGCTCCAGGTCGAACGTGCCGCTGCCGTGCTCGCGATGGTATTCCTGTGTCAGCCCCATCTCGTCGTGCAGCACGTCGCTGGCATCGTCGAAAATGGCCACGTACCAGCGCACGTTCATATGCCCGTTCGAATCGCGATACGCTTCCGGCACGGTCAGGCGGACCAGCGGGGGCGCGAGCTCAAGAATCTTTTCCAGGGGAATCTGCGGAGGCTTCATAGCGTGACTCTGCATCTTACCGCCCTTTCGGTTTAAACTTGTTTCCAATATGCGGAACCTTGCGTGCTCTTTGCTGCTGCTTGCGGCCTGCGCCTTCGCGCAGACGAAAGTCTCCCCGGAGAAGGAGGCGTCCATGAAAGCCGACCTGACCGGCCAGATCGACGCCATGAAGAAACAGGCGCAAGTTATGGTGGACAGCGTCTTCAGCTTTGGCGAGCTGGGCTTTCAGGAATTCGAAACTTCGAAGTACCTCACCGGGATTCTGGAAAAGGAAGGCTTCAAAATCGAGCGCGGATTCGCCGGCATCCCGACTGCATGGGTGGCTTCGTGGGGCTCCGGTAAGCCGGTCATCTCCCTCGGCTCCGATATCGACGATATCCCGCAGGCCTCGCAGAAGCCCGGCGTCGCTTATCACGACCCGATGATCGAAGGCGCTCCCGGCCACGGCGAGGGTCACAACTCGGGCGTGCCGCTCAACATCGTCGCCGCGCTCGCGGTGAAGAAGGTGATGGAGCGCGAGCACCTGCAGGGCACGATTCGCCTCTGGCCCGGGGTCGCGGAAGAACTGGTCGGCACCAAAGCCTGGTATGTCCACGAAGGCATGTTCAAGGATGTCGACGTCGTGCTCTTCTGCCATGTCGCCAACAATTTCGGCGTCTCGTGGGGACCGTCGCTCAATCAGAACGGCCTCGTCTCGATCGAGTACAGCTTCACGGGCGAGAGCGCGCACGCCGCCGGAGCGCCGTGGCGCGGTAAGAGCGCGCTCGACGCCGTCGAACTCATGGACGTCGGCTGGAACTTCCGCCGCGAGCATCTTCGCCTCGCGCAGCGGTCGCACTACGTCATCACGAACGGCGGCGACCAGCCGAACGTGGTCCCGCCCAATGCCGCCGTCTGGTATTACTTCCGCGAGGCCGATTACGACCACATCATGGACATGTGGCGCATCGGCGATAACATGGCCAAGGCGGCGACACTCATGACGGACACTACTTATACGTCGCGACTGCTCGGCAGCGCCTGGCCGGGCCACTTCAATCGGCCGATCGCCGAGGCGATGAACGAGAACATCAAGAAGGTCGGCCTGCCGCAATGGTCGGAAGCCGACCAGACGCTCGCCAAAGGGATACAGAAGGAATTGAAGCAGCGCATCACGGGCATGCCCACGCGCATCCCGGAAATGCGCGCTCCGCGCGTAGCTACCGCGGATGCGGCCGGCGAGGAAGGCTTCGGCGCCAACCAGCCCACCGGCGGCGGCTCCGACGATATCGGCGACGTCTCGTGGGTGGTGCCTACCGTGACCTTGCGCTACCCCGCAAACATGCCCGGAGGTCCGGGACACAACTGGGCGAACGGCATCGCGATGGCCACTCCCATCGCGCACAAGGGCGTCGTCGCCGGCGCCAAAGTGCAGGCCATGACCATGCTGGATATCCTGCTCCACCCCGAGTTAGTCAAGAACGCCTGGGATTACTTCAACAACGTGCAGACCAAGGAACAGAAGTATAAGAGCTTCCTGCGTCCCGACGATAAGCCCGCGATCTGGCTCAACACCAAGATCATGGAGCAGTACCGTCCGGCCATGAAGAAGCTGTATTACGATCCGACCAAGTACGACACCTATCTGGAGCAACTCGGCATCAAGTATCCGACGGTCCGGCCCTGATCGGAGCCCTGAACGTAAGAGAGGGTGTTCGGGTTTTAGTGCGTCATTGCGTAGACGACGTAATTGACACCAATCCGGATGCCTAGCGCCGAGTACTTTTCGGGATACCGCGGATCGTCCGCCCACTCCCACGAATCGCCCAGATCGGAGTTGAACGATATGGCCACCATGACGCGGCCTTTGTCGTCGTAAACGCCGTACCAGTGCGCCACCGTGCCCGCGGCGCGCCGTTGAAATTGCGGATTGTACGGACTTAGTCCCCACTGCCCCGGCACTTGATACCGGTCGTCCAGATCGTACACCACGTGAAAGATCTGGTCGTTACTCGGCATCTCCACCACGGGATGATCGGGGAAGACCTTATGCATCGTCTCGTCGAAACGCGCATATTCTTCGGCGCCCCAGAAGTCGTCGAGCATCAGGAAACCGCCGCGCAGCAGATACTCGCGCAGCACTTTCACCTGCGCGTCCGTCAACTGCCAATCGCCCATTTCACCGGCGTTCATCCACGGCCAGTTGTAGAAATCGTCGATATCGTCGGGATTCACCGGCTGCTCGACGCTGCGCACATGCACGCGCGTCAACCGCCGCACCGCCGCCGCGAAGTGCCGGTCCGCGCGAGGATAATCCTGCGTCCAACTCGTCCCGCCCTGCCGCCAATCGGCATTCCTGCGATACCCGCCGAAGAATCCGCGATTGCGCCCGAACATACCGCCGCCCAGGATCGCATCGGGATGGCTGGGATACATCAGGCGGGCGAAGACCCACTCGGTCTTTTCTTCATAGTCGGGCGGCAGAGGAATATCGTCCTGCCGCTCAAAACTCTCATACACGCGAAATGGCTTTTGGAAGGCGTATAGTGCGCTGAACAGTGCCAAGCCGCAGCCTGCGGCCAGGATCGCCCTCGGGATTCTCATACGGGACAGCCTTTGCCTTGCAGGATATCATGGGCTGCTCAGGCAACACCGTCCGAAACTATTCGGTGGCCGCTTCCGCTTCCGCCGCTGCGTCCGGGCCCGCGGCCTGCGCCTCGGCGAGCACCTTCTCCGCCTCTTCCTTCTGGTCGCGCGGCACCTGCACCTGAAACTCCAGCGACGGAATCACGCTCGCACCCACCACCATGGAAGGAATTCCGCTGGCCTCCAGGATGGAATGAATGTTGTTCGCTTCGAGTTCAGCGTCCACGTTCGAAGAACTAAACAGCGTGACCATTTCCTGGTCCCTGTTTTCATCGCGATCGGGATCTTGCGCCATGCCTTCAGGATATCGCAGAATGTGGAGGGAGCCGTCTTGTACGGCACCATCGCGGAGGCACCACCATGTCAGACAAAGCATCGGATGAGATAGTTCGCACAGACGAAGATGACAACGGTAGCAGCCGGGTCGTTTGGTTCTTGACGGGCGCCATCATTGGCGCTACGGCCGCCGTCCTTTACGCGCCCAAGAGCGGCAAGGACACCCGCCAGTATCTCTCGGACCAGGCGCAAAAGGGCAAGGATGCCATCGCCGAGTCCAGTTCGGACGTCGTTGACGCCAGCAAAGAGATGTTCGAGCGTGGACGCAAACTCGTAGAAGATGCGGCCGAGCTCTTCGACCGCGGCCGCAAACT
>Ga0105240_10002535_pt1 | contig 29306 bp, 26 predicted proteins | sample KBSC54metaG_FD_80426 | JGI IMG/M metagenome (GOLD analysis project Ga0105240, IMG submission 80426) | Corn rhizosphere microbial communities from Kellogg Biological Station, Michigan, USA - KBS C5-4 metaG | ecosystem: Host-associated > Plants > Roots > Rhizosphere > Soil | place: Michigan, USA... | reverse complement strand
GTGATGGAGAACCTGCCGCAGATCAAGGCGAAGCTGCAAACACTGCTCGATGTGGGGCTGGGGTACGTGCACCTGGGGCAGAGCTCGACGACGCTGTCGGGGGGCGAGGCGCAGCGGATTAAACTGGCGAAGGAATTGAGCAAGCGGCAGACGGGTCGGACGTTCTACCTGCTGGACGAGCCGACGACGGGGCTGCACTTCGACGACGTCCGCAAGCTGCTGGATGTGCTGCAGCGGCTGGTCACGTTGGGCAATACGGTCGTTGTGATCGAACACAATACGGACGTGATGAAAAGCGCGGACTGGATTATCGACCTGGGTCCGGACGGTGGCGAGTACGGCGGGAAGCTGGTGGCGTGCGGGACTCCGGAGCAAGTCAGCCGGTCCAAGAAAAGCTATACGGCGGAGGCGCTGCGGAAGGCGCTGGGGAATGGGAACGGACGGCCGGCATGAGTAAATACCGCGAGCAGCCCATGGATTTCGACGGCCTGAAGACAGTCGGGCTGCACGAACGCGGAGGGAAGGTGACGACCGGCCACTTCGCGGCGGAGTACGAGAAGGGGTCGGGCGTGAGCGGGCTGCTGGATTCGCTGCCGAAGTTGCAGGCGGCCGATTCACTGCGCAGGGTGGTGTCGGCGTTATTCGAGGCTCGGGAACGGCAGCGGGCTATCATCTGGGGCATGGGCGGCCACGTGATCAAGTGCGGGCTGGCGCCGGTGCTGGCGGATCTGATGCGGCGGGGGTTCGTGACGGCGTTCGCTATGAACGGGTCGGGGTCGATCCACGATTTCGAAATCGCGCTGGCGGGGCATACGAGTGAAGATGTCGAGGCCGTGTTGCCCGACGGGCGGTTCGGCGCGGCGGAAGAAACGGGCCGGCAGATGAACGAGGCGATCGCCGGGGGAGCGCGCGACGGAATCGGCATGGGCGAGGCACTCGGGCGGTGGCTGGACGCGCACGCGGCGCCGCACGCGGACTGCAGTTTGCTGGCGCAGGCGTATCGCGCGGGGACGCCGGTGACGGTCCATGTGGCGGTGGGGACGGACACGCCGCATATGCATCCGGCGGCCGACGCGGCGGCGATCGGAAGGGGCACGCATCGCGATTTCCGGCTGCTGTGCACGTGCGTGACGGGGCTGAACGACGGCGGCGTTTACGTGAACGTGGGGTCGGCGGTGGTGATGCCGGAGGTGTTTCTGAAGGCACTGTCGGCGGCTCGCAACCTGGGGCATACGGTCGCCGATTTCACGACGGTCAACTTCGATTTTCTGCAGCACTACAGGCCGCGGGTCAACGTGCTCGAGCGGCCGCACGCGGGAAGTTCCGGGAAGGGATACGCCATCACGGGACACCACGAGATCATGATTCCGCTGCTGGCGGCCGCGCTGATTGAGAAAGGCGCATGACGGACGAATCGCCACAGGACGGCGTGCCGCCGGAATTGCAGGCTGCGCCGGAGCCTGCGCCAGAGTCCCCGCCCGCGCCGGTCGAGCCGGAGCGGTATCCATTCTGGACATACACGGATCTGCTGCTGATCACGGGCATGACGCTGCCGTGCATGGCGGCCGGGATCCTGCTGATCCGAGCGGCGTTCTGGCTATTGCACCTGCATCCTTCGTTGGTGGTCGCCGAGCTGCTGCCTGCTCAGCTACTGGGATATCTGTTCGTGTTCCTGGCGGTGATGGTGATGTTCCGCGTGCAGTACGAACGGCCGTTCTGGGGGTCGCTGGCGTGGCGTTCGTCGGGACTGCCTTTTCTCTCGATCGTGATCTGCGGAGTCGCGACGGCGATCGGGGTGGCGCTGGCGGCATCGCTGCTGAAGACGCCGCAGACATCGAATCCGATGACGGAGATGATGCAGGATCGGACATCGCTGATTTTGCTGGCGGTGTTCGGCATCGCGATCGCGCCGATGGCGGAAGAGCTGGCCTTTCGCGGATTTCTGCAGCCGCTGCTGGTGCAGAGCCTGGGAGCGGTGTTCGGGATTCTCGGCGCGGCAATTCCGTTCGGCATTTTGCATTTTCACGAGTACGGGAATTCATGGCGTCACGCGGTGGTGATCTCGCTGGCCGGCGTGGGCTTCGGCCTGATGCGGCACCTGACGGGATCGACGCGCGCCGCCGCGGCGATGCATGCTTCATACAATGGCTTTCTCTTTTTGGCATTGTTCATTTCAAGGAAGGACCTGCCCCACTTATGGTAGAGACGATTCAGTGGATCGATGGCGCTGTGGTGATGATCGATCAGACGCGCCTGCCGCTGCACGAGGAATACGTAACGTGCCGGACGTACGAGGAAGTCGCGACGGCGATTCGCGACATGATCATCCGCGGGGCTCCGGCGATCGGCGTGGCGGCCGCGATGGGGGTCGCGCTGGGAGTGCGGCAGGCGTCGGAGAGCGATCTGGATGGGCAGTTCGCGACAATCTGCGATGTGCTGGCCGGGACGCGTCCGACGGCGGTGAATCTTTTCTGGGCGATCGACCGGATGAAAAAGCTGTACGCGTCGCTGCGCGGGCAGCCGATCAGCGAGATTCGCGCGCGAATGACGGCGGAAGCGCTGGTGGTGCGCGAGGAAGACATCGAGATCTGCAAATCGATCGGGCGAAACGGCGCGGCGCTGGTGCCGGATCGGAAGACGGTGCTGACGCACTGTAATGCGGGGGCGCTGGCGACGGCGGGATACGGCACGGCGCTGGGCGTGATTCGGGCGGCGGTGTCGAGCGGCAAGGAGATCGACGTGTTTGCGGACGAGACTCGTCCGTTCCTGCAGGGCGCGCGGCTCACGGTGTGGGAGTTGCAGCAGGATGGGATTCCGACGACGCTGATCACGGACAATATGGCCGGCCACTTCATGAAGTCGGGTAAGATCGGGTGCGTGGTGGTGGGGGCGGACCGGATCGCGGGCAATGGGGACGTGGCCAATAAGGTGGGGACGTACTCGGTGGCGGTGCTGGCGAAGGAGAATGGCGTGCCGTTTTTCGTGGCGGCGCCGATCTCGACGCTGGACCTGACGCTGGCGTCGGGGGAGGAGATTCCGATCGAGCAGCGGTCGGCGGCGGAGGTGACGCACATGTTCGGACATCGGGTGGCGCCCGAGGGAACGACGGTGCAGAATCCGGCGTTCGACGTGACTCCGTCGCGGTACGTGACGGCGATTATTACGGAGAAGGGCGTGGCTCGCGCGCCCTATGAAGAGTCGTTGAAGAACATGGTAAGGTGAACACAGAAATGCGAAGAAAACTGGCAATTGTACTGACTTTGGCGGCTCTGGCCGCGTTTGCGGCGCAGCGGCGCGCGCCTGGATTTGCGCTTCCCGATTCGAGGATGCAGGTGTACGATCTGGCCGACTACCGGGGGAAGATCGTGATCCTGGAATTCATGCAGACGACTTGCGCGCATTGCAACGCGTTCGCGAACGTGCTGCAGCAGATCGAGCAGAAGTACGGAAACAAGGTGCAGATTCTATCGGTGGTGAAGGCGCCCGAGGATGATGCCAACAAGGTATCGGAGTACATGAAGGCGCACCACATTACCTATCCGATTCTGTTCGATGCCGGCCAGATGGCCTTCTCCTATGTGCGCAGCGGCAACATTGTTTTCCCGCATATCTATGTGATCGACGCCAACGGCGATATCCGGAGCGACTACATTTATGGTCCGGCGACGCGCGACGTGTTCGAGGGCAAGGCGCTGTTCTCCGAGTTGGACCGGATGGTCGCCGAGAAAAAGTAGGGCTCGTGAATCTGCCAGTAAATCCGCCGGTGCTGCCGATGCTCGCCAAGCGAGTGGATGCTCTGCCCTCGGTCGGCGACTGGATTTTCGAGCCGAAGTGGGACGGGTTCCGCGCGCTGGTATTTCGCGACGGCAATGAGATCGAGATCCAGAGCCGCGACGCGAAGCCGCTCAATCGCTATTTCCCGGAAGTGGTGGAGGCCTTGCCTGCGCAGTTGCCGGCGCGGTGCGTATTGGATGGCGAACTCGTGATCGCGGGAGAGAACGGGCTGGATTTCGAGACGCTGCAACTGCGGCTGCATCCGGCCGCATCGCGGGTGAAACTGCTGGCGAAGCAGACTCCGGCGTCGGTGGTGTTCTTCGATCTGCTCTGCGAGGGCGATCGGGATTTCCGTGGCGAGGCGTTCGAAGTGCGGCGGCGGGAGCTGGAGAAACTGCTGGCGCGCGTGAAGCCGCCACTGCATCTGACTCCGGCGACGCGCGATGTGGCGGTGGCTGCCGACTGGTTCCGCAGGTTCGAAGGCGCGGGGCTCGATGGCGTGATGGCGAAGCCGGTCGCGGGCACTTACGAGCCGAACAAGCGGACCATGTTCAAGGTGAAACACGAGCGCGATTGCGATTGCGTGGTCGCGGGATTGCGCTGGTACAAGGGCGCGGAGAAAACGGCGGTCGGGTCGCTGCTGCTGGGATTGTTCGACGATGCGGGTATGTTGCAGCATGTGGGTGTGTGCGCGAGCTTTTCGGCAGAGGCGAGGCGGGACCTGGTGGAATTTCTGGCGCCGTATCGGGAGAATGCGCTCGCGAAGCATCCGTGGAAAGACTGGGCGGGCGGGATCACGGCGGACGGAGATACGGGGCGGCGAATCCCGGGCGCGCAGAGCAGGTGGAGTCAGGGCAAGGATTTGTCGTGGGAGCCACTGCGTCCGGAACTGGTGGTGGAAGTGGCATACGAGCACATGCAGGGTCCGCGATTCCGGCACATGGCGCACTTCAGAAGATGGCGGGCGGATAAGCGGCCGGAGGACTGCACGTACGCGCAGTTAGAGGTGGTGGCTCAGGAGGAGCTTGCGCGGATCTTCGCGAGTTGAGGACCGAATCCGCTTACCAACGCAGGCGCAGGGCGAGTTGGAGGACGCGGGGGTCGTTGACTGCGGTGATGGCGCCGAAGGCGGGGCCAGCGACTCCATTCTTGGTTAGATTGTTGCGGTGATTGAGGGCGTTGAAGGCTTCGGCGAGGGATTCCAGCGTCAAGCGATCGGTCATGCGGAAACTGCGGCTGAGGCGGGCGCTGACCGTGAACAGATCGTTGCCGGTGCCGGTGTTGCGTCCGACGAACGCGGGTCGCGCGACGGTGCCCTGGATGGTGGTCAATCCCGAGGTGATGTTGAGGGGCAGGGCGGAATCGTATTGCAGGATGCCGCTGAGCTGGAACCCATGGGAGTGTAGCGAGCCATCGAAAGTGAGGCGATGGCGCTGGTCATCGTCGCTGCGTCCATAGTCCTGCCAGATATTGAAATTGTTGGTGGGAGTGCTGAAGAAGAATTCGCCGACATTGTCGAGGGCCTTGGAAAACGTGTACGAGATGCGGTAGCTGCCCCACCCCGCCGGTCGCTGCTGGAAGGCGACGTGGAGTCCGTCGTAGTGCGAATCGCCGGCTGACGAGTACTGGCTGTTGTTGCCGTAGGCGGGGTTGGGACGGCAGGCATTGTTCGCACCGGCGGCCACACAGGCGGGCACATTCTGGTTGATCGACATGATGAGGTGGAGTCCGCGGATGTGCTGGTATCCGAGGCTGATGCTGGTTCGATCGGTCAACTGGTGTTCGATTTCGAGGCTGGCCTGCTGCGAGAAGGCGCTTTGGATGTGGCGATCCATGCTGGTGAGATTGAACTGCAGACCGGGCGGCAGCGCGGGAAGAATATTAGGGAAAATAGGCGCGCCGGATTGCGCGGGCGAGAGGCTGACGCTGGTTTGACCTGCGCCGGAAAGTAGCCCGTTGGCGAGCGCGCGGAGCGGGATGCGGTCGTAGAACAGGCCGGCGCTGCCGCGGACGACCGTCTTGCGCGCGCGGAACGGGGTCCACGCGAAGCCGGCACGGGGAGCGAAATTGTTGGTGTCGGTCGCGATGGTTTTCAGGAACTGAAGGTCGTAGCGGAGTCCGAGATTCAAGATCAGGCGCGAGCTGACTCTCCACTCATCCTGCGCATAGATGCCGAGATTCGGATTGCGCTGCGAGACGGTGCTGGCCCCGAAGGTCTGGGCGAAGCCGGCGTTGGTGTACGTACCCGCGAGAAAGCTGGCGAGCGAGGAGAACGTGTACGCGCCGCGAATGGAGCGGGGGAAGTCGATGGTGAGTCCGTTGTACAGCCAGTCGATGCCGGCCTTCAGCGCGTGGGCGGCGAATTGGTGCGAGAGGTTGTCGGTGACTTCGTAGAGATTGTTGAAGCGGCCGGTGGGGGATCCGGAGAGCGTGCCGAAGGAGGCAACGCCGGAGATGGAGACGGCCGGTCCGATGGGGTCGGCGGGAGGCGCGTCGAGGCGGCTGCGCGTGTACTGGGCGCGGGTCTCGTTGACGGTGCGGGGCGAGAGCGTGGCGACGTTGCTGACGGCGAGGGTCTGATCGGTATCGTCGAGAGCGGCGGAGGCGGAGGCGGCGCTGAGCGCTCCGGCGCCGCGCGAGTTGGTGCTGTGGGCGTCGTAGCGGCTGTAGCGGAGACTCAGTTGGTCGGCGTCGGAGAGGTGGTGATCGACCTTGGCGAGCAGGTTGCTGTTGTGGACTGGGTCGGGATAGAGTCCGGTGGCGATGCGAGCGCCGGGGTAAGCCACGGCGTCGAGGCGGGCGTTGACAGCGGCGACGCTGGCCGGGTCGATGGTGATGAGTCCGCTTTGATTGAGCAGACGCTGTTCGAAATTGGCGAAGTAGAAGGTGCGGTCGCGGACGATGGGTCCGCCGATGCTCGCGCCGTACTGCGATTGCGTGGAGGGCAGCCGCGTGTGGGAGAGGGGGTTTGCCGCGTTGAAGCGCTGATTGCGGAAATAGCCGTAGAGATCGCCGTGGACGGTGTTGCCGCCGCTGCGCGTGATCATGTTCACGTAGCCGCCGAGGGCGCGGCCTAGTTCCGCCTGTCCGCCGGAAGTGACGACCTGAAATTCCTGCACGACGTCGAGGCTGTAGAAGACGCCGGTGAGTCCGGCGGCATCGTCGTTAGCGGAGAGTCCGTCGACGATGAAATTGTTGGAGAAGTTGCGCTGGCTGCCGATGGAGATTCCCTGGCCGGGGACCGCTGACGTTTCGGCGAAGAGTTGATTGCTGCCGGTGTTGGTGGGGGATACGCCGGGGAGGAGAAGGGCGAGATCGAGGAAGTTGCGTCCGTTGAGGGGCAGGCTGCGGACCTCGGCCTGGGAGACGGTGCCGGCGATCTGCGTGCGGACGGTTTCGATGAGCGGAGTCTCACCACGGACGGTGACCGCCGTGGCGTCTGTGGCTAGCGAGAGGGCGATAGTGAGGTCGAAGGCGGAGCCGACCGTGAGAGTGACGGAACGGGTGGCGGGGGCGAATCCGGGGCGAGCGACGGTCAGGTCGTAAGGGCCGGGGCGGAGGTAGAAGAAGCGGAAGCGGCCGTCGGGATCGGTGAGGGCGGAGCTGGTGGAATTGGTGGCGGGCTGACGAGCCTGGACGTGCGCGCCCGCGACAGTCGCACCGGAGGGATCGGTGACGCGGCCGCTGATGCTGGCGTAATTGATAGCTTCCTGCGCGAAGGCAGGCGTGGATAGCGCCAGGAAGACAAAGATCGTCGATCTCACAAAGTTCTCCTCTGCTTGCTGTACGGTGAGTTAGCAGAGAGGAGTTGGGGGGCCGCGTTGTTGGCCGGCGCGATTGTATGAGTCGTGTGCGAACTGCGTGTGTTGGACGGCGCGAGCGTTGGTGATCAGCGATACATGTGCCGCCGCAGGGCGGGTCAGAATGGCGAGCGTGACGGCGCCGGATTGAGCGCCTGGATACGATGGGCAGCGTGCGGATTGCGCCGTCGGGCCTGAGTGCGAGGAGGCATCCATGCTGCAGTGGTGTTTGCCATCGCGGCGGCAGCAGGCTGGCAGATTGGGCGTGGAAGACACTGCGGGCAGGATCAGCAACACGCTGAAGAGGCCTAGCAGGAAGGTTGCCCAGATGCGACGCACTTAAGAAGAGTGTACTACGCGGAGGAAGACGTGGAGAATTAGCGGGCGAAGAGGCGATTGAAGAAATCGCGGGTGGTGCGGCGGATTTCCTGGAGGGTGAGGTCGAGAGAGCGGCGGTGGAGATGGGCGGGGGTCCAGCGGTGGACGAGGCTGGTGAGCATTTCGAGTTGGGAGGGGGCCGTAGGGAGGCTGCCTTCGACGCGGCCGGTGGAGACGCGCTGGCCATGGTCGACGGCGCGGTAGAAGGTGGCGGCATCGCGGAGGAAGTCGGCGTCTTCGCGATCGAGGTGGCCCATCTTTTCGATAACGTCGATGCGCTCGGGGGTGTTGAGCACCTTGTAAAAGATTCCGGCACCGCGGAGGCGTAGGTACATGAGGGCGAAGTCGATGTCGTAGTAGCCGCCAGCGCCGGCCTTCAGGGGGTTTCGGGGGCCTTGCTCGCGTTCGATGCGGGCGCGCATTTCGGCGAGCTCCTTGCGGCTGCGCATACTTTGTCCATAGCGGCGCCAGTCGACGTCCTGCAATTCGTGGAGGAACTCGGTGGCGCGCTCGACATTGCCGGCGACGCCGCGGGCCTTCATGTAAGTGATGCCCTCCCAGGCTTCGGCGTGGCTGGAGAAATAGGTCTTGTACGCGCCCTCCGACTGCACGAGGTCGCCCTCGCGGCCGTTGGGGCGGAGGCGCGTATCGACGGCGAACATGACGCCCTGCCCCGTGTAAGCGCTGAGGATTTGCACGATGCGCTCGGCGACGGCGGTCCAGTAGGAGTGCTCGCCGGCATCGGCGTCGGGGAGGACGAAGATGAGGTCGGCGTCGGAGCCGAGGTCGAATTCGCCGAGCCCGAGACGGCCGAGCGCGATGACCATCATCTGGCCGGCGGGCGTGTAGCTGGCGTGGGGCGGGGTGGCGGCGACGGCGAGATGGTAGGCGGCTCCGATCACGCGATCGGCCAGGAGCGAAGTTTTGCCGAGGGTGGAAAAGATCGGCTCGGATTCGAGAATGCTGGCGGTCTGGATGCGAACCATCTGCTGGCGGTAGAAGCGGCGGAGTTCGGTGCCGCCGGGGAGCAGGTCGGGCGCGGCGTCAAAAGGTTTGCCGATCTCTTCGAGCAGTTCGGGATCGCGGAATAGATCGTCGGCGAAGAACGGGCTGTGCTCGAAGATGTCGAGCACCTGGGCGGAAAGCTTGGGGTCGGCGTCGAGGCGGGGGAGCAGGCCGGGAGTAGCGGCAGCGCGTTCGAGAAAATGCTCGAGGCGGTCGCGTCCGCGATTGAGATTCGCCGCGACGACGGGCTCGGGAATCTGTGGCGGAGGCTCTGGGGCGTCGGCTTCGACCGCGATGGTGTAGGTGAGAGGCTGCTGCGCGCGCACCACGCGATGATAAATCTCTTGGACGGCGGCGCGGTGCTCTTCGACGCAGGCGAGGAGGGCGGCCCCGGTGGCCGGATCGCCTGCAGTCCCGGGGGGCATCTTGCGGGCGAGCAGGTCGAGGTCGGCCGGACTGGTGGGCAGCGTGTGCGTTTGGCGATCGTCCTCCATCTGGAGGCGGTGCTCGAGGTATCGCAGGAACTGATAGGCAGCGGCGAGGCGGGCGTATTCGCCGCCCGAGAGCAGGTCTTTGTCGCGCAGGCGGAACATGGCGAGCATGGTGCCGGCGTGGCGGACCCAATGCTGACGGCCGCCGTGGAGGCGCTGCAGGCACTGCACGAGGAATTCGATATCGCGGATGCCGCCGGGCATGAGCTTGATATCGAGTCCTTTGGGCGCACCGCGGCGGGCGGCCATTTTCTCGCTGATGCGCTGGCGGGTTTCGGAGACGGCTTCGACGGCGCGGAAATCGAGCGACGTGCGGTAGATCAGGGGCTCGACGAAATCGAGGAGGGCCGCGCCGGGTCCTGGTTCGCCGGCGGAGACGCGCGCCTTGATGAGCATCTGCTTTTCCCAGTCGCGCGCGCGATCGGAATAGTAGGCGCGGGCGCCGTCTTCGGAGATGCAGATTTCACCGAGGGTGCCGTCGGGGCGCAGGCGGAGATCGACCCGATAGCACTGGCCGTCGGCGGTGTAGGTCGAAAGGAGCGCGGTGTACTGGTTGGCGACCTTCTTGTAGAACTCGCGATTGGTGATGGGGTCGGGCCCGTCGGTCTCGCCATTGCCTGCGTAGAGAAACATCAGGTCGATGTCGGAACTGTAGTTGAGTTCCTGGCCGCCGAGTTTGCCGAGGGAAATGACGGAGAAGCCGCAGGACGTTCCGTCGGGCAGGCGCGGCTCGCCGTAGCGGTAGACGAAATCGGCGCGGATGCGGCGGTAGGTGACGTCGAGGATGGCGTCCGCGAGGGCGGAGAGTTCTTCGGTGACGTCGGAGAGAGTGGCGACGCCTAGGATGTCGCGCAGGGCGATGCGAAGAAGTTGGCGGCGGCGGAAGCGGGCGAGGTCGATGGCCTCGGGAACGGATTCGTCATCGAGAAACTCGTAGAGGCGCTGGATGTATTCGTCGACGGTGAGGACGCGGTAGAAACTGCCGGACGCGGCGACTTCGAGGATGCGCTCGGGATTGCGGAGGACGGCGTCCGAGAGAAAACTGCTGTAGGCGAAGAGGTGGACGGCGCAGCGCATGGCGGCGGGCGATTCGGCCATGCGGTCGAAGTCGGCGGGGGCGTCGTGGCGGAGGCGGTCGACGTAACGCGCGGCCTTTTCGCGGTCGGGGACGGACGCGAGGATGGTACGCAGGCGGTCGGTGGCCGAGTCCATGGTCAGGCCAGGTGAGAGACGACGGCGATGGCGTCGCCGGCTTGAACGGGGCCGGGTTCGACGACGCTGAGGTAGAAGCCGCTCATGCCCCAACGCGGCGAGGATGGGTCGCGCTGCTTGACCTTGGCGTCGTAGAGTTCGTGCTTCAGTGTGTCGCCGTAGATGTCGAGCTGAGTGCAGGGTCCACGGGGGCGAGTGATTTCTAGGAGCGCGCCGCCGGCGCGGAGTTGGTCGCCGATGCGGAGGGCGCGGACGTCGAGTCCGCGGGTCGTGAGGTTTTCGCCGAGCGCGCCATGGAAGAGGGGATAGCCGCGAGTAGTGAAGTCCTCGATCACTTCGGCGGCGATCAGTAGGATGGCCTTTTGGGGTCCGCCGTGGATGTTGGGATGCGCGTGGAGGTCGCCTTCGAGTCCGAGGGGCGTGATGAAACCCCCGGCGATGGCTCGTTTGGGGAGTCCGCCGGGGGAGGTGTTGACTTGGAGGATGAGGGCGCTAGATGTCATAGTACAGGGCGAATTCGTAGGGGTGCGGGCGGAGGCGCACGGCTTCGGCTTCGTTCTTGCGCTTGTAATCGATGAACGTTTCGATCAACTCTTCAGTGAAGACATCGCCGCGGAGGAGGAAGGCGTGGTCGTCTTCGAGGCAGGTAAGGGCTTCATCGAGCGAGGCGGGCATGGAGGGGACGCTCTTCATCTCTTCCGGCGAGAGATCGTAGATGTCCTTGTCGAGCGGTTCGCCGGGATTGATCTTGTTGAGGACGCCGTCGAGTCCGGCCATGAGCATGGCCGCGAACGCCAGGTAGGGATTGGCGGCCGGATCGGGCGGGCGGAATTCGACGCGCTTGGCCTTGGGACTGGCCGAGTACATCGGAATGCGGCAGGCGGCCGAGCGGTTGCGCCGCGAGTAGGCCAGGTTGACGGGCGCTTCGTAACCGGGCACGAGGCGCTTGTAGCTGTTGGTGGTGGGGGCGATGATGGCGCTGAGTGCGCGCGCGTGTTTGAGGAGTCCGCCGATGTAGTGGAGCGCCATCTGACTGAGTCCGGCGTACATGTCGCCGGCAAAGAGCGGCTTGCCGCCTTTCCAGAGGCTCTGGTGACAATGCATGCCGCTGCCGTTGTCGCCGAAGATGGGCTTGGGCATGAAGGTGACGGTCTTGCCGTACTGGTTGGCCACATTGCGCACGATGTACTTGTAGAGCATCATGTTGTCGGCCGATTTGACCAGCGTGTCGAAGCGCTGATCAATTTCGCACTGGCCACCCGTGGCGACCTCGTGGTGGTGGCATTCAATGTGGAGGCCGCACTGGATCATGGTCTGGACCATCTCGCTGCGCAGGTCCTGATAATGATCGGTGGGCGGGACGGGAAAATAGCCTTCCTTGTAGCGCGGACGATAGCCGAGATTGTTTTCCTTGCGGCCGGAATTCCAGCGTCCCTCTTCGGCGTCGATGTGATAGAAGCCGGAGTGCTGGGTCTGGTCGAAACTGATGTTGTCGAAGATGAAGAACTCGGCTTCGGCGCCGAAGTAGGACGTGTCGGCGACGCCGCTGTTGTTGAGGTAGAGCTCGGCCTTTTGCGCGATCCAGCGGGGGTCGCGTTCGTAGCGCTGCTTCGTGATCGGGTCCTTGATGTCGCCATACATCACGAGCGTGGGAATCTCGGCGAAGGGGTCCATGAACGCGGTGGTGGGGTCGGGGATGAGGAGCATGTCACTCTCGTGGATGGCGGCCCATCCGCGAATGCTGGAGCCATCCATGCCGAAGCCTTCTTCGAAGCTGTCGGCCGTGAGTTCGCTGATCGGGTACGACACATGGTGCTGCAGGCTGGGGATGTCCGTGAATCTCAGGTCGAGCTGGCGGGCATTGTTCTTTTCGGCGAATTCCAGGACTTCTTGCGGCTTCATTAGATCCTCCGGAAGGGCTCAGGTTAGCGCCTGGCGCGGTTACTTGTCGAGGTCGTAGGCGGTCTTCATCCACTTCCTCACTTCGCGATCGATGTCGGCGAGGGAAGAGATGGGGATGCAGTGCGTGATGCGATCTTTCTTGGCGTGGCCGCCGGTGTCGATGAGGCGGCCTTCGGCGGGCAGAGCGCCGAGTGCGAAGCCCATATCGATGCGGGTGCGGGTGGAGGGCTTGATCTGCGCAAAGACGTGTTTGCGGTAGAGCGGGACGATGGTCCGGCAGGGGCAGGCCTTGACGCCGGGGCCGGCGGCAAGCCCGATTTCGAGAAGCGCGTCGTAGAGGGGACGCAGGGCGGCCTTGGGTCCTGCGAACATCGCCCCGACGTAGCGATCGGCGGCCGCGAGGTAGGATTCGGCGCTGGCGAAATCGGCTGTGCCGGTTTCGACATGATCGAGCAGCGTGATGGCGGAGAAGGTGCCGAAGCCGTGCTTTTCACGGAGCCAGTCGCGGCGCTCCTTTTCGCCTTTCGGAGCGGACTTGCGGATTAGGGCGATCCATTCGTCGAGCGAGCGGCCGGTTTTTTCCTTGAGAGTGGCGCGCCAGTTCTGCACCATGGTGACGCTCGGATGGACGCCGTAGAGGGACTTCGTCGTGGCCATTATTCCCAGGATAGACCAGGATTTCGGGAGCTTGCCGGTGTTACCGGAGTAGTTGGCGCACGAGTGAGAGCAGTTGGTTGGGCGTAAAGGGCTTGGGGAGGAAGGCCGCGCAGGAGAGAGCGGGGAGGTCGCTGGGTGGATAACCGCTCATGCAGATGACGGGGGCGGTCATGCCGTCGACGCGAAGGCGTTCGACGAGTTGGGTGCCGGAGCAGCCGGGCAGCATGATGTCGATGAGCGCGAGATCGAGCTCAGATGCGGGGAGCGCGACCGTGAGTGCATCGTTGGCGTCGAAGGCGGCGAGGACGCGATAATCCTGGCGTTCAAGCACGGTTCGGCACAAGCGAAGAACAACGGCGTCATCCTCCACGACTAAAATGTGACGCACGGGGTACCTCAATGGGAGGGAGCCTGGGCCCCCTCGGAGGATAGGAGCCTGGGCTGTTCCTCATCACGGCTGTATAGCCGTTCTTATATAAGTGGACGGACTATTGGCACTAGCTGGTTCCATTGCTGACGAACATTTACGTTCTTAACGCGTGCAGGCGTTGCGCGGCCGCTTCGGGAGTGATATCGCGCTGCGGCATGCCGAGCATCTCGAAGCCGACGAGAAATTTTCGAACAGTGGCAGAACGAAGAAGGGGCGGGTAGAAGTGTGCGTGAAAGTGCCATTCGTCGTGCGGCGCGCCATCGGCGGGCTGCTGATGAAATCCCATTGAGTACGGAAACGAGACATCGAAGAGAAGATCGTAGCGCGACGTGACGCGCTGCAGGATTTCGGCCAGGGAATCGCGCTCGCGGTCATTCAACTGATCGATCGCGGCGATGTGGCGCTTCGCGAGAACCATCGTCTCAAACGGCCACACGGCCCAGAACGGGACCACGGCGAGGAAGTCGCTGTTCTCTTCGACGATGCGCTCGCGACTCTTTGCTTCGAGCGCAGTGTACTGGCAGAGCAGGCAACCGTTCCAGGCAAGCTGCGCCGCCTGCTCTTTGGCGACCTCGTTGGGAATGGAATGGCTGGACCAGATCTGGCAGTGCGGATGAGGATTGCTGGCGCCCATCATGGGTCCGCGATTCTCGAAGATCTGGACGTGGTTGATTTCGGGGCGCGCGCCGAGTTCGGTGTACTGCGCGGCCCAGGCGTCGACCACGATGCGCAGATCCGCGGCCGTCATATTGGAGATGGTGAGGTTGTGCTTGGGAGAGAAGCAGAGCACGCGGCAGATGCCGGGCTCACCCTCGGCGACGAGGAGGCCGTCCTGATCAAAACGATCGGGCGGGGTCGCCGGCTTGAGCGCGGCGAAATCGTTATCGAAGACGAAAGTGGTTTCGTACTTGGGATTGCGCACGCCGCCGGCACGCGTGTTTCCGGGGCAGAGATAACACTCGGGATCGTATTCGGGTTTATTGTCGGGGGCGGTGGGTTCCTTCTGTCCCTGCCACGGACGGTCGGTGCGGTGAGGAGAGACCAGGACCCACTCGCGGGTCAGGGGATTGTAGCGCCGGTGGGGATCCTGCTTCCAATCGAACATTTCCCCTTCACTCTAACTCAAAGACGGCGACGGCCCGCCCGAAATGGACCTCGTCGCCGGGCTCGAGGCGGACGCCGCGTGCGGTGCGGTGCACTTCCTGGCTCATACCGTCACGAACGATCCAGGTGCCGCATTCCTGCGTATGTTTTTCGCCGCGCGGCCGCCAGCGGTCGTTGAACAGGCGGTACTCGCCGCTGACCTTGTCGAATTGAATGTGGGCATGCTCGCGGGAGACGGAGCGGTTGATCTCGTTGTCCTGCTCGAACACGAGATCGTTGCGGCGATAGAGTCCCTCATTGCGGTAGACGTCGCGGGCTCGTCCGACATTGATGCGGACTTTGTCGAGGCGGATCTCGGGGCAATTGGCGACCCCTTCGAGAATGACGAGGCGGGCCGATTTGCCGGCATACGCGGCTTCCTGCGAAGCGACCTCGACCAGCAGCCACTCCTCGCCTTGCAGAGGGAGTCCGGTGCGCGGATGGACGTCCACGCGCAGGTTCTCGGGATAGCGGCATCCGGCGGCGTGGAGCGCGCCGTGGACTTCCTGCTCGAGGTAGCGGCGGAAGAAATTGCCGGCGAAAAGATCGGAGCGGCTCTCTTCGATGCCGCGGAGTTCGACGCGAATGAGGTCGAAGGGGAAGACCTTTTTGCCGCCGGAGCGATAGCTTTTTTCGCGAACGCGGTCGAGGATGGCGAGCCGGACTTCGGCGAGTTCGGCCGGCACTTCGGCTTGCGGCGCGCCCGCCAGCGGGGCTTCGAACACCGTCTTGCCGAACTTTTCGAGAAAATCTCCGAGCTTCATAATTCCCTTCCCTTACTGCAAGAGTCCGAGTTCCTTGGCCGCTTCCATCACCTGACGGGCGATGGGCGCGGAGACTGCGCCGCCGTAGCCGCCGTGTTCGACCAGGACGGCAAACGCCAATCGGTGCGCGGCGTCGGCCTGATAGGGCGCGAATCCGGCGAACCACGCGTGGGGCATGCCTTCATCCAACTGAGCGGTGCCGGTCTTACCGGCGATGCCGAGGGTTTCGCCGGCCATGGCGTGGCGTGCGGTGCCTTCGGTAACGACGCGGCGCATGGCCCCGGCGATGAACGCGGCCTGCGAGGCAGGCAAAATATCGACGGGGGCGTCGGTGCGCAGATTGGCCTGCCCGTTGATCCAGCGGCCTTCCGGCATGCGGCCTCCACCGGCGATGGCAGCGACGACGCGCGCCATCTTGAAAGGCGAGATCAGCACCGGACCCTGGCCGTACGACGCGAAGGGCAGCGCTTTGCGAAGTTCGGCGGCTTCGCCAGTGGAGATGCCGAACTGGGCGGCAGTATCCGCCAAAGCCTGGGAGCCGACCTCGTGAACCCCGAGTTGCGCGAAGTACGCATTGCAGGAGACGGCGATGGCGCGGCCCATGTCGAGCGTGCCGTGGGCATGGTCGCCGATATCGTCCTTGATGGGGCGATTCCAACCGGGGATCATGTTGCCGGCGCGTCCGTCGGGGAGCGTGCGGCAGAGGAACGTGCGGTGCTTGAGATCGGGATTCACCCGGAGCGCGGCGATGACGGTGACGAGCTTGAAAGTGGAGCCCGGCGGGTAGAGGCCATAACGGGCGCGGTCGAGGAGTTCGTCATTCGTGGGCGCGGCGGGGCGGATTCCGGGCGGCTCGGCCGCAGGGCTGCTGACCATGGCGAGCACGTCGCCGGACGCAGCGTCCATGACGACCACGGAGCCGTTGTGATTCCCGGTCTTCTGCAGTTGCGCGTCGAGGATTTGTTTGGCGCGGAGTTGCAGGCGCACGTCGAGCGTGAGGTGGACGTTGCGATCTCGGGCCAGCAGGCGGGCGATGCCGGGATTGCCAGGACGGTGGCGGTAGCGGATGAGCGACGCCAGTTCTTCGTAGCGATAGCCCTGCAGGGTGGCGGCGGAATCGTGCTCGACGAGCGAGGAATTGGTGGCGTGGAAGTTCTCGCCGGTGCGCAGATCGCCGATCACCAGAGCGAGGGCAGCGCCGAAAGGATAATGGCGGCTGTCGAACTGAGACGCGGCATGGTCAAGGCTGACGCCGAGAGTTTGGTAATCGGACTCATGCTTCTTCAGCTCGGCCCAATTGCTGGTGGCGAGCGGGATCCCGTTGCGGTCGTAGATGGTCCCGCGCGGGATTTCGCGGGCGAGAGAATTCATGCGGGGGTTGTGCTGCGGCCGCTTCACGCCGTCGGCCTCGAACGAGTGGGCATCGCGAGCGAGGTAGTCGGTGTCGCGGAGCACCTGATAGCGCGCCGCCGCAGCGAGTAGGACGGCGACGGCCCCGGCAAGCACGAGCTTCACAATGCGCGCCGGGCGGACCAGCAGATCGTATGGCGGCGGTCCGGGGTCGCCGTCGGCCGAGATCGAGAGGAGCAGGGCGAAGATGAGGAAATTCGCCAGCATCGCGGTGTTGCCCGAACTGAGGAACGGCGAGACGACACCAGATAGCGGCAGCACGCCGAGGACTCCGGCCGAGATCAGCATCATCTCGTAGGCAATGAGGCAGGCGAGGCCGAGAGCCAGGAAGAATCCGAAATGCGTGCGACAACGCGTGGCGGCGCGGATGGCGCGCGCGATCAGAAAGCTGAAGAGCAGAAAGACGGCGGTCACACCGGCGAAGCCCCATTCCTCGCCGATCGCCGGGAGGACGAGGTCGGTATTGCCGGCGGGGATCATGGCGGGGTCGCCCCAGCCGGGCCCGGAGCCGAGCGGTCCGCCAGTGGACAGGGCCCAGAGTCCGTGGGCAAGTTGGTCGCCGCCGTGGACGTTGTTGTCCCAGGGGGAGAGCCACATGTCCATGCGGTCGACCACGGTGTGGGGCTGGCCGAGACGATAGCCGATAGTCACGGAGCTGACCATAACGGCGAGCCCGGCGAGGGCGAGTCCGGGACGTCCGCGCGCGACGGCGAACATCGACAGGAAGACGAAGAACGTCACCAGCGCGGGGCCGAGATCCTTCAGGGCGAAGAAGAAGACGACCGATATGCCGGTGGCGCAGAGGACGGGCGCGACGTGTTGGATGCGAGCCGTGCCGAGCCGATTCCGGAGGTCGCGCAACCGTTCCCAATTGCGGGTGAAGTATCCGGCGAGGAAGATGACGAGGAGAATCTTGACGAGTTCGACAGGCTGGAAGGGGCCGAGATTGACTTTGGCGTCGTTGCCGGCCGGTCCTTTGCCGAAGAGCATGAGGGCGCCGAAGAGGGCGAGGGCAGCGAAGAGCGGCGTGTAGCACCAGTCGGAGAGGCGGCGATAGTCGAACGCGGAGAGCGCAGGCAGTATGAGCAGCAGACAGCCGAGAAAGACGCCGAGGGCGAATTTGTGAAACTCGAGCGTGTCGCGGAGGGGGTCGCGCATGCTGGCCATCAGAGCGAGTCCCAAGCCGGTGAGGAGGTGGAGCGCGGGCAGGAAGGCGCGGTCGCCGGAAAAACGAGCGGCTTTCCATACGAAGGCGACGAGATAGAATCCGGCGAAGTAGAGTCCGGTCCAGAGGAGGAATTCGCGCTGAAATTCTTTGGGGGTGCGGACGGCCATCAGCGGTTTGAGTTTGCCGAGGGGCAGGCGGAGCTTGGAGAGCGCGCCTACGTTGCGAATCGGACGGGCATGTTCGAGAAAGGCGAAAGTCTGGCGGGCGAGGTCCTCGCGTTGGGCGCGGTCGGGGAAGAGTTCAAAGAGCGGCGCCAGATCTTCGGGGGAGGAGACGGTGTTGAGGTTGACGAGTTGCGTGTTGGCGGTGAAGCGGTGGACCTTGGCGGAGTAGACGGCGGCCATCGCAACGGCCACGAGGATAGAGGCGAGGAAAAGGACGGCGATTCGGCTGCGGGGAGGCGCGGACTTCGCGGGCGCGATGGTGAACGGACTGGTGGTCCAACTGCGGGTTACTGCCATTGGGGGCCTCGGGGGACAGGAGTCAGGAGACGGAAGTCAGGAGTCAGCGGGCGCCCCCGGCGGTGCCGGATTGAACAGAGTGTGACTTCAAGATGCAGTACCCTCACGGTCGCGGCTGCGTGGGGACGCACAGAGCTCAGGGATTGTCTGCGGACAGCAATAGCCCACCGGCGCTCCCTGACGGTCGCGGCTCCGTTGGGAGGTACGAAGCTCGGGACGGTGCGGACAGCGATAGCCACTCGCCAGCGACGGGAGTCACAGGCTAGGAGTACGGAGTTGCCGCCTTGGTACACAGAGGTCGCGGCTCTTTCGAGGTGAGTACAGCGCTCCCTTACGGTCGCGGCTCTGATTGAATGCGCGGTTATCGCCATGAACGCCTCCTGGAGTGCGGTGTGCGACGAACCGGGTGCCTGACGCGGCGGATGGAAGCCTTGGGGGCGGTGATCGAATTTAGTTGCTGGAGCGATTGTTCGACGCGGTCGAAGCCGCGGACGCGCTGATAGAGTTCGCGAGCCATCTGGGAATCCTGCCAGGCGGTGAATGGGGACGGCGCCGCTTCGCGGAGGGCCAGCAGCCGGTAGGCGTCGCCCTGCTGTTCCATCTCGCGGCGACTTAAAACTGCTCCGAGTTGTTCGGCGGCACGAAATTCGGCCATGGCGTGTTCGAGGTCCGGCTGCCAATAGGTGTAGATGCGGGCCAGCGCGAGGTGAGGGGCAGGATCATGCGGCAGGCGGCGGACGGCTTCTTCGAACTGATCGCGCGCGGTGGCGCTCCATTGGGCCGCCGAGACGGCGGGGTACTGCCCGGCGTCGAGGCGTTCGAGAGAAGCGTAGCCGCGGGCGAGAGCGAGACGGCCCAGCATGCGATCGTCCGCGCCGCCGATTTGCGCCGCACGTTGGAGGAGTACCTCGGCCTTGCCCCAATCGAAATGCTGCAGGTCCGGATCGGTGCTGGCGCGGTAGGCGTCGAACACACGATTGGCCTCGGAGGAGTAAAGGACAGGTAGAGGATCGGCGGGCGTCGGAATCGTGGGCGTGGAGCGCGCCAGCAATTGCTGCCAGCCGAGCGTGCCGCCGACCCAGAGCGCCATTCCGGCGAGGAACCAGGCGGCCGCGCCGAGGAATCGCCCGCGATAGTTGGCGCGCTTCACCGTGCGAGTGGCTTTGCGGATGGCCTCGCGCGCGGCCTCGATGGTGGCGCTGGCATTCCAGCCCTGGCGCAGATCGCGCTCAGCCTGCGTGGTCTTCCCTTCCAGGAAGAGTTGCAGGTCGCGCTGCATTTCGGCTGCGGAATGATAGCGGCGCGCCGCAGTGGGCGCCAGGGCTTTCATGGCGATGAAGCGGAGGCCACGAGGACAAGTCGGTGAAATCGCGCCCGGCGGACGTTTGGAGCGAATAATGCCCTCAAGTTTGCGCGTGTTGCCGGCCTGATACGGCGGCTTGCCCGTGAGCATCTCGTAAAGCGTGGCGCCCACTGCCCAGAGGTCCGACTGCTGGTCGACCTCGCTGCGAGTGAGTCGCTCGGGCGAGCAGTAACTCGGGCTGCCGAAGTTGTGCGCGGTGGGGCTACCATCGGCGCGCAGAGTTTTTGCGATGCCGAAATCGAGGAGGCGCACGGTGTCGCGCACGCCGAGAAGAATATTGGACGGCTTGATGTCGCCGTGTACGACGGCTGTGCGGCCGGAGTGGAACTTAACCAGTTGCTCACAGACCTCGAGCGCAATCACGGCGGCGCGGGTGGCAGGCACGACGTGGTCTTCACGCAGGATAGAAGCCAGGTTGCGGCCTTCCACATATTGCATGGCCACGAAGAAGTAGCCGTCCTCCTCGCCGATTTCGTAAATCTCGACGACGCGCGGATCGAGCGCCTGCATCTGCCGTTGAATGTCGGCGCCGCGGCGTTCGGCCTCGATGATGAGCTGCGAAGTGCGGTCGCCGCCGGTGCGCACGATTTTGAGCGCGACCTGCCGATTCTCCATGGCATCGAGGGCGAGGTAGACGTCCGTCATGCTGCGGCCGAGCCGGCGGACAATGTCGTAGCGTCCGATGCGGGCCGGTTGTTCGGTCACCATAGGCCCCCCTTGACGGTCCAAAGCAGCATGGCCAGCAAGAGGCCGTACACCAGGAAAGCGATGCGGCCGGTGAACAGGCCGGCGGGACGGCGAATGCGGGTAGTGGAAAATCGCGGCCGCGTTTCGCCTTCGCCGCCGCGGAAGTGCGCACCGGCGACGAACAGGGCGGTGATGTTGTCGGACCCGCCGGCGATATTGGCTGCCTCGACCAGTTCGCCGGCGATGCGAGTGGGATCGCCATCGTAGCGACTGACGATCCGGCGGATTTCCTGCGAGGTCACCAGATCGGTCAGCCCATCGCTGCACAGCAGGATGGCCGCATCGTCGTGAAAATCGCAGGTGAGGATGTCGATGAAGCTGTCCTCGTTTGGCGAGCGGACGCGAGAACCGACATCGCGGAAGACTTCGTTGCGGCGCGGATGCTGCATGGCATCCTGCTCGTCGAGTTCACCGGCGTCCTCCGATTCACCGACGGGAGAATGGTCATTCGTGAGTTTGCGGAGCGCGCCTTTACGGATCAGGTAGAGGCGCGAATCGCCGACATGGCCAATGGTGATGCGGCCGTCTTCGACCAGCGCCAGGGTGAGTACGCAGCCCATCCCAGCGAACCCCGGATGCTCCTGGCCGAGGGCGAAGATGCGATTGTTGGCGCGCGCGATGGCGTCCCGGAGCCGGTTTTCCGTGGTGTCGCCGGCACGCTGGGCAAGGCACTCGCGAATCGCGGTGAGCGCGGTTTCCGCAGCCAGTTCGCCGGCGGCCTGACCGCCCATGCCGTCCACTACGAGGAAGATACCGGCGTCGGGATCCATCCAGTAGCGGTCCTCATTGTGGCTGCGGAGGAGTCCGGTATCGGTGGCCGCCCCGGCCTGGAGCAGCGTGGTCACCGGCGGACCTCGAACGTCAATTTCACGACTTCGGCGATACCGATTTCCGCATGGTCGGGCAGTTCGACCTCGGCGCCTTGCGATAGTCTGCGGCCGTTGACCCACGTACCGTTGCGGCTTTGATCGACGATGGTGAAGCGGCCCGACGCGTCGCGGCGCAAGCGGGCGTGTTCGCGTGAAATTTCATCGCTGGTGTAGAGCGGCAGGTCGACCCAGAGATCGTCGCCGCCGCGGCCGATGCTGACTTCGCCTTGGGTGACGAGGTACGTCTGTGGGCCGGAGTCGTCCTGATAACGGATTTCGGCGAACACGCGGGGCGCAAGTCCGCGGGTCGCATCGCGAGGACGCGAGGGGCGCATGGATGTGACGGAGGGCTCCCGCTCGATAAAAGTCGTCTTTGCGCCGCGGTAGCCCGGCTGTTCGACATCGTTGAGTTCGGAATGGATTTCGATGTCGCCGCGCGGGACGGCGCCTTCGGAGTCGGAGAACAGCTCGATGAACCAGTCGCTCTGGGCTATGCGGTAGGTCTTGCGCTTCGCGTCGCGGCGGAAGAGAGACTTGCCCGTGCCATTCCATTCCGCCATGAGGGCGGAGAGCGCGCGGCACGCGTCCTCCCGGATCAGGTCCTGGACGCCGATTACGCGGGCGTAGTCGTCGGGATGAAGATAAACGCTGAAGATGCACGGCAGGAGAACGCTGTACTGCATTTCCAACCGGCCGAGTTCCATGTTGCGGACAAGCTCGTTGACGATGGTCTGTCCGCTGATGCGCGTCTGAGGCTGTTTTGAAGACACCTGCCCTCCGGGACGCGTAACACGATTTTAGACGAGAACCTGTCCGGCGGGGCACGTTTTTGGGAGCACATGAACGTTCGCTCACATTAAAAACTGTCAAAGCCGGGAAGGCGCGCGGCTGACGAACGGATTGCCGCGGACGATGAACCGGAGAGGGGCGCCGGCGCAGTGGGTGATGCCGATGCGGGGAGTAACCGCGATATCCATGGGGTGCGGGTCGAGAACTTGGCGGAGGACGAGGCTGCCGCGGGTGAAGTCGGCGCCGTACTGGGCGCGAGTGATGCCGAGGGCGAGCGTGAGTTTGCCGGGCCCGTTGGCGAGGTCCTCGAGTTTACGGGCGGAGGGGCGGCGCTGTCGCATGATGTCGATGCCGTCGACGGGTTCGAGGGCGCGGACCAGGACGCACCCCGGAGTGCCGGTGGGGCCGACGACGACGTTTAGACACTCGTACATCCCGTAGATGAAGTAGACGTAAGCGTGGCCGGGAGGGCCGAAGATGACGCGGGTGCGTTCGGTGAGTCCGCGGGCCGAGTGAGAGGCAAGGTCGTCGCCGCCGGGGTAAGCTTCCGTCTCGACGATCATGCCGGCGGTCTTGCCGTGGACCACGACCTTGCCCAAGAGGTCGCGGGCGACTTCGCTGGTGTCGCGATCGTAGAAGCTGCGTTTGAGGATGGGGCCGAAGCGCACGTTGTCCATAATTTACAATGAAAGCGCGCATGCGATTGTTCACGGGACTGGATCTGCCCACGGCGGTAGTCGACGGTCTGGAGCAACTGCTGGTTCGGTTGCGGCCGGCAGCGCGCATCCAATGGAGTCCGCCGGCCAATCTGCACGTCACCACGAAGTTCATCGGCGAGTGGCCGGAAGAGCGGCTGGACGAGCTGAAATCGGCGCTGGCGACGCCCCCCGGGCGGGCGGCGATTCCGGTCCACATCCACAAGGTCGGCTTCTACCCGAATGCGCATTCGCCGCGAGTTTTGTGGTGCGGGATCGAGGCGCCGGGCTTGGCGGAACTGGCAGCGGACACGGATCGGGCCGCGGCGTCGCTCGGCATCGCGAGCGAGAAGCGGGAATATTCGCCGCACCTCACGATGGCGCGGATCAAGCAGAAGATGGACTTGCAGCCGCTGCGGGAGGCGATCGCGGCGCAGCCCTCTTTGGATTTCGGACAATTCGAGGCGAGAAGTTTCTTTCTGTATCGCAGTCAGTTGCGGCCCACCGGTTCTGTGTACACTAAACTTGCGGAATTCCCCTTCTCAAAATGAATTTACTGCTGGCTCTGCTCGCCGCCTATCTTCTCGGCGCAATTCCATTCGGGTACCTGCTGGTGAAGTTGAAAACCGGGACCGACGTGCGGTCGTCTGGCAGCGGCAACATCGGGGCGACGAACGTGCTGCGGACGTCGGGACGCGCTGCCGGCCTGGTCACGCTGCTGCTGGATATCGGCAAAGGCTATCTGGCGGTATGGTTGGCGGGACGGCTGACTGGGCACAGTCCGATGTGGATGAGCGCGGCGGCATTGACCGTCATGGCGGGCCACGCCTACTCGGTGTTCCTCAAGTTCAAGGGAGGAAAGGCCGTGGCGAGCTTTGTGGGCGCGTTCCTGTGCCTGACGCCGTTGCCCCTGGCGGCTGTCCTGGTGGTGTTCGTGGGGGTAGTGGCCGGAACGGGTTTCATCTCGCTCGGTTCGGTCATCGCCGCCGCGACTTTTCCGCTGGCGGTGTGGTTAATCCTGCAGCCGTCGAGGAGTGTGGTGGCTGCGGCGATCGTGGCTGGGGCCTTCATTATCTACAAACATAGTAGTAACTTACAGCGACTGCATGCCGGAAATGAGCATGTCTTCCGGTTCGGAGGACAGAAACATTGAAACGGCTGGCGGTAATCGGCGGAGGGAGTTGGGGTACGGCACTGGCGGTAGTGCTGGCACCCCGATTTTCGCAGGTCCGGATGTGGATGTACGAGAGCGACCTGGCGGAAAGGATGTGCCGGACACGGGAGAACGATATTTACCTGCCTGGCGTACAACTCCCGGCACATGTATCGATTACGAGCGAACTGGCGGCAGCGTTGGACCGGGCGGAGATCGTCCTCAGCGTCATGCCGTCGCACCTTGCACGCGGATTGTTCGAGCAGATGCGGCCGCTGCTGAACGAGTCGATGGTGTTTGTCAGCGCAACCAAGGGGCTGGAGAACGGCAGCCTACTACGAATATCGGAGGTAATCCGGGATGTGCTGCGTCCGGCTTTCGATCCGCGGGTGGCGGTGATTTCCGGGCCGACTTTCGCCAAGGAAGTGGCGCGTTTTGAATCAACTGCGCTGGTTGTGGCATCGCAGGACGAAAGCCTGGCTGCGACCGTGCAGGCGGCATTCTCGGGTCCTACGTTCCGGTTATACAGCAGTCCTGATCCTACAGGTGTAGAGGTAGGCGGGTCGATCAAAAACGTGGTAGCCATCGGATCCGGCGTGTTGAACGGAATGGGAATGGGGCACAACGTCACGGCGGCGCTGATCACGCGCGGGCTGGCGGAAATGAATCGCCTGGCAGTCGCGATGGGAGGCAAACCGCAGACCTTGGCGGGTTTAGCAGGACTCGGCGATCTCGTGCTGACCTGCACAGGCGATCTGAGCAGAAACCGGACGGTCGGGGTGGAGTTGGCGCACGGCAGAAAGCTGGACGAGATCGTCAGTTCCATGAAGATGGTCGCGGAAGGTATCAAGACGACGAATGCGGCCGTGGACTTGGCAAAGCGCTATGGCGTAGAGATGCCAATCGCGGAGCAGATGTACCAAATGCTGCACTTCGGCGTGTCGCCGCGGGATGCGATTCAGCGGCTGATGGAGCGGTCACTGAAAGTCGAGTAGATGGCAACAGATATTACAGTCTCAAAACGCAACCTGTAATGGACCAGCGGGTTAAGACCGATATGGGGGCAAGTTTGGCGGCCCTGGACTACGACGCGGAGTTGATGCTGCGCGTCAAGGAGGGCGACGGTGCGAGCTTCGGTGTCTTGCTGGACAAGCACAGGTTGCCGGTCATCCACTTCCTCTATAGAATGGTCCAGAATCAGGCAGTAGCCGAGGAATTAGGGCAGGAAGTATTCCTGCGCGTGTACCGCTCGAGGAGCACCTACGAGCCGACCGCGAAATTTACAACATGGCTGTTCCGGATCGCGACGCATTTGGCTCTCAACGCACTCCGGGATGGTAAGTACGAGAAACTGCAGGACCGGCTGGATGACGATTCGGGGGATATGCCGGTGCGCCAGGTTTCGGACAGGAGGCCGAATATCGAGGCGCACATGGTTTACGAGTCGAGGCTGGAGGAAGTGCGCCGGGCGATCGCCACTTTGCCGGAGAAGCAGAGAGCGGCCGTTTTGATGCACAAGTATCAGGAAATGGAATACTCGCAGATTGCGAAAGTGCTGAACTGTTCGGAATCGGCGGTGAAATCTCTTTTGTTCCGGGCGTACGAAACGTTGCGCGCCCGCTTGGCCCATATGGCGTAGGGAAGAAGAGGAATTATGAATTGTCCCCTGGAGTCTGAAGAAAATTCAGCCCTGTTGCTGGCATACAGCTCCGGAAGACTGGACGCGGAGAGCGCGGTTGGGGTGCTCCGGCACCTGGACACGTGCCCGGCCTGCCAGTCGTTTGTGAAGAGCCAGGCAGCGGTTTGGGAATCGCTGGACGCGTGGCACGCGGCACCGGTGTCGGTGGATTTCGACCGGCGGTTATACGAGCGGATCGAGCGGCAAGTTTCGTGGTGGGCTCGGGTGCTGCGCCCGGTGCGCCCGCTGCTTTCCGTCCAAGGCTTACCCATCGCGGCGGCCGCGGGCGTGCTGATCATGGCGGGGGTGCTGCTGGAGAGGCCGACCGTTGTGCTGCCGCCGCCGACTTCGCAATCGGCGCAAGCGGAGACGCTGCAACCCGATCAGGTGCAGCACGCGGTCAACGAGTTGGAGATGCTGAATCAGTTCAACCGGCTGATGCACTCCGACGCCGGCGATCCGAATGCGAAGATGTAATCCGATGAGCCGGTTTCTTCCATTGGCGAGCGTCCTGCTGCTTACGGCATGGCCGGGTTGGTCTGCCGATCAGAAGGACAAACCGGCACCTGCCGCGAAGGCCCCCGCGCCGAGAAACTTCAACGCCAAAGGTCCGAAAGCCGGTGGCGGGGTGCCGAAGAACAACAGTCCTCGAATCAACAATCCCGGCTTGCCGCAGCGATTGCTGCAAATGACGCCCGAAGAGCGCGAGCGGGCGCTCGAAAAGCTGCCTCCTGCCCAACAGGAGCAGATCCGGGAGCGGTTGGCCAAGCTTGACGCGCTTCCACAGCGGCAGAAAGACCAAATGGCTCGCCAGGCGCGCGGCCTGGATAGCCTACCGGTCGAGAAGCGCAAGATCGTCATTCAGCAACTCACGGCCTTCAACAAGCTTCCGAAGGAGCGAATTGTGCCGATGCGGCAGGAACTGACCCGGCTCATGAAGATGCCGGAAGACCAGCGCAACTCGCGACTGGCCAACGAAGAGTTTAAGAAGATCTACTCGCCCGAGGAGCAAAACATTCTGGGCGACCTCTCGCAGAATCTGCCGATGGATTACCTGCCCGGAAAGTAGCGAAAAATCCCTCCCTGCGATTGTGTGTTGTTTTCTCTTGAGAATTCTGATACGTTTCTCTGACTATTAGGTGCAGATATCCGAAACTGCAGGAGGGCGCCATGAAAAGAACGATGACAACCGCTCCGCCGTCGAACGAAGCGTACCGTCAGGGCCTGCAACAGAAGCGGGAGGAAGTCCTTTTGGGTCTGGGGGTGAAGTTCGACACGCTGGCGCGGATGGGCCGGGTGGCGGAGGACGATCAGGCGCAGCTTTCACACGACGAATTCGTCTCGCTGCATCTGAATAGTCTGGATTACGGGCAATCGCGATTGATCGAGGAAGCGCTGGACCGGCTGGATTCAGGGGATTACGGAGTCTGTCTCGCGTGCGAAGAATCGATTGCGGCGAAACGGTTGGCGGCTATTCCGTGGGCGCGGTATTGCGTGTCGTGCCAGGAACGAGCCAGTTCACTTGTCGAGGGAGAAGCGGAAGCGCCCGCGGGAGTAAGGTAAGCGTCAGGCAGGCTCGCGCCTGCCCGCCGGAATGGTTTGTTATTTCGTGACCTGAACATGCGCGTCGAGCATCTTCTGGACGTCGCTCTTGCCGATGGCGCCCACCCGCTGTTCGACCACCTGGCCATCCTTGAACAACAAGAGAGTCGGGATGCCGCGGATGTTGTAGCGCATGGCGGTATTGCCATTGCTATCGACATCCACTTTGCCAACTTTGACTCTGCCGGCGTACTCGCCCGCCACGACATCAATCGTGGGAGCCATCTGACGGCACGGGCCGCACCATTCGGCCCAAAAATCCACCAGAACCGGGACGTCGGACTTGAGCACGTCGCGATCGAAGTCGGCGTCGGTAAAGGTTAAAGTGTTCTGACCTGCCATTTTCTCTCCTAATCAATTAGAATCTTACGCCCGAAAAAGGATTCAAAGAGCCAAAAGCTGCTGATATAAGGCGGAATAAGCTGCCGCTGAAGACTTCCAGGAAAAGTCCTTCGCCATCCCTCGTCGGATGATTTGCTGCCACCCGTCCGGATCGCCATAGGCCGTAACCGCTGACCGCAGAGCACCCAGAAGGGCCTCCGGGGTGTACTCCCGGAATTTGAATCCCGTACCGTATTCGATGGTATCATCGAGCCCCCCAGTCGCGCGGACAACGGGGACGGTGCCATAACGCAGGCTGTAGATCTGGTTGAGGCCGCAGGGCTCATACTGGCTGGGCATCAGGAATATATCGGCTCCAGCCTCGATGCGGTGGGCCAGTCCGTTGTCAAAGCCGATGTGGACGGCAATCCGGCCGGGAAATTCGACTGCCATTCGCCGGAAAAACTCTTCGTATTCCGGTTCGCCGGAGCCGAGAGCGACCACGTAGACGTCCTCCGCGACCATGCGGGTGGCGACGTGCGAGATGAGGTCGGTCCCCTTCTGCCGTGTGAAGCGCGACACGATCCCGATGAGCGGCCGGTCCATGGCCTCGGGCGGCAGGCCGAATTCGGCGATGAGTTGCTGTTTGCATGTTCGCTTGCCGCTCAGGTCGTCGGCAGTGAAGTTGGCGGGGATGAGCGGATCGACATCGGGACTCCACTCGCGGTAATCGACGCCATTCAGGATTCCCGAGAGTACATCGGCGCGGGCGCGCAGTGCGCCGTCGAGTCCGAAGCCGTATTCGGGTGTCTGGATTTCGCGAGCGTAGGTAGGGCTGACGGTAGTGAGCCAGTCGGCGAATGAGATGCCGCCCTTGATGTAGCTGGCGTGGCCGAAAAACTCCATGCCGTCGGGGCGATAGACGGCGGGGTCGAGCGCGATATCGGCGAGGGCGGAACGGGGGAATAGACCCTGATAGCCCAGATTGTGGATAGTGAAGATGGTCCGCGCGCCCAGGAACGTGGGGTCGCCGGCGAACATGGTTCGCAGGTAGGCGGGGACCAGTCCGGCCTGCCAGTCGTGGCAGTGGAAGATCTCGGTGCGGAAGAGATGGCGCGCCACTCCGAGGGCAGCGCGGGCGAATACGGCGAAGCGGATGTGGTTATCCGGATAATCCAGGCCGGACTCGCCGTAGAAACCTTTTCGGTCGAAGAGCGGAGGGCAGTCGACCAGGTAGAGCGGGTACTCCTCGGCGAGCTGATAGATGGAGGTGTCGTAGCGGGTCGCACCCAGGAAGATCGGCAGGGTGTCGAAAACGCGGCGGGCGCGCTTCAGGTCGATGGAACCGTAGCGCGGGATGACCACGGCAACCTCGTCGCCGAAGCCACGGAGGGCGCTGGGGAGACCTCCGACAACATCGGCGAGCCCGCCGGT
>Ga0105240_10002533_pt1 | contig 29319 bp, 31 predicted proteins | sample KBSC54metaG_FD_80426 | JGI IMG/M metagenome (GOLD analysis project Ga0105240, IMG submission 80426) | Corn rhizosphere microbial communities from Kellogg Biological Station, Michigan, USA - KBS C5-4 metaG | ecosystem: Host-associated > Plants > Roots > Rhizosphere > Soil | place: Michigan, USA... | reverse complement strand
TACCGAGGCGTATCACACACTGAGTGATCCGCGTCGACGGCTTGCCTATCACCAAACGGTACTCACTAAAAAGCAGACCACTTCGACGGCAGTACCAATTCCCCCGCAGCTAACGCGACGCGAAATTATTGCCGCCAGCCAACGAGTGATTGCCTATGCAATTACTGGATCGATTGTCATTGGTGGAATCGATTGGTTTCTTCGGTGGCTAACACAACCGACAGCAACCGTACATTTGGCAACCCTCTTTCCAACCCTCATGACGGGATTACTGCTCGGATTACTCTGGGGAATTGACGCCAATTTTGTGGTTGCAGATTTTCTTACTAAACCTGGACAACTGCCTGTGTTTCGGGCGGTTCGCACGTTGAGCTGGATAGGCGGACTCTGGTGGCTCGGCACCTATGGTGTGAATACCGCAATTCAGGCCACCGGGTTCCAGCAAGTTGGTCACCTTCATTTGCCATTGGTTGGTGCTGGCATTGGCTTACTGATTAGCCTCGTGGCGTTCCTTCGTGACCACTAATACCTGGTGACACCACCAGCTAAATCTGTTAGGCTCTGTTTCTTGTCATGCCCAAAGACTACTACGACATTCTAGGGGTTAAACGCGATGCGAGCGCCGAAGATTTAAAAAAGGCGTATCGCAAATTGGCGTTAAAGTACCATCCCGACAAAGCCGGGAAAGAACACGAAGGCAAGTTCAAAGAAGTGAACGAAGCCTACCAAGTTCTATCGAATGACAAAAAGCGAGCCGCCTACGACCAATTCGGCACTGCCGATGGCGCGTTTAGTGGCGGAACCGGTCAAGGGTTTGAAGACATGTTTAGCGGTGGCGGATTTGCTGGCGGCGGATTAGGCGATATCTTTGAAACCTTTTTTGGCCAAGCCTTTGCCCAAGTGCACGTTGAGTTGGCGATTAAACTAAGCCAGGCATTACTCGGCGACACGCTCGAGGTCCAAACGCCGTACGGCGAACGGGTAAAACTACAAATTCCGGCCGGCACTCGCGAAGGACAAACGTTCCAGTTTCGCGGCAAGGGCCAAACCTACCGCGGTGGCCGTGGCGACCTGCTGATTACCGTCCGCATTCAACTGCCAGGACGACTAACCAAAGACCAAGAGAAAGCAATTAAAACGCTCCGCGACGCCGGATTATAAGCCAATCGAAACTCCATTCAAGAAGCCCGGCAATTTTGCCGGGCTTCTAAGTAATCCCCACTCTGCTTTACAGGAACAGACTCCTGTCCGTATACTGTTATCAGTGTAAAGGGGGGAACACGTGCCGGCACTGCCGTCGTGGGATTTATTACTTACGCTCTTTGTTCTCGTAAGCGTTGCTTACGGGTTTATGATTCAACGCGAACGCGTGATTGTAACCCTATTGAGCATTTACGTGGGTTTTGTCGTGTCTCAGCTACTTTCTGACACCATTGCTCAATTTTTTGCTGGTGAAAAAACCGTTGGCGGGTCATTTTTCATTCGTTCGTCAGCATCGCCCTTCTCCATTCATGCAGCACTGTTTCTTGGATGCGTTGCGTTAATTACCGCCAAAAGCGGCCTATCCGGTAACCGGGAACGAGGCGGCTCACTCTCAACGATCGAAGTAGTTGCCTACGCCGGACTCAACGCCGCGCTAATCGCCTCGGTACTTATTGGCTACCTCGACCCAGCGGCGCAAGCAACCTTGCTCGAAACGTCGAAGAACGCGGCGTTCGTCTTTAGCCACCAAGCTTGGTGGCTAATCGCCCCAATCCTCTTAATGATTATTACCGGCCACCAGAGCCGAAACGACTACTAGTAGCAACAACCTTGTCCGCTGGTACTCACAACCACTAACGGTTGTTTTTTGTTGGCAGCGATTTGAGAAACTGTTGCTGCGACACGTAGCGTTCGGTAAAAATACCGTAAAGACTCTCAGATTTTTCTGGCTCGCCAATAAGAATCAGACGCTTGCCAAGACCAAACGCCACACCGGCTTCAACATGACACGACATGCCGGCCGGAAGTAACAGAATAAAGGTAGACGACGCACGTTCGGCAGCCAAGTCAGTTTCAAATACCTCGCGCATGCCCGGATCATTGTGTGGACGAGCCTCGAACTGCTGCATGGCCGTTTCGGGATCATCGGCGAGCGAACCAACGTGCAGCTGTGACGTGGGTGATTCGGCAAAGCAGTAGACCGAATAGCCTTGCTTACGAATAGCTTGAGTCAACGCGAGCGCATTCCCTCTATTACGAAACCGCGCTGCCACAAAGTAGTCATACATCATTGGACCGAGTCTACCAGCGCAAGTACATTAAGCTAAATGAGTGACACGATTGCGGCAATGCCGGCCACGATCATGATGATCGTAATGAGCCAGCCAAACGCAGTGGTTAGTGGGTGATTGGTCCACTTGCCCATAATCGCCTTATTGCTGGCGAGCATGACAATCAGTGCCAGAATCACTGGCGCCACTAACCCGTTCGCAACAGCCGAGTAAATCAGAACACGAATTGGGTCGAGACCAAGAAAATTGAGTGCAAACCCAACCATGGTTGAAATGATAATAATGCCGTAGAAGGCTTGAGCTGATTTTAACTTGCGGTATAGTCCGTGCTTCCAGCCGAAACTTTCGGCAAAAGCATAGGCGCTCGATCCGGCCAACACCGGAATTGCTAGTAGACCGGTTCCGATAATACCCAGTGCAAATAAGAAGTACGCCCCATCGCCCGCCAACGGACGCAATGCGGCTGCGGCATCGGCGGCCGACGCAATGTTAGTAATGCCATGAGAAAACAGCGTGGTGGCAGTCACGGCGATAATGAAGAACATCACCAGGTTCGATAACAGCATGCCAGCCCAAACGTCGAGCCGCATTTCGCGAATCTGCTTGTGATTGGTGCTGGCCTGGCGAGCACCCACGCTGGTTTGGCCTTCAAGAATTTCTTCTTCAACTTCTTGCGACGTCTGCCAAAAGAACAGATACGGCGAAATAGTGGTTCCCAAAATGGCACAAATTAACAAGAGCGAATCGCGCGTAAGGTGTAGGTTTGGAACAATCGCCTTGGTCAGCACGGTGTGCCAATCAAAGTTTGGAATTACGAACGCAGTCACAATGTAGGTTAAAAGAATCAGCGCCAAGTATTTTAAATACTTGGCGTACTGTTCATAGGCCATAAATATTTGCAGACCAAGTCCACCTATTCCAAAGCCAAGCAGCAGGTAGCCAAAATTCAGATGAGGATTAAGTAACTGGGTTGCCTTCGCCATTGCCCCCAAATCAGCGCCTATGTTCAGCGTATTCGCAGTGAACAAAAGGGCGGTCGAAAGATACAGCACCGGCTTTGGAAAATATCGACGAATGTTTGCCGCTAACCCCCGGCCAGTCACAATGCCCAAACGGGCACACATTTCTTGAACCGTCGCCATCAGCGGAAACGTAAAGGCCGCCAGCCACAGCAAGCCAAAACCAAACTGGGCACCAGTTTGGGAATAGGTAGTAATACCAGATGGATCGTCGTCGGCCGCACCGGTAGTGAGGCCTGGTCCGAGCAAACGCCAGTAGTCACTGGCGAACTTTACTGCCCGCTGCTTGGCAACCCCATCGGCCAGCCCTTCGGAAAGATCGATGGTTTTTTGGACCGCTTCAGATGGAAGCGCCACCACTTCTTCGATAAAGTCTTTTTTGGCCATAGTGCACTTACCATAGCAAAGCCGTTCCTGCTCGGCAGTGGATAGGATTGCAAAAAACGGTATGGTGAACGCAGGAGGCATATGACTACATCAACCCACCAGGCAACGAACGTGAATGCGGCGCATAAAACTCGGCTCGGGTTTCAAGATCGATTAGCGCTTTCGATTACTGGTGCTATTGGCACCATGTACGCCGTCTACTTTTTCGCACTCATCCTCGCTGGTTGGATGCTCTGGCAGGGCAGTTTGAGTAGCCAACCGTTCGATCCGTATCCGTTCGCCTTCTTACTCTTTCTCGGTAACATTGTGCAGTTACTGTTGATGCCGTTGATTATGGTTGGCCAGAATTTACAAAACCAGCACGCCGAACTTCGCGCCGAAGAAGAGTACCGCACCACTACCACGGTGTACCACGACATTGAAGCCATTTTAAAACACCTTGATGCCCAAGATCAGGCCATAGCCGTCTTAACGAAAGAACTCCAGCGCCAAGGATCAAAAAAGTAGCCGAAACGCTCGCCTGACTCGAGAAAAAGTGCTTGAATAGAATCATGCCTACTCAAAAAAAATCTGCCGCACCGATTATCGAGGTGAAGAACTTGGTGAAACGGTATGGGTCAACCACTGCGGTTGATGGAATTTCGTTCGACGTTCGTGAGGGCGAAGTGTTTGGACTCTTAGGACCAAACGGTGCTGGCAAAACCACCACACTTGAAATTATCGAAACGCTCAAGCAAGCCACCGATGGTACCGTCCTCGTTGATGGCTTGAACGTTGCCAATGACCAGCAGGCAATTCGCGAACGGATCGGTATTCAACTGCAGGCTTCGGGCTTTTACCCAACACTCACGCTGGTTGAACTTTTGAACATGTTTGCGGTTATGTACGGCGTCACGGTTGATCCAATGAAAATGCTGAAAGAATTCAATCTTGAAGAAAAGGCGGGCGCGTACTACGCCGATATGTCAGGCGGTCAAAAGCAGCGGTTTTCGTTGGCCACAACCTTGGTCAACGAGCCAAGAGTAATTTTCCTCGATGAGCCGACGACCGGACTCGACCCGCAAGCCCGAATTAATCTGTGGGAAGTCATTCGTTCTATTAACAAGCGCGGTGTCACCATTGTGATTACTACCCACTATATGGACGAGGCCGAACAGCTCTGTGATCGGCTCGCTATTATGGACAACGGGAAGCTGATTAGCGAAGGCAGCCCAACCAAGCTGATTAACGATTTGCTGAAGCGCGGATTTAAGCGCCACACCGAAGTCCGCGCTGCCACGCTCGAAGACGTATTCCTGGATCTGACCGGAAGGAGCATTCGTGAGTAGCAAAATGGATATCCGAAAACCGAGCCAGTTGGCAATTATCGCGGGGCTCGCCAAGTACAGTCTTATTTCAAGTTTGCGGAACCGAGCGAGCTACTTTTTCAGCCTCATTTTTCCGCTCGCGTTTATTGCGGTATTTGGGTTAATTGGTAATTCAAGTAGCTCAATCACCATTGGCATTAGCGACACCGTCGACCACGCGAACCCAATTTATACCACGCTCCAAACAGTCGCCGGCCAATCAAATGCACCCCTCAAGTTAGCCACCGGCAACACGACTGATTTAGAAACACAGCTTAAACAAGGCAAAATCGGCGGCATTTTAGTGCCAGCTGCTGACAGCACGCCACGAACACCGCGCCTAACGCTTGAAACCACCAGTGGTGATCCTGCCAATGCGGCAGCTGCCCAATCGTTCATGAACGGCATAACCAGCCAACTTAACCTGCGCGCGGCGGGCGTAGTAAACCCACCAATTGCCGTTGAAAACAAAGAAGTCTCTGGCAAAGTGTACCGCTACATCGATTTTATTTTGCCGGGCCAGATTGGATTTTCACTGCTATCAATTGCCACCTTTGGCATCGCCTTCCCGTTGATTACCCTGCGAAAAACACTGGTACTCAAGCGCATGTTTGCCACCGCAGTCACCCCAATTAGTTTTGTCATTTCACAGTGTCTCAGCCGATCATTCCAAGCCATGATTCAAGCCGTCGTTATTCTGGGCGTGGGCGTTTGGTGGTTTCACTTTTCGCTCGCTCACGGCTGGATCAGTTTACTCGAAATGATGGTGCTGTCATTCCTGGGCGTGCTTATGTTCCTGGGCTTTGGCATTCTCATTGGCAACGTCGCCAAAGACGAACAGTCACTACCAATTGCTTTAAACTTGTTCAACTTGCCACAAATGCTCTTGGCTGGCGTCTTTTTCCCAACGGACGGCATGCCTCAATGGGTACAGACCATCGGCAATCACTTACCGCTTGCTTACTTGAATAACGCCATGCGCGACGTGGCTACCAACGGCAAGCATTTGAACGAAGTCTTGCCGGCCATCTTCGGCATGCTGGTGTGGGGCGTAATCGCCTACGTACTCGCCGCCCGCGTCTTCGCCAAAGAATAGTTTTCTTTGTTCCATTCCCACAGCGCGAGGCTTCGCTTCGAAAATTACCTGGCTCGCCGTCCGCGAGCGATGCTGGGTAATTTTCTGAAAGAATCCAAGACGCACTGTGAGCGCTCAGGAAAGAGATGGGAGTATGAGGGTAAGAGAAAACCCACCGCAAGGGTTGTCTCGTACCCTCATAGATAAGCTGTTCAATCCGACAGGCGTATACTAAATAGTATGAAGCACTGGCAAGTGAGTTTAACGATTGTCGTACTCATTATTGTGGGCGGAGTGGCTACCTACATTTGGAAAGTGCAACACTCCAACTCGAAAACCCCACCCGTCAATCAATCTTCGACAATAGCACCGGCCGAACAACCAGCACCCACTCCTCAACCAGCTCCTCATACGCCAGAACCAGGCAAGCCAACGGTGGTCGATCCGATTGCCGAGTTCAAAGCCCGAATTACAAAAAAGTTCTTCGGTACTTACATTACTCCTGCCACCTCACCGGTACAGCCAGAACGCTTCACCGGCTACCATACCGGCGTTGATGTGGAATATACCGACACCACGACTGACGTGCCCGTGTATGCGATTGTTGACGCAACGGTGGTTCGTAACAGTTGGGTCAGCGGCTACGGTGGATTACTGGTGCTGAAAGGCACCATCAACGGCCACGACGATTTTATTCTTTACGGGCATGTCCGCCAGAGCAGCTTGCCGAGCCTAGGCGCGAGTGTGAAACAAGGCGACCAAGTTGGGGTGCTCGGCACTGGCTTAAGCCACGAAACCGACGGCGAACGGCACCACCTGCACTTTGCCATTTACACCGGCGGTTCGCTCGACATTCGCGGCTACGTGCAGAATAAATCCGAACTTTCCAGCTGGATCGATCCGCTATCGCTGTATTAGCAAGCGCAGCTTATTTCCCAATAGTGACAGAATAGCCCCTGCAATTGATCCGATCAGGCCAAGTACCAAGGAAAGTAGGAGCAGTCCCACTTCCTGACCGTTTGTCCAACTACCCTTGTAGCCAACGAGCATAAAAATTACGGTCAGTACAAAGCCGTATAGCAACCCTGGCCGCAATGCGTCATGGCGTTGGTTGGGCAATACGCCAATAAGCATTCCAGCTATCGCCCAAGGTACAAGATTCACCCAACCCAGCGACGCCAGCACCGTTGAACCAGCAATGCCAAGAATAAAGCCGGCGAATGCTGCAATAGCAAGGTGCGTTTCTCTCCTCATGCTACCATTCCCCCACAATGCCAACTTCGGGTTCAAGTTGGTGGCCAGTTTTTTCTTTGACGGTCGTTTGAATGTGGCGAATGAGTTCCATGACTTCGGTCGCGGTGGCACCACCAAGATTCACTAAGTAGTTCGCGTGCTTGGGCGATACTTGCACATGCCCGTAAATGTAGCCTTTGAGTCCAGCTTGATCGATTAACCGACCAGCCCCAGCACCCTCGATTTTTTTGAACACCGATCCGCACGATGCATATTCGGAAAGCTGCGGTTGTTTGGCGTTTCGCCAAGCAAGGTTTTCGTGAATTTGATGATCAATCGCTGTTGGCGTTGAAGATGTCAGCTGAAAGGTAACATCGAGTACAATCACCATCTGGTGGTGCAGAATGCTGTCGTCGTAGCCAAACCGAAAATACTTTTGATCGACGGTCTGGCGTTCGCCAGCTTGGTTGAGCACCGTCGCTGCTTTCACAATTGAGGCAATGTAGTACGTACCAGTCCGCTCTGGGTTAAGAAAGTGCAGATTCTGGCGCATGGCACCACCGACCGAACTTGGAATGCCGGCAAAGTGTTCAAGGCCCGATAATGATCGATCGCGGGTTAGGCGAATCAGCGATTCAATCGTGGCGCCGCTTTCGGCCGTAAGTTCGTTCCCGTGAAACACTGTGCGGCTAGCCTGGTTATGAATCACCAAGCCCCGAATTCCTTGATCACTTACAATAATATTGGCGCCGGTGCCCAGTACAAAATACGGTACGTTATCAGCGCGAGCCGCATCAATCGCGGCCTCGAGTTCAGTGGCTGACTGAACGGCAAGAAACCAATCGGCTGGTCCGCCAATTTGGTACGTCGTCAACGGCGCTAATCGAACGTTGCGCCGCACCCCAGGTAAATTGGCAATTGTTGGAGCGTTCATTCGTATCGCAACGCATCAATTGGACGCAAGCTCGCCGCCTTCGCCGCTGGATAGAGGCCGAAGAGCAGTCCAATAATCGTCGAAACGCCAACTGCCAAGGCGATTGAGCTCATGCTAATCACCGCCGTCACACCAATAAAGTGACCAGCAATTCTGCCCATGGTGTAGCCAAGTGCAATGCCAATGACTCCACCAAGGAGCGTCAGAATGATTGCCTCAATTAAAAACTGGGCAAGAATGTCACGCGTTTTGGCGCCGACTGCTTTGCGCAGTCCAATTTCTCGAGTTCGTTCGGTTACCGACACGAGCATAATGTTCATAATGCCAATACCACCAACCAACAGAGAAATGGCAGCAATCCCGGCTAAGAAACTGGTCAGCAATCCAGTCACCTGACTCACGGTTGAAAGTAAATCCTTCGACGACAGCACAGTAAAGTCAGCTAGTTTTGCATCGGAAATACCGTGGTTCGCTAATAACGTTTTTGTTACATCCGCTTTGGCAGCATCAACCTGACTATCGCTGGCGGCTTGTACCGTTAATCGACTAAAGGTGTTTGATTGAAACAGATCGGTAGTGGCAGTGTAGGGAACGTAGATTTGGCTATTCGGGTTTACAAAGCCACTTTCGTCTGCCGTATTCAGCACTCCAACAATCTGAAACGTGCGGCCGTCAATCGCAAAGGAATTTCCAACCTTGAGGCCCGTTTCACTGGCCACGGTCGATCCAAGCTCTGCGACGGCTGACTTTTGGGTGACGGCATTGTTGCTCCACAATGCTCCCGATCCAGTCGTGTATCCGTTAATTACAAACTCAGCCGGTACGGTTGCCGCAACGGTATATCGCTGATCGCCAGCTGGCGTGGAAAGAATCACCGACCCAGTGTGCGTTGCCGACACAGCACTAATTGCCGGGTGGTCAGCGCTTGAAGAAAGTGAATTTAAGTCGGCTTCGCTCAGCGTTGAGCCAAGTTGCACCAGCCCACCGCCACCGCGCGGCCCCATGCCCTGATTTTGATTTGTGCCGCTCTTCGATGACGCTGGGGTAAAATTGTTCGATCCAGGCGCCACCGTTAAGTTTCGGGTTCCAAGGCTCGAAATTCGCCCACTAATCGAATTGGTTGCACCCTGGCCAAGTCCTGTTAAAGCAATCACTGAGCCGATGCCAATGACAATGCCAAGCACCGTTAAAAAACTACGGCCTTTGTTCGCAGCGATGGCTCGCGTCGATTGGGTGACTGCCGTACCGAGCCTCATTTTGTTCCTTTACTGGTAGACAGCTGTCCATCTTTAATTCGAACAATGCGATCGGCAAAAGCGGCAATGTCGGCTTCGTGGGTAATCAGCACAACGGTGCCCCCAGCACGATGAATGGTTTGAAAGGTCTTCATAATATCGTGCGATGTTTTGCTATCCAGGTTGCCGGTTGGTTCGTCGGCCAGAATAATTGATGGCTGCATCATCAGCGCCCGGGCAATGGCCACGCGCTGCACCTGCCCACCAGACAGCTGGTTACTTAAGTTGCGAACTCGATCCTTCAGACCAACCTGTTCAATAACTTCCATGGCGCGTTGCTTTGCGTTCGAAAGCAGCCCGTACATACTCGGCAGCAGCACGTTGTCGAGCACACTGGTACGCGGCAAAAGGTTGAACTGCTGAAATACGAAACCAATCTGCTGGTTGCGTAATTCGGCCTGGCGGTTGTTGCTGAGCTTGCTTACGTCTTGGCCATCAAGTTGGTAGGTGCCAGACGTAGGAACGTCGAGCAGGCCAAGAATATGCATGAGGCTCGATTTTCCCGAACCGCTCGGCCCCATAATGGCGACAAATTCGCCGCGGTTAATCGTAAGGTCGATTTCCTTTAAGGCTTCTGTCGATTCATCGCCAGTTTTGTAGACTTTCCGAATTTTAGTGAGTTGAATCACTGAGGTGACAGTTGGTTGTGCTTTGCTTATTTGTGTCATCGAATGTAGCATACTCCAACTTATCTGCAGACCACAATTATACGAACAAACATAACTCGCGCCTTATCTATACTGGGCTAGTCAATAAATGACAGGTTAAATTTTAGTGGCAGCTCCCAATTGATAATCAAAGTTGGCAAACGCGAAGAGAAATTAATGAAATCCTCCATTACCGCAAAATCACTTGTTGCAAATCAATCCGATACCCACTGCTGGACGCATTTTTCCCATTAACATAGATAGCAATGGTGTAATCAGTGTTCGCTGTTAATGTTCCTGCGGGAATCACGAGCCATTGATTCAAAGTGCCAGCTGCCGAATATAAATCGGTCAAAGGTCCAACATCTGAGCCATTAAGTTGTACCTGCATTTTTCCTGAAGATGTGTCGTGACCGTATAAAACATATATTGAATATGTGCCAGTGGTTGCTACGGCAAAACCCTGAGTGATCTTGTCGCCGCTGGTATTACTACTGTTATAAACTCGACCACCGGTGGACCATGCGCCATTAGCTTGAGCAGCCCAACTTCCCGAGACCGTAGTCCATGCCGCGGAGCCTCCATTAATCGTCCAAAGCGGAATCGAGACTGGCAGATTCTGAGCCGTTGCAGCATCCACATAACTCTTCGTCGCGGCATCTTGAGGACTAGTTGGATCGACCACGGCCGTAATCTTGTGAGTCGTCATATCCAGATCGGACACAATGTGGGCACCTAGGGAATCGAGGGTAATCGATCGTCCGCCAGCAGTACCAAGCTGTACGCCTGGACCCGATCCCATATAGAGGTAATTTGAACCGTCGCCGGCATAAATATGGGCGTTGTTCGGAACGGTCAGACTCGTGCCGTCGAAGGTGAGCCCGCTTCCGGTCGTCAAGTTGCCCGAGCCGTTTTGGTAGGCAATTCCGTTATTGGCGCCATTAATGTTCACGCCCCCATCAAAGCGTGTCGTCCCGCTCTGTACCCACAAAGCATACGAATTGGTAATGCTGGCATTCGTACCAGCAGTTGGCGCACCAGCAATGGCAACGGTTGCAGCATTGGTGATCGTCGATACTCCATTAAACGCATAGGTTGGGGCTTGGAATAAGGTTTCGCGCTGAGTAGTCAGAGCACCGGCGGCAAAGGTTCGAGTCGCGGAGGTATTCACATTGAGCGACATCGATTCGGTGCTGGCAGTTAGGGCGGTGTCGGCTGGTGTGGTAAGCGTAAAGAGGGCGCCAGCTGTTCCCGTTCTGGCCGACGGCGCAACCGTTAAACTACCAGTCACGGTACTACTACCAGTCACTACTACGCCGTTGTTGAGGTTGAATTTCCCCGTGCTCGAGTTCCACAAGAGCTGGGCCGCCGTCAGCGATCCGCCGCGGTAGAAGTTGAGAGCGCTCGTGGCGTCACTAGTCGCAGCGCTATTGATAGTGAAGGACGATCCAGAGGTACCTGAAGTGTCAGTGGTCCCAACAGACAAGTTATCGATATACGCGTTGGCAAAGTGAGCCGATGAGGAGCCAAGGTCGTAGGTACCTGAGGTAATGGGCAAAATGTTGCCACTCGTCACGGTGCCGTTACTCGCCACTTTAAATTGACTGATACCGTTGACTTCGAGGTTTACCAGATCACCCGAAAATCCTTGCAGCGCGTTCACGCCAATTTGAGTGCCGTTGAGCGAACCGCCGCTGATTGTAGCTCCCAATTGTAGGAGCGAGCTCGTGGCTGAACCAGCTGGCGCGCCAGTTGTGCCAATGGTTCCCGCAATAGCCAGGTTGCCGCTACCGTCGAGCTGCAAGATGTTATTTGCTCCAGTACCAGTAGTAGCCCCGTTTACCGCTGCGGCATTGAGCGCCGTTGGTACCGAGCCAATCGCTAGTCGCGGCGTGAATTCGCTGTCCACTCCAACCTGGATTCCCAAGTAATAGGTGCCGGCATTGAAGGTAAGAGTATCCGGAATTGGCGTCACAGTTCCAAGAGTGACATTAATAACACCACCGCTCACCGCTACGGATTGCGTCTCACTCCAGGCAGCAGTGCCACCGGTCGATGTGGTGTAGATAGAAAAAGTAACTTGGTAGTTGCCGTCGGGAACAATGCTATTCGTACTTTTGGATTTCAGCTGTGACGAGAACGGTAGTTCGCGGTTAATGGCAGCCTGCGTGGGAGTAGGAGCAGCGACAAACAGAATGATGAATAATGCTATAGCGAGTGCTACAGAGTGAAACCGGAAATTCATTGTGTTTATCTGCCTAGCCATACCTACTGAATCCTCCGGATCGTCATTCCAACAGTTTGGCTAGCTGGTCCGGTAGCGCCGAGTGTCAAACCATTGCCGCCATAAATTACCATATACAGCTTATCGCTCGCAGTAAGATCAACAATTTCATGTAATTGAACCGTATCAGGCGTACCGGTGCTCTGGGTATTATTCTTGTACGCAGCAGTGGCAATAACACCGCCGCCAGCGCCCCAGTCATTCGAGTTCAGGTTCAATCCAAATCCCATCCAACCCGATATGGTGGATGTAATGCCGACGTAGGCGTTGATCTCGTACCGACCGGTAACTGGAACGGTTACATAGGTTGGCGTGCCGCTGCTGTACATTCCAAGATCATTTATGCCAGCGCTGGCCCATGACACTACAAGTGAAGTGGTGTGATCAAATGGGGCTTGCCATTGTGGAATTGTATTCGTTGTCGCATACGAAACTTTGGTTACTTTTCCAAAATCTGCAGCAGCATGTGTATCTACATAATTCTTCGTCGCTGCATCTTGTGCGCTCGAAGGATCGGTGACGTTATTAATTTGGGTTGAACCTAGATCGAGCCCACCGGCTAATTTCGTTTTGCCGCTCTGTACCCACAAAGCGTACGGGTTCGTAATGGTGGCATTGGTCCCAGCAGTTGGTGCGCCAGCGATCGCAACGCTTGCAGCGCTCGTAATTGTCGATGCTCCGTTAAACGCATAGGTTGGGGCTTGGAATAAGGTTTCACGTTGGGTCGTCAAAGCTCCAGTAGCAAACGTACGAGTCGCAGTGGTATTAAAGTTAGCGGCAATCGATTCGGTACCGCTCGGAAGATTGGTATCGGCGGCTGTCGAGAGTTTGAAGTAGTTGTGGGCGATACTGTCGGCGGCTGGTGGCGCAATGGCGAGAGTGGCATCTGGAGTGGTGGTGCCAATACCAACGGCGTTCCCATAGCTTTTAATGTAGAGCGCAGTGGCCGGCGCACTGTTCACGGCAGTACGAATTGCAAAGTCGCCCTGAGGATTACTTGGATTTGAGGATGGAGTGAAACGATTATCTAGGTAGCTAATTCCACTATTGACGTCGTACTTAACGTCAATACCAGTGGCGAGATTGTTGTTGTAATCGACTCGGAGAATGGCCGAACTGACATCGGTAGCAGCAACCGAGAGGACGCTGTTACTTCCCGTTACCGTACTATTCCCCGCTACTTGAATCCCTTGGTTCAGATTAAACTGGCTCGTAGCTGAGTTCCACAATAGCTGGGCAGCAGTTAGAGATCCGCCCCGATAGAAGTTGAGGGCAGCGTTGGCATCGCCGGTGGCGCTGGTGTGGAGCGTAAATGAAGAACCAGATGTGCCCGAAGTATCGGTAGTACCAACTGAAAGGTTGTCGATGTAAGCATTCGCAAAATGGGTACTAGATGAGCCAAGATCATAAGTGCCAGTAGCAGCGGGAAGAATCGTACCGGTGGTCACAACTCCATTACTGGCTACTTTGAATTGAGAGGAACCGTTCACCTCGAGGTTAACCAGATCACCCGAAAATCCTTGGAGCGCATTCACCCCAAGCTGGGTACCATTCAAAGATCCGCCGCTCAAAGTATTGCCGAGCTGAAGCAATGAGCTCGTAGCCGAACCAGTTGGTACGCCAGTGGTGCTAATGGTTCCGGCAATATTCAAACTGCCACTGCCGTCGAGCTTGAGGACATTATTTGCGCCAGTTCCGGTGGTTGCTCCATTTAAAGCCGCGGCATTGAGCGCTGTTGGCACAGACCCCACTGAAAGACGTGGGGTGAATTCTGCATCGGCGCCAACTTGAATACCAAGGTAGTACGTACCGGCATTAAAGGTAAGCGTATCGGGAATTGGCGTAACTGCCCCAAGTGTCACATTGACCACCCCGCCGCTCACCGCCACTGTCTGGGTTTCGCTCCAAACCGCGGTGCCGCCCGTGTCGACGGTGTACAGGGCAAACGTCACTTCGTAGTTGCCGTCTGGCACAACCGTGCCGGTACTTTTCGATTTGAGCTGAGAAGAGAACGGCAGTTCTCGGTTAATAGCAGCCTGGCCGGGAGCGGGAAGACTTATGCAAAAGATGGTGGCTGCCAACGCGCCCCCAGCAAGCATAGAAAGGTTGCGAGTTATTTTATTCATAGCGAAGAGCATCGAGTGCATTGAGTCGTGACGCCCGACGAGCTGGATACAGCCCTGTCAATATCGACAAGAACACCGCAAATGCAAGCATGGAAAGAAAGAGCCAGCCAGGATAGGCAAAAACACTCACTGCCGTACCGCCGTACGCCTTTGCAAACACGTTCAACACCGAATTGAGCACCTGATTGACCAGTAAGCCAAGCACAATTCCAGCCAATCCTCCAAGTACGCCCATGCTCGTTGCTTCGGCCAAAAAGAGCAAAAGGATGGCTCGGTTCGTGACACCGATGGCTTTCATCACCCCAATTTCTCGAGTGCGTTCCAACAGCGTAATGGTCAGCGTGTTAAACATACCAATTGACGCAACAATCAAGGCAATTGATCCTAGTGCAACCAATCCTACCGTTACCCATTGGAAAATTGTTTGCGCCTGATCAAGCGTTTCGATGGTACTAGCAACCTGATATCCCTGACCAACCAAATCGTGTTGCAGCGTTATTACAGCGCTTCGATCACGGCCCAGCAGTTTTATACCCGAGAGTGGAACCGCCTGCGTTCCAAAAATAGTGGTTGGCACGTACACCGAAGGCGTTGCGTCAGCCGTGGCGACACCGACAATGGTGACGGTATCAACCGACTTCGTGTCGGCACTGTTCGCCGGGTCGTCGTACACCAGCTTCACCACGGTGCCAACGGCTTTATCACTTGGTATGTCTAAGAGCGAAAGCACCGCTGGCGTAATTACCAGTTCGGATTGATTTAAGGCATAGGCTCGGCCGGTTGGCACCGTGACGCCCGCCATGTCGAGATATTGGGGTGTAGCAGCCGTGATGCCGGTTGAGGCAAGTTTTCCGCCATACGAAACTTGGCCAGCCACAACGACAACTGGCGAAACGGCCGCGACTGACTGGGATTGTTGCAACTGATTTAATAGGGCTGGTGTCACCGTGAGCCCACTATCGGTTGGCGCAGTAAGGTCGAGTGACAAGAGTGATTCTGAATGAACAATCGAACCAATCGTTAGGCTTTGTAATCCATAGCCAGCACCAGTAAGCATAACCAGAAAGGCGATGGCGATGGCGATCCCAAAAATTGTCAAAATTGACCGCAGCCGATTCATCCAAAGCATTTTCAGCGATATGCGAACGGTATCGAGTAGCGTCATAAAAGTCCCTCACCGGCTTGGTCGATGCCGTGATGATATGCGTGCAGTTCTGAATAGTGTTCCGCCGGGAGTACTTCGGTGGTGCTTCGGCGTGATTTACCCGCTTCAATTCGATCGATTGCACCATCTTTCAGATAAATAATCCGAGTTGCAAAGTGCAGGTAATCAGGGTTGTGCGTAATCAGCACAATGGTGTGTTTTGCCTGGGCGTGAAGATTATGAAAAATGCTCATAACTTCGTCGGCAGATTTGCTGTCGAGGTTGCCTGTTGGTTCGTCGATTAGCAGAAAAGCCGGTTTGTTTATTAAGGCTCGCGCAATCGAGACACGCTGTTGTTCACCACCAGACAAATCACTTGGTTGACGATCAAGGTATTTTTCCAGCCCAAGCAGCTTCAGCAAATGCTTGGCGCGGTGTTTTCGAAGATGGTACGGTTCGCCACCGGCAATTTGTGGCAAAGCCACGTTCTCCCAAACGTTAAGCGATTTGATGAGGTTAAAGCTCTGAAACACAATGCCCATGTCGCGGCGATGGTACGTTGCCAATGCGTCAGCAGAATATTTGGCCAGATCGTGTTTGTGAAAATGAACCGTGCCAGTTGTTGGTGTTTCTAGGCCGGCCATTAAGTACAACAATGTCGATTTTCCGCTACCCGACGGCCCATAAATAATCACAAATTCTTCTGGGTGAATTCGAAGCGTTACCTGCTTAATCACATAGCTATCAAGTTCGGCCGAATGCTTGGCGAACGTCTTTGACACATTCTCGAGTGAAAGAATTGGTTTTTTGGTAGACATGGCGCTATTTCGCGAACAGCTTCTGGAGCCAGCCGAAGGAATTCGTAAACGTGTCGAGCAGGAGCTGCAGAATCGATTTATTCAGCTTGGGTGTGACAAAACTAATATCAGCCGTTTGATTATTGTTGTACGGATCAACCGATTTAGCCGTGAACGTGTACGGAGTTGCCGGCGACAATCCCGGAGAAATAATGGTGTGGTTCACGCTATAGTCTGCCGACCCATCAACGTCGGTTGACTTGGATGGATTATTCTTTGGGGCGTAGCTGGCGCTGCCCTTGGTTGGCTTATTCGTTTTCCAGGTAGCGGTAATAATCAGTTGGTTCCCCGAGGTACTGGTGACCACCTTTAGGTCAGTAATTTCTGGCTTCTGCGTGTCGGTAAGGGTAACAAAAGTTTTCGTGGCACTGGTTACCTGATGCCCCTGTTGGTCGGTGGCAACGGCGTAGTACTGATAGGTAGTTTGACCAAACAGCTCGCCGAGGGTTAGCGAGTGGTTCGCGTTGTAATCATTGTTGGCGCTTGTCAGATCAGTGGCGGTTGACAGGCCTGGACCATCGAGCACTTTGTAATGCACCACAATACTGGTGGCAGTGTTCGTTCGCGTGACCACGTTAATTTGATTCGGATTAATCGACACCACGCTCAACGAGGTAAACGACGGAGCAGGAATGGTACTGAACGAAAAGTCGCTCGACGTTTGGGTGTTGTCCTTATCGTCTTTCGCGATAATACGAACGTGGTAATCGGTTCCTGCCGTTAAACCCTTCAGCTCAACTGCGTGGTCGGTGGATTGCGCTGACGAAGTACTGACTGCAGTTTTTCCATACTTGGTGGTTGTGCCGTAATCAATCGTCGCCGTGGTAAACCCACCAGTACTAAATGTTACGAGCGCGTAGTCGTAGCTAATTTGACTGATCTTTATGGTGGTAATGCCAAGCTCAGCCGTGGTGGTAAAGGTGTGATCAGTCGAGGCGCCTTGGGTACCAAACGAATCGGTTGAAATAACCTGGTAGTGGTAGAGCTGTTCGGGTTTAAGACTGCCTACGGTAACCGAATGAGTGGTGGTTAAATCTGAGCCACCGGTCTGCTGACCGTATTTAGTGCTTGTGCCATAAGCAACGCTCGACGTAGAAGCTTTATCCGTTTTCCAGGTAATCACAGCAGTATTACTGGTTAGCTCGGTAACGGTTGGTCCGTCGCTCGATATTACTGGCCCAACACTGTCTTGGTTGGTGCTAATCGAAAGCTGGGTACCAAACACTGGATTGGCAAGTTCATATGAGGAAGACTGCAAAGACGCAGCGAGGGTTGGACTCGCAGAAAAAACCGCAAATCCCGCGATAGTAATTACAAGAAAAAACCGAACCAATTTCATTCGCCCCCTCCAAATCGATTCCGATGCTATTACGGTATCGAAGAATATAGTGAAGTACTATGGGAAAACGCTTCTGAAAAACAAAAGCCGTCCACCTAGGCGGACGGCTTTTGCCGGTAGACGAATGTCTACTTGTCTTTCTTCATCATAAACATTCCGATCATGTAGATCGTGGCTAGGCCGACAATTCCGTAAATAACCCGACCGATCATCGAACCAGCACCACCCGTGATTGAGTCAACCAGGTTGTAGTTAAAAAATCCTACCAATCCCCAGTTCAATCCGCCGATAACAACAAGGACGTACGCGATCCAATCCATCGCAGACATCTTCATTGCACTCACCTCCTCCCTATGACTACTGTCAGGCTACACCCGATGAAGCAAATGAAGAAGTGGTGTGCTTATGTGCGAGCTGCTAACGCTTGGCAAAATATATCAATGAGATAGCCGTAGTATTGTTCAGTAAACGAAGCGCCTTCAACGTCTGGGTGCGGAAAGCCAGGCTGCGTATTCGTTTCTACTAAATACGGCCGGCCATTTTGTACAAAAAAATCTGCAGAATAAAATCGTGGATAAAACGCACCAAACCGCTGATCAATTGCCGCCGCTGACGCAATAATTTGCTCTGGCACTTGGGAAATTTCCACCGCAGTAGCGGTGCCACCCTGCGAAACGTTCGAGAGTAAACTTCCTGCCTTTGGTTGACGCAAAAACGCCAACTTTGGCTGCCCACCAAACAGTAAAATTCTTAAATCGTGGTACCCACTACAGATTCCTGGAATTCCGCCTGACGAGTCGATGAATTCCTGGGCAATATAGGCATCGGTAAGTCCAAGTTTTGGGAAATCGAGCTCACTTTTGATAGCTACGTGAATACCAGTACCACCAAATCCGAGTTCTGGTTTTAGCACTACCCGATTGGTGGGAATCTTATCGAACACTTCGCGCCAGTTGCCATTGTTTATCTGGTACGTGATTGGACAAAATTCACGCAACGCTTGGTACGATGTCCATTTATTACGAGCAATATCATCAAATGCGGGCGGGTTAATCACTAAATCATTTGGGTCAGAAACAAGCGCGCCAAATTGGCTTTTATTGTAAATTAAGTCTGCTTGGATAGGCGTAGCAACTGCAGTAAGCTCGCCGTCTACAAACTGCCAACCATTTGAAAACTGCATGCTGCCGCGATAACTATCACCGCGAGCTATGGTAATCGCTATATCAGATTTGGCTGCCTCAGCACTAAAGTTTCGATACGATTCGTAATATATACGCTCGCTAAACGGATAGTCCATTGCGCCCGGCATATCAAAGTAGATGACAACGCTGTGTGACATAACTATGTATTACGACTTCGCTATATGATTTACGATCGCCTCAGCAAACAGCTCAACCAAATCTTGATAAAATTCGGCAGCAAATACTGGACCTTCTGAATCTTCGCGTGGAAAACCAGGTCGAGTATTGGTCTCTACCAAATACGCCTTGTCTCCGTTCATAAAGAAATCTGTGGTGTACAAACGCGGCGTGTAGTTTTTATAAAACTCGTCAACCCGCTTTGCCAATTGAAGGACCGAAGCTGGCACGTCGGCGATGCTAACCACTTTGGCCGATGCGCCCTGCGAAATATTTGATAGTAACTTGCCTGGCGGTGGCATACGCAAATAGCTAAGTTTTGGCACGCCGTTAAACATAATTACTCGCAAATCGTGGACGCCATCACACAAACCCGGAATTCCCCTTGAAGAGTCGACAAATTCTTGTGCTAGGTAACGAGTATCGATTCCGAGCGACGGGTAATCAAGCGTGGCGCGATCAAGAATCAAAATACCTTTGCCGCCCGAACCAGTTACCGGCTTCAAGACAATCTGATCGGTAGTGAGCTGATCACGCACCGACTGCCAATTTTCATTGGTAATCTGAAACGTAGGTGCCATAAATTCATGGAACGCCTGATACGTCAGCCATTTGTCGCGAGCAATTCGATCAAATTCTGGGTCATTAATTACCAAATCATTTGGTTGTGTTTGCAGCACAAAATTAAGCCCTTTGACATAAATTAGATCGGCCTGAATAGGCGTATTAATCGGTTCGAGTTCCCCATTGATAAACTGCCAGCCATTCGAAAATCGCATGTTGCCCCGATAGGTCAGACCGCGCACGATTACCACCTTCAGATTACGAACAGCGCAGAATTCAGTAAACCGAGCGTACGAATCGTAATACATACGCTCGTCAAACGGGTAATCGAGCTGTCCTGGTTCATCAAAGTACACGGCGATTGTGTGCATGGCTTACTCTGCGAGAGAGGAATAGCGCGCAGCGGCTAGTTCAAGGATCTTGCCAATCAGCTGTTGGTGATTCCAGCCAAATGTGGCTTCGGCGGCAGCAACGGTTGGACCAACTGTGCCAAGTCCAGCATGGGCATTGAGTTCCAAAAAGAACACTTCACCACGGGCGGTAACAATAAAGTCGCTCCGTGAATAATCGGTGCAGCCTAACGCTTTATGGGCCTCGATCGCATAATGTTCAATTGGACGAATCACCGATAGATCAAGGTGATCTGCTACTCGATACGTGCGTTCAGTAATGTCTTTGGAGTACAAAATGTCGCCTTCGAATACCCGCTCGATCGGGGCGAGTGCCCGCGTCTGTTCACCGGTGCCAAGCACCATGCAAGTTACTTCTGCTAAGCGTTTCACAAAGTCTTCGACAATAATTACGTCGTCTTCTTCCAATGCTTTGTCGATAGCTGCTGGAAGTTCGGGGCGTGAACGCACGAGTGAAATACCAATTGAATCCGATCCTTGCGACGCCTTTACCACTACCGGAAACTTCAGTCCGTACTCGATTTCATCGAGCACCCAGTCTCGCTTGGTTTCGTACTGCTCTCGGGTAAAATTCATACCACGAATAATTGGCACTCCCGCCGCACCCACTGCCGATTTAGTGGTTTTCTTATCGAACGCTACCGCAGTAGCTAATACATCTGATCCAACATACGGAATGCCATTCATTTCGAGCAAGCCTTCTACTGTTCCATCGCCACCGAGCTTGCCAGCTGCGTTGTTGAAGACAATATTCAAACGACCTTCGCGATGGTCGGCAATAATCTGATTGATCGAATTGGAGTCCGTTAAATTGTAGCGCCGCGCCGTTAAGCCGAGGGCGGTGACTGCGTTCGCAATGTCGGTCGCATGATCGTCATTAATACTACCCTGAGCAGTGCGGCTGTTGGTAATAATGCCAACTGATTGTAAATCCATAGAAGTTCCTAGCAATCCCTTATGAATTAGAAAACGCAGCTGCTGTAGCAATGCGACAGGCTGGCTGCGTAACGATGTGTCTATGAAAGGCCTGAATACTCTTGATCGAATGAGCTGCTCCAAGAGTTCAGGGAGAATAATACTCGCTTTCTCAGCATTTGGATAGTCTGCGCCCCGAATACTCCATACTCTTACCAAGAATAGCGCCGAAGATATCGGCGCTATTCTTGGAGGTGTTGGTGCAGTGCTGGATGAATTGGTTAGGATGCTGGGAGAGTTGCGAGTTCAGCTTGTTACCTCACGTGATAATTGTACCGACAATTTGTAAAGGAATCTTCATACATACTGTCGCTTTTGCTTAAGCAAACTCAACATCAATAAACTCAGCATTGCTCATTTGATTGATTGGATCGAAATCTTCGTATCGAAGCTTGCCTTTGGCAACTTGTAAGAAATAGAAGCCTGACGTCCCGTGACCAACAACCACAGTTGCCCCTGTCGCGTTTTCGGCAATTTCCCTTACTTTCCTTGTGGCTATTTTCATTCGTGTGATCAAATCTTGACGTGATTCAAAGCCGAGGTCGGTATCATTATCATAAAAGAACGCCGATTCATGCCGCTTAGGGTTGCCTTCAAGATCGCCCATGCGTCGCTCGCCAAGCTCATCAATAATCGCGATGTCTCGAATTGGTATTCCTAGTTCCCCGGCAATTATTTCTGCCGTTTGCTGAGCCCTGATAAATGGGGAACATACAATATTTGTAACGTTATATTCCTTAAGGTCTCGACCCGTTACACGAGCTTGCTCAAGACCTTCCTCTGCTAATTGCGTGTCGGGCGTGCCAATTATTCCAGTAGCGTTAGCGATGCTTTTTCCGTGTCTCACGTAGAATAGTTTCATAGTGTGATCATACCAAAAGCAATCTACGAAAAAGATCCGCATATAGCGGATCACTTACTTGGAGGGCCAGGAGGGGATCGAACCCTCGACACGGAGCTTAAAAGGCTCCTGCTCTACCACTGAGCTACTGGCCCCAACACGCGAGCAGTATACCGAGTTACGCCTTGTGATTCAAGGATCTAGGGGATTACAGCAGATATGGTTCATTAACTAAAAAAAGACACCCTATCAGCCGTAGGAAAATAGCCGTTGTGGTTCATTGCGCTTTTCTCTTCAGTTGGTACTCTGGTACTACCCGAAGGGAGGTGATTCAACAATGATGTTTACAATGAAATGCGACCAAGGTCACGAACCAATGACTTGGACGACTGAAGCAGCTGACAAAGACGCAGCATACATGGCGTTCATGGCTATGCCAGAAGTCGGCGAACACGTTTCTTCAATGCACGCTGATATGGCTTCCATGTCAGACGATGAGAAGAAGGCGATGGTCATGGATATGATTTCAGAAGGTGGCGAAGAAGAAGGTGCCGAAAAGACAGAAGATACAGGCGCCCAGATGTAACTATCGATTTATCGATCGCAAAAGAGCTCCCCGGGAGCTCTTTTGCGTGTCCCCAGGGAAATGAGCAAAGTACGCTATGCTCAAGATATGCGATTTGCTACGCCACTTCATACGAGTCGACGGCGTCACGCGCTGAGTTCGCGCACGCTCACCGTTTCGGCCGCTCTTGGCTGGCTTACGCTCGGCGGCATTGCCGTGTTTGCCATAGTGCAGTTGAGTGGCCTTAACCAAGGATCGCTCTTGGGCGGATTTCTAATGAGCCTTGGCCGAACCAGCGTGGCCTATGTGATTGCATTGGTGGCATCAATTGTGATCGCGCTTTCTATTACTGCCAACCCGATTGTCGAACGAATTTTACTACCTATTTTCGACGTACTACAAAGCTTTCCGAGCTTTGCGCTGTTTCCTATTCTTGTAAACAGCCTTCAGCGATCGCCCGAGCTGGTGATATTGGTAGTATTGGCTCTGGAAATTATCTGGCCGATCCTGTTTTCGATTATTGGTGGCATGAAAAATCGACGCGAAGAGCTTGAAGAAGCAGCAACAATTTTTGGCGCGCGTGGCTGGCGCCGAATTTGGGTGTTTACCTTGCCAGAGTTGCTGCCGTCGATTGTAACCGGATCAATTGTTGGTTGGGGTGAAGGTTGGGAAGTGATTATTGGCGCCGAACTTTTGGTCAGCGTCCACCAAGGCATTGGTCGCTACTTTGGCATTCTGGGAAACAGTGGTCAATCAACCCTTTTAGCAGCCGGCATTGGCGTCTTAATGATTCTGCTCTTCCTCATCAATAAGCTCATCTGGCTTCCACTGCTGCATGATGTATCGGCGTACGAAACGGAGACATAATGAGCACGTCCGGATTTCTAACCGCTCACCAAATAACCAAACGATTCGCCGGTGCCGATACCTTGGCACTCCACGACGTAAACCTAACCGTTGAGTCCGGTGAATTTTGTTGCATCATTGGCCCATCTGGTTGTGGTAAATCAACGTTCTTACGGATTCTCAGCGGATTAGCGCCTACTACCAGCGGCCGCGTGAACCGACCAGATGAACATAAGCTCGCCATGGTGTTTCAAAACTTTGCCCTGTTTCCCTGGCTCACCGTGTATGACAATGTTGCCTTTGGTTTGCGGATGCGGGGAGTGAGCCACGCCGAAATTCACGAACGAGTTAGTACCCAGTTGGCGCAACTTGGTTTAGCTGATGTAAGCCAGCAACATCCAAAAGAACTCTCAGGTGGTATGCGGCAACGAGTTGGCATTGCCCGAGCGCTCGTGATTGAACCAACGATTCTCTTTTTAGACGAGCCATTTTCGGCACTCGATGCTTTTACCGCCGACACACTTCGCAAAGAGCTGCTCGACATTTGGGAAAAGACCCACGTCACGATTGTGATGGTCACCCACTTGGTTGAAGAGGCGGTCGAATTAGCCGACCGGATTGTGGTGTTTTCACCGAAGCCAGGCACAATCCAAGAAATTGTACCGAATCATTTGAAGCGTCCGCGGGTAAAACGCAGCCCTGGCTTTTACAAAGCCGTTGACGAGCTGACCGCTCAAATTGTGCTACCAACTGCCTAGGCTATAATTTCGGTTACCTGCCACACACTGTCAGTTGGTTCAACCCAGAGGTTAACGACTGACAGGTTTGGATACCACGACTGAACCAGCATTTTTGCCTGACGTAGGTGCATGAGCTGTTCGTCTTTGGTTACTGGGTTGCCGGCACACGATTCGTGGGCCACAATCGCGATTTGATTCGAGTGATGGTGCCCCGTTGAAATATCAGCTTTCTGTTTAAGCCATTCTTGCGATACGTCGTCAGCATTCGCGCCGGCTAAAAACTTTACGATTCCTGGCTCAGACACCACATCAATCACATCAACACCAAACTTTTCCTGAAGAAATTCGTTCACTGGTGTTTGAATTCGACCATCCATGCAGGTCAGTGCTAATCCGAAGGTTGGGTCTGCCATATATCTCCTAATCGTTTCGTTTCAGTAATTGGGTGAATACGTCGCTTGGAATATCAACTTTGCCGAGCTTGCGCATTTTCTTTTTACCTTCAGCCTGCTTTTTGAGCAACTTGTCTTTGCGTGATCGGTCGCCACCGTACAAACCCGCCGTGACATCTTTTCGGACGGCCGATACGGTTTCGCGTGCAACAATTTTGCCACCGACTGCGGCTTGGAGTGCCACTTCAAAGTTCTGACGCGGAATGAGTTCTTTGAGTCGTTTGACCACCGCCTGGCCGCGACTGAATGCGTGTTCCCGGTCGACAATCTGCGACAGCACGTCGATTGGGTCACCGGCAACAAGAATGGTCAGCTTTACCAAATCCCCCTCGCGGTAATCTAACAGTTCGTAGTTGAGCGATGCGTAACCAGCAGATACGGATTTGAGCACGTCGTAAAAATCGACAATAATTTCCGAAAGCGGTAGTTCGTAGTGCAGAATAATTCGGTCGCCAAGGTATTCGGTGCGTTGGTAGTTGCCGCGACGATCCTGACACAGGCTCATCAGATTTCCAACGTACGCTTGCGGCGCCACAATTTCAGCCCGGACCCACGGTTCGGCGTAAATTATTCGCCCATGGTCATCGCGTTCACGGTACGAAACCGACGGCGTGGTCACAATTGGTTCAATGCTGAATTCGCGGCGCAAACGTTCTTTGACAATTTCTAAGTGCAGTAACCCCAGAAATCCGCAGCGAAACCCTAAGCCAAAGGCGTCGGAACTGTCGGGTTCAAACAAAAGCGAGGCATCGTTGAGCGCCAATTTTTCTAGCGCCGTCCGCAACGTATTCACGTCTCCATCAGAGGGAAACACCCCGGCATACACCATTGGCGCTACCGTTTTGTACCCGGGCAATGCATCAACGGCGATGTTCGACGAAAGGGTAATCGTGTCGCCAACACGCGCTTCGCTGACATTCTTAAGACCAGTTACGACGTAGCCAATCTGACCAGTCGACAACACAGTATCTGGAACCAAGCTTGGCGACAGGTAGCCAACTTCGTCGGCTGCATCGACCGCTTCGGTTGCCATTAAGCGAATACCCGAACGAGCAGCAATTTGGCCGTCAACCATGCGAACACTCACCACCACTCCACGGTAAATATCAAAACGACTGTCGAAAATCAGCGCGCGGGTTGGAGCGTTCGACTGCCCGTGTGGCGCGGGGATTCGCGCGACAATTGCCTCTAAAAGATCATCGACCCCTTCGCCGGTTTTGCCCGAAACAAACAGAATGTCGTCGTCAGACACTCCCAATAGGGTCATGACTTCTTGGGCAGTTGCCTCTGGTTCAGCATGAGGCAGATCAATTTTATTGATGACGGGAATAATGGTCAGACCTTGCGCCTGCGCCTGATGAAGCGTGGTCAGCGTCTGCGCTTGAATACCCTGAGTAGCATCAACCAAAAGCAGCGCACCCTCAACGGCTGCAAGTGAACGACTCACCTCGTAGGTAAAGTCAACGTGGCCTGGAGTGTCAATCAGGTTCAGCTCAAACTGTTCGTTCGTCGCGCGATCGCGGTACTGCATTCGGACTGGCTGGAGTTTAATCGTTATGCCGCGTTCCCGTTCAATGTCCATAGTATCTAAAAGCTGCGATCGCATATCGCGAGCCGCCACGGTGTTGGTTCGTTCAATTAATCGGTCAGCAAGAGTCGACTTGCCGTGATCGATATGGGCAATAATGCAGAAGTTGCGAATGACTGACTGGTCGTGGGTCATAATCGTGCCAATAGTACGGGGTTTTCTCCTGATTGGCTAGAGACCGAGCTAGTTTTCCGACCTTTTAGGCGCGCAGAATTGCAGCAAACCAAGTAGAATAGCTTTGTATGCGGCGCAAACGGCTCTATTTGTCGATGTTGGTTACGGTACTCATTCTAGGAAGTGCTGTTTTGGTGTGGGCGAGCCGCACTGGTCGGCTGACAATTTTTGGCGACACTGCCACATTACAAACGAAAACGCTCTCGGTTACCGATCCACTTGACCTCGCTAAAGGCGTCGACGCCGGAGACAGCAACACTCAGCTAACAAAGCGCGGAATTGAATTGAATACAAATGCGAGTCATGGAACAGCCGTATTTACGGTTGGCCAACGTGATATTCAAACGCTCTACCGAATTATTCCAACATTGCCGACACCAATTGTGGCTGGCAACAGCATGACGATTGCAGTGGCCGGATCACTCGACGGGGTGGCATTCAGCGACTTTTCGCCCGAACAGACCATTAGCCCGAGTGGTGGCGCCGATGCGAATGGCTTGCCAGTAAACCTTGATTTCTTACTTCCAAGTGACAGCCGATTTCTCAAAGTTCGACTAACGCTCACGCAGACCGACGCCACCAAGCCGGTTGTTTTCGGTGGATTCACACTAAGCTATGGGGTTCCCGCCGTTACTACCAGTTCGGACTCAACTGGACAAGTCTTAGTGAACGGTTCAGCCGTTGACACTGCCGAAGGCACGCCACCGCCAAATCCCGGTCAACCACAAAGTTTGGTTGTAACCGGCATCGAACCGTGGCTCTGGGCGTTCGCTGGCATTTGGGCCGCAGCCATAACCGCAATTTTTGTTCACAGACGCACCAACCGCAAGGGGACGGATGGACGAACCAGTAGTCCCACTCGCTAGCCTCGCTGCAAACGAGCCACTTCCAGCACCGATTGGTACCGAACCCGTACCAACGCTGATGGATTTAGCCGTTGACGCCAGCTGGGGAACCACTGCACCCGAGTCAGCGCCGAATGACGTAGAACCAGAAACACCGCAGCCAGTCTGGCAACGGGTGGTTCCGGCCTGGATTCGCGATCGCAGAAACCGTGCTGACCTTGAAAATTCAGTTACTGAACTCGATACGGCCGCCACTGAACCAGTTGACCGCGGGCCTGAACCACTCTGGCAAACCGCGCTCAAAACCGTCGGTGCCTTCGTGGCAAGTTCTGCAATCGCTTACCTAGTCCTTACCTTTCCATCCCAGGTAGCAAAGGCGTCGTACTTTGTGGATCACCTTGGTAAAGGGAACACCCCAAGCAAGATTGTTTCGGGAACGACCACCACTGGCAATTTCTCACAAGTCGTCACACCGAGTCTGAGCTTTACGGCACCTACCATTGCTTCGCCAACGCCGAGCGCAAACCAATCGTCGCCCTTTGCCAGCCTCACCGACAACCAACTTTACGTTCCCAAGCTCGACGTGAAAGCCCCGATTGTTTGGGATTCGAGCTTCGACGAAAAGGCGATGCTCGCAAACCTGCAAAAAGGTGTCGTTCACTACGGCGGTACCGATTTTCCGTCTTCCACGCACGGCAACGTCTTCATTACGGGCCACAGTTCGTACTACTGGTGGGATTCAGGCAAATACAAAACCGTCTTTGCAAACTTGGACCAAATGAATGTCGGCGACCAAGCAGCACTTACCTACCTAGGCAATGTGTACGTCTACCAGGTGTTCGATAAAAGCGTGGTCAAGCCAACGCAAACCGATGTATTGAATTCAACCGAGAAACCAATTTTGACACTCATGACTTGCACGCCGGTTGGAACATCGCTCAATCGATTGATCGTGAAGGCAAACCTTGTTGGCGTCTTTACTGAGGGTGCAGCCAACGCGCAGCCAACCCAGACACCGTCGAATTCAAGCACACCGATTCCGGCTACCGCACCGAACGATACAAATCAGCTTTTGCCGGGATTACGGTAAGCGGTACGTTACCGCCAGCGAACCAGCACCAGCAGTCAGCGCGGTTAACGTGGCACCCTTTGGAGTAAGCGACCCGAGAAATTGTTGGCAAATAAGTGAGGTAACGCCAGTCAGCGCTGTAGCGGGCAGCGGGAGGTAGCCAATAGTGAGACTGGTTGCTTGGCACGATACAGTCCCAGACGAGGTAACGGTCGGCACGAAAGCAAACCGTAGTGCCACTGGCGTGCCAGTTGGTGTGTGAATAAGATAACCGAAAAAGCTCAGTCCTGCGGGATCAGCCATCACTTCAGCCTCGCGAAAATCCGCTAACCGATCAGCAGCAACCAGGCTCGAAAGGTTCGTTTCTGGAATGATTAGCGTTGCCGATGTACCAGTTGCAGTGGCGTGACTCGCCAGATCAACGAGATTGAATGGAACACTTGCTACCATGCGAGCTGGCTGGGGTGGTGTTGGATAAACCAGCGCGGTTAATCCTGGAACCGTCACCGCTCCGGTGGCGGCCGCAGCAGCGACAACGCCAACGAACACCGCGAAGACAGCGACCCAAATAAGGAAGGTAAGCACGTGCCAGCCACGGTGCCGACGGTGCCGATCGAGCTCAGCGAACAACGCCGCATCGTTTTTACTGGATTTCTTGGACGGGATAGTACTAATCATGCACAGCCTCCTAGTGGAACACGAGCCACAACCCAATCATAGCAGTCACAAGCAGTATTAGGCCAAGTGTCCAAATAGTACAGCAGCTTCTGCCGGTCGGCGCACGTTCTGCACGATCAAGATCAGTGTAAAAGGCACTCTCCGGCTCTGGCTTGGGATCAACCGGTGAATCGGTCATGCCGTTTCGACGTTTGTCGTCTTGCGTGTTATGCGATCGAAGATCCGTTTGGCATCCGCTATTTCTGGGACTTT
>Ga0105240_10002529_pt1 | contig 29354 bp, 24 predicted proteins | sample KBSC54metaG_FD_80426 | JGI IMG/M metagenome (GOLD analysis project Ga0105240, IMG submission 80426) | Corn rhizosphere microbial communities from Kellogg Biological Station, Michigan, USA - KBS C5-4 metaG | ecosystem: Host-associated > Plants > Roots > Rhizosphere > Soil | place: Michigan, USA... | reverse complement strand
TTCGAGCACAGCCCCGGCGTTGTCTCCCAGGGCGGCCACCAGAACGGCGGGATCGATGTCGTAGATCGCCCCGAGACTGCCTTCCCAGCTGGTGGCGCCGATGATGTAGGAGACCTTGGCGGCGAGGCCGGCCCGGAACGCCTCCGGCCCGCGCTCCGGGATGATCTTCCCGTCGATGATCGGCTTCACCTGCGCCTCGTTGGCCTCGTTCGGACCCACGACAGCGCGATCGTAGGGCAGGGCGCGCAACTCTTCGACGCTGGCCCCCGGCGCCCACCTTTCGCCGAACGCCTCGGCGTGCGGTCCGCTCTCGCGCGCCATGCCGGCCATGTACGACCAGGGCTGGAAGAACGGGTCGGACTGGGCGATGGCGCGATGGAACAGGCCCCGCGACAGGGGCGAGATCATGTGGAGATCGACGAACGTCCCGCCGGCCGACACGCCGAAGATGGTGACGTTGCCCGGATCGCCGCCGAACCGGGCGATATTCGCCTGCACCCACTGCAGCGCCAGGACCTGATCGAGGAAGCCGTAGTTGCCCAGCAACCCGTCCGGCGCCTCCGCCGTCAGCGCCGGATGCGCCAGGAACCCAAGCCTGCCGACGCGATAATTGAAGCTGACGAACACGACGCCGTCGCGCGTGAAAGCGCTGGTGTCGTCCAGATCGCCGGAACCCTGGATGTAGGCCCCGCCGTGAATCCAGACCATGACCGGGAGTTGCCTTCCCGCCGCGTCCTGCGGGGTCCAGACGTTCAGGTAGAGGCAGTCTTCGCTGACCGGTTTGAACGGCAGCCCGAACATCGACAGGTCCGGCTGCGGACAGTTCGGACCGAACCGATCGGCCACCCGCACCTCCGCCCATGGCTCCGCCGGTTCAGGCGGGCGCCATCGCGCCTCGCCCACCGGCGGTTTGCCGAAGGGGATGCCGAGGAACGCTACGGCATCGCCCTGAGTGACGCCCCGAACCGGCCCATCCGCTGTTTGGACGATCTCCGACATTGCCCCCTCCTTGGAACTGAGTAGTTCCGACTATGGCATTAATGCCAGTAAGCCAATAGTGCCGAATTAGGAGTGCGCCGCCTAGAGGCGGCGGCGCTAGACTCGCATCGGCGCACAGGCCTCGTGGATCACGGTGGCAGGCACCGTCTCGACCGGCGCGGGGGCTGCAGGAAGGCCCGCGTCACGGTGCGCCAGCTCGGCAATGCGAGCGCGCTCGTTCCTGAAGCGTGCTTGAGGCTCGGAGACCCTGAACAACGGCGCCCCGCGGGCGCCGGTTTGGGGGATAGTCGTGACGGCCCTGTTAGGGCAGCGCCGCCAGTTCACCGTGGATTCTCGGCTGACTCTGCCTGTCGAGCGATTGCCAAATCGCCCTCACTGTATGCTCGCGGTTCGTCTTGCTCGCCGCCGGCGCCATATCGGCAGCGCCCAGGGGGTCCTGTTCGACAACCGCTTCAAGTCCGCCGCCGCTGTTCTTGAGTTCGCCGACACGGTCCAGGGCCCTCAGCACCTGGGCGCGCTTGGCGACGATATCGGCGCGCTTGCCGAGCACGCCATGCCCTGGGATCACGATCGTGTCGTCGTCGATGAGATCGATAATCTTCTGAAGTGTAAGCTGCAAATCCTGAGCGTCGCCTGCGTCCAGGTCAACATACGGGTAGTCTAGAATATTCGAAAATAGGTCGCCCGTAGCAACCACGTTCGCCTTGCGCCAATAGCCGATGACGTCACCATCGGTGTGCCCGCCGCCGACATAACGGAGATCAATCGTATCGCCGTTGGCATGCAGGGTCAGGCCGTCCTCGAATGTCATCAGCGGCAAGGCCTTGCCTGAAGCAGGTTCGAAAGCGAAACGCCCGACCTTGCCGCCTGAGGCCATCCGCTTGCGAACGTTCTCATGTGCGGCGACGGTGGCGCCACTGCTCGCGAAGAAGGAATTGGTCCCGATATGATCGTAGTGCCAGTGGGTGTGTACGATGAAACGAGGCGGCGCGGCTCCGATCTTCTTCAGTTCCGCAAGAATGCTGGTCTCGTCGCCAGGTAGCCCGTCATCGATCAGGAACGTGCCGTCCTCACCGAAGCTCACGCCAATGTTGCCGCAGCCGACGAGGCCGTCACCTCCAAGCAGCACCGCCACCCCCGGTCGAATGACCTTGGAACGCAGCTCGACATTGGAAGGATATTGACCGGGCGTGCTCGCCGGCGCGCAACCGCAGTGCATCAGGCGTTTCCTCGCAAACTTGTAAAACCTAGAACCCTGCGGGAAGCAATTTCCAGCGAAGACCAGTTGCATGTCAATGGCATCCGTGAATTCCGTGTGGCGTGGGCAGGCGAGCCAGATGCCTTGTTGACGGGCCCGCGTGACTACCCGGTCCGGCCGCCCGCGCCGATTTGACCAAGCTCCGCCGCGGCCCGCATCGTCGATCGCTGGAGGGCGCCAATCGATCGGTTCCGGCGGGGGCGCGGTGAAGTGGTTCAGTTCAGAAGGGCTTCGGCTGGAGGCGGCGAGGATGGAGCCTCGTGCCCCAATCAATCAATGTCCCTTAGGCGGGCTATCACCGCAACCGAGCGGATTTTTACAGAATGTCGCGACATTCTACGCAAGAGTAGTCAGAATAACGCCCAAAGGACGCCTGACTAGAATAACAATCATCTGCGATGATGGCCACGCCAAGCACTGTCCTTGCCAATTTGCTCGCGCGGCAAACGCTCTCCTCCTACAATGCCTAATTCCCTGACCCCGAAGTTGAACGGCTGCTAGAGCTGCTCGCTTCAGTTGGCCATGTGTGGGATGGGGCCGTGATCGTTCCGGGAGATGGAATCTCGTCTCGGTTCTGCAGCCATCTCGATCTTTTCGAATGTGCGGACCGCTTCGGCCGGAGAAGGCGTTGACCTACCGTGCTACTGATCTTGCGGACGGTGCATACGCAACTCCTGCAACAGCCAGGCGCGGAACGCCCGCACCCGGCGCGGCGGTTCACGGCTGGCGGGGGTCAAAAGCTCGTAGCTCTGGGTGCGCCGCAGGGGCCGCCGGAACGGTCGCACGAGCAGGCCGCGATCGAGATCGGCTCCGAGCAACGCGGTCTGCCCTATGGCTATTCCCAGCCCTTCCTGCGCTGCCTGGTATGCGAAGACCGAACTGGGAAACTCCATCGCCGGCCTCACGGCGATATCCGGCCGTCCTACCGAGGCAGCCCAGTCCGGCCAGTCCGCGCGACGATACCTCGCGTTCAGAAGCGGCGCCTGGGTAAGAAGGTCCAGCGTTGGCGGTGCGCCACCTTCCAGCAAACGAGGGCTGCACACAGGCTCGATCTCGTCGGGCATCAGAACCTCGGCCCGCACAGTCGGTCGTGGCTCGGCGCCCAGCTGTATTGCTGCGTCGAGCGCGCTTCGCTCGAAGTCGACCAACTCGACGTTGGTGTCCAGCTCCAGACGCAGTCGCGGCGCCCACGCCCGCAGACTGGCCAAGCGTGGTATGAGCCATTTCATCGCGAACACCGCGTACACGCGCAGCCGGACGACCTCCTGCGCATCGCGGGCCCGCATCCGGGCCGTCGCGCCCACCAGAAGCTCGAAGGCAGGCTCTATTTCGTGGAAATACGCGGCTCCCTCCGCCGTAAGCTCCACCCCGCGACGACCTCTGTGGAACAGCTTCGCCCCGATGCTGGCCTCAAGCTGGGCGATCTGCCGCGTCACGGCCGATTGGCTAAGGCCCAGACGCGCGGCGGCGTGAGTGAATGAGCCCAATCGGGCGGCCATCTCAAAGGCCCGGAGCGCTGGCAACGGCGGCAGTCGCTGGTCGGTCATATTGGAATTTTGGCCATGCACGAGCGCATGGCAAGCGGCGTTGCCGCAATTGCCTGGCCGGTCCCCCAGCGTATCTATCGCGCGTTGGTCTAAGGAGGCTTGGTATGATGCGGTTCGGCGTGCGCATGCCCGCGCACCATTCCATCCGCGAGGTGATCGCCACCGTACGGCGAGCCGAGGCGGCAGGCTTCGATGCGGCCTGGTTTCCAGATTCGCACCTGAACTATCGCGAGGTCTGGACCACCCTGGGGGCGGTGGCCGTCTCCACCGACCGTATTCAGATCGGCCCCACCGTTACAAACCTGGTCAGCCGGCACGTCACCGTCACCGCCTCGGCGGCGCGCGCGGTGTCGGAGGCGGCGCCCGGCCGGTTTCTGCTGGGCCTGGGCGCTGGCGACAGCGCCATCGGCTTCGACGGCATGCGCAACTCGACCCTGGCCCAGATGCGCGAGGGCGTGGCCAGGCTGCGCGCCTTGATCGCAGGGGAGGGGGTCGACTTCGGCGGCTTCGAGGCGCGACTGCGCGGCGCCGCGGAGCGGCCGCCGATCTTCATCGCCGGCTCCGGCCCCAAGACCCTGGAGATGGCTGGCGCCATCGCTGATGGCGTGATCATCATGATGGGCAACGTTGAGGCGAAGATGGGGCACGTCCGGCGCGGGGCCAATGCGGCCGGCCGTCCGGCCCCGCCCGTCTTCATCTACACCACCGGGGCGGTGGTTGATGACCTCGAGAGGGTCAGCAAGGCGTTCAAGGCTTTCTGCATCCGCATCGCCCAACTGGAAGGTGTGGGCGTGTTCGAGGAGGCTGGCGTGAAGGTCGAGCTGCCGTCCGGGGGCCACGTGATGGGCGCCCAGGGCGACCTCGGTCACGCTGCCAGTCACCATGACGTCGCCCACCTGGTGGATCACCTGGTCAGCGACGAGGCGGCGCTCTGGTACGCCCGCACCCGCGCGATCTTGGGATCGGAGGACGATATCCGCGCCCATCTGACAAGGTTGCGGGAGCAGGGCGTGGCCGGTGTGACCCTGACCGAACTCGGCGGCGCAAAGCTGCCGGACCATCTGATCGAAACGCTGGGGCCTTTGACCAGGCCATTTGCTGGCGCGTGAATCTAAGGGCGCGCTCTGATCGCGCGCGGGAGGTGCGGATGTCCGCTGATTTTGATCTGCTCGTGCGCGGTGGGACGCTCGCAGATGGCGCCGGAGGGGACCTATACGAGGCCGACGTCGCGGTGAAAGAGGGCCACATCGTTGCCGTCGGGCCTAACCTCGCCGGCCGAGCGGCTGAGGAACTGGATGCGCGAGGCCTGCTGGTGACGCCCGGCTTCGTCGACATCCACACCCACTATGACGGCCAGGTGACCTGGGAGAGCCGCATGGCTCCGTCGTCCGATCATGGCGTCACGACCATCGTCACCGGCAATTGCGGCGTCGGTTTCGCACCCTGCCGGCTCGGGGATCACGATGGGCTGGTGGCGCTGATGGCCGGGGTGGAGGACATCCCGGAGATCGTCATGACCGACGGCCTGCGGTGGGACTGGGAGAGCTTTCCCGACTACCTCGATGCGGTCGCGCGACGGCCCCGCGACGTCGACGTCGCCGCCATGCTCCCGCACTCGGCGCTCCGCGTCTACGTGATGGGCCAGCGGGCAGTAGACCGGGAGCCGGCGACGGCGGATGACATTGCGCTGATGGCCAGCCTCGCGCGGGAGGCCATGGCTGCCGGCGCAGTCGGCTTCGGCACCTCGCGCGCGATCCAGCAGAAGAGCATCCGCGGCGAGCCGATCCCTACCGTGGGCGCGGCCGAGGACGAACTGCGCGGCATCCTTCATGCGGTGGGCGAGGGGGGCGGTGTGTTCCAGGCCCTCTCCGACTTCGCGCAGTTCACCAACGTCGAAGGCGAGTTCGCCATGTTCCGCCGGCTGGTCGGCGAGGCGGGCGTGCCGATGAGCTACACCCTGCACCAGAAGCACGGCGATCCGGAGGGCTGGCGGCGACTCTTGAAGCTGACCGAGGACGCCAATCGAGACGGTTTACCGATCCGAGCCCAGGTGCTGCCGCGCCCCACCGGCCTGCTGCTCGGCTTCGAACTCTCCATGAGCCCATTCTCGCGCTGCCCCACCTACGCGAAACTCAGCTCCCTGCCGCTGGCGACCAAGCTGGTCGAGCTGAGGAAGCCCGAGGTGCGCGCCGCGATCCTGGAGGAGGTGAAAGCCGACCGGCGCGCCTGGTGGGGTCAGCGGTTCGAGCTGACCAACCCGCCCGAGTACGAGCCCGACCCGTCGCAAAGCCTGGCCTCCCGCGCCGAGCGGGAAGGAACCACGCCCGCCGCCCTGGCCTACGACATCCTGCTGCAAGACGGCGGCAAGCGGCTGATATTCGAGCCGATACAGGACTACGCCCACGGCTCCTTGGAGCCGACCTACGAGATGATGCGCCACCCCGACACCATCCTCGGGCTCGGGGATGGCGGGGCGCACCTGGGCCTGGTCTGCGACGCCAGCTATCCGACCACCCTGTTGGCCTACTGGACGCGCGACCGCGTGCGCGGACCTCGGATGCCGCTGGCCGAAGCGGTCAAGAAGCTGAGCGCGGACACAGCACGCGCCATAGGCCTAAACGACCGCGGGCGGATCGCGCCCGGATTGAAGGCAGACCTCAACTTGATCGACTACGACAGGCTGCAGATGGGCGCGCCGACCGCGGTCTACGACCTGCCCGCGGGCGGCCGGCGGCTGGTGCAGAAGGCCAGCGGCTACGTGGCGACCGTCGTTTCGGGCGAGGTGACCTACCGTGCCGGGGAGGCGACGGGCGCCCTCCCGGGCAAGCTCGTCCGCAAGCGCTAGTAGCCTAAGCCGAGACCGGAGTTCTCCGCATGCCCAAACTCGATCGCGACGGCGTAACCCTCCACTACGAGGTTCATGGCGCCGGCCCACCCGTCCTGCTAACCCACGGCTTCGCCGCCTCGACCCGGATGTGGGACGCACAGATCGGGGCGCTCTGTCGAGACCATCAGTTGATCGTCTGGGACATGCGTGGGCACGGCCAGTCCGACTACCCTGCCGATCAATCCGCCTACTCCGAAGAGGCGACGGTCGCCGACATGGCCGCCATCCTGGATGCTGTGGGCGCAGACGCCGCGATCATCGGCGGCATGTCGCTCGGCGGATACATGTCCATGGCCTTCCACGCGCGCCACCCGCAGCGCACGCGGGCGCTGCTGATCATCGACACCGGCCCAGGCTACCGCAACGACGCGACGCGCGAGGCCTGGAACGTCACGGCGCGAGAGCGCGGCGAGCGGCTCGACGCCGAAGGTTTGGCTGCGCTTCAGACTGCCGGCATCGAGGCGCGCACCGCCGGCCATCGCTCCGCGGATGGCCTTGCGAACGCAGCGCGCGGCATGCTGACCCAGCGCACCCCGACAGTGATCAATAGCCTGCCGCAGATCCGGGTCCCGGCCATCGTCGTGGTCGGCGCCAATGACGCGCCCTATCTGGACGGTTCGCGCTACATGGCCGCGAAGATACCGGGCGCTAAGCATGTGGTGATCCCCGACGCCGGCCATGCCGCCAACCTTGACCAGCCGGAGATCTTCAACCGAGCAATCGTGGATTTCCTGCGCGAGGCGGGGCTTTGACCATGGCGAGGTTGATGGACGAAGCCTGGCGCCTCAATCCCGACGCCTATCCTCGCGCAGTCACACTGCGCGCCGTCTACGGGGATATCGACAGCTTCCAGCACCTCAACAACGTGTCGATCTCCCGCTTCTTCGAGGAGGGGAGGGCGATCATCAACATGGAAGTGTTCGGGGAGGATGCCGTGGTGCGGCCGTCCAGAGGCGTGCAGCTGCTATTCGCCAGCGTCTGGGTCGAATACCTGGCGCAGGGGCAATACCCAGGCGACCTGCTGGTCGCCACGGCCGTCTCGAAGGTAGGCGGCTCGTCGTTCGTCCATTCGGGCGGCCTGTTCCAGCACGACCGTGCGATCGCCCTGTGTGACGCCGTGACGGTCCATGCCGTGGAGGGCAAGGGCCGGCCGCTGCCCGATGGGGTGCGTGCGGTGCTCGATGGTCTGCGACCCACCGTCTGAAGAAGGACAACAGCGTGACAATCACCGGCGGCTCCGGAAAACTCGGCCGAGAGACGGTCAAGGCGCTTTCCGAAAAGGCAGGCCGCTTGCTCGGCGACCAACACCGCCACAGCTGGCGCGACCAGGCCCAAGGAGGCTGAAGTTGGATTTCGAACTCTCACCCGAGCAGCGCGCATTTCAGGAGAGCGTTAGCCGCTTTGCCCAGAGGGAGCTGGCTGACGGTGCCCTGGCCCGCGCCCACGCCGAGGACTACCCCTGGGACGTGGCCGAGCAGCTCGCGAGCCAGGGCCTGCTGGGCATCGTGATGCCGGAGGCAGACGGCGGCCAGGGTGGAAGCCTGATGGATGCGGTCATCGCCATCCAGGCCGTGGCGGCTGCCTGCCCGCGCAGCGCCGACGTGGTCCAGGCGGGCAACTTTGGGCCGATCCGGACCTTCTCGGAATATGCGACGGCGGACCAGAAGGCTCGTTACCTAGGCCGGCTGCTGTCCGGCAAGATGCTGATCAGCCTGTGCATGAGCGAGCCCGAGGCGGGCTCGGCTGTCACCGACCTGCAGACGACCGCAAGGATCGAAGGCGACGAGGTGGTGCTGAACGGGGCCAAGGTGTTCTCCACCAACTCCACCGAAGCGGGCGTATTCCTGGTCTATTGCCGGTTTGGCCCCGGGGTCGGCGGCATAGGTTCGGTGCTGGTGGAGCGCGGAACGCCCGGGCTTTCGTTCGGCCGCGCCTCGACGTTCATGAGCGGCGAACGCTGGAACCAGATCTACTTCGAGGACTGCCGCATCCCTGCCGCCAACGTGCTGCTCGGCGCGGGTGGGTTCAAGAAGCAGATCTCCGGCTTCAATGTCGAGCGGATCGGCAACGCCTCCCGCGCCCTGGCGGCCGGTCGCCACGCCTTCGACATTGCCCGCGCCCACGTGCTGCAGCGCCGCCAGTTTGGCCGGCCGATCGCCGAGTTCCAGGGCCTGCAATGGCGCTTCGCCGAGGCGGCCGTGAAGCTGGACTCCTCCCAGCTGCTGCTCTACCGGGCCGCGCTCAGCGCCGACCGCGGCCTGCCCAGCGCCTACGATACGTCGGTGGCGAAGTTCGCCTGCAACCAGGCCGGCTACGAGGCGGCGGACCTGGCAATCCAGGCCATGGGCGCCGCGGGCTACAGCCAGGAGAGCCTGGTGGAATATTGCTACCGGCGTTGCCGCGGCTGGATGATCGCCGGCGGCTCCACGGAGATCCTGAAGACCAAGATCTCGGAGGAAGTGTTCGGCCGGAAGTTCGACCAGCGAGCCACGGCTTGAGCGATCTCGGCCGCGTCCGCGCAGGCCTGCTGGCGCCCCAGAGCCTGGCGATTATCGGCGCCTCGGACGACCCGGACAAGACGACCGGCCGGCCTCTGGCGTACCTGCGGCGAGCGGGTTGGGCGGGGCGGATTTACCCGGTCAATCCAACTCGAGCGACGGTTCAGGGCGAGCGCGCATGGGCGTCCCTTGCCGAGCTGCCTGAGGCGCCCGACCACGCTTTGATCCTGACCCCGAAGGCCGCCGTTCGCGAGGCGCTCACCGCGTGCGCCCGCGCCGGGGTGAAAGCCGCGAGCGTCCTTGCGACGGGCTTCGCCGAGGTGGGGGAGGCGGGCCGCGCCGCACAGGAGGAGCTGGCGCAGATCGCCCGGGCAGGGGGCCTGCGTCTACTCGGCCCCTCCAGCCTTGGCTTCGCCGATCCGCGCACCGGCCTGATCCTCACCGCGAACGCGGCCTTCGCCGACCCGGATCTGCCGAGCGGGCGCACATTCGCCGCGTCCCACTCCGGCAGCATGATGGGGGCGCTGGCCTCGCGTGGCGCGGCCAAGGGGCTGGGGTTTGCGGGCATCGTGTCGGTCGGGGTCGAGGCCGACCTCAGCTTGGGCGAAATCTGTCTCGCGGCTCTCGATGATCCGGACATCGACAGCTTTCTGCTGTTTCTGGAGTCCCTGCGCCACGCCGACGACCTGCGCCGCTTTGCTGTCGCCGCCGACGCGGCAGGCAAGCCGGTCATCGCCTACAAGTTGGGGCGTTCGGCCCAGGCCGCGGAAATGGCCCGTTCGCACACGGGCGCGCTGGCGGGCGAAGACATCGTCGCCAGCGCCTTCTTCGACGCTTGCGGGATCATCCGGGTGGACACCCTCGACGGGTTGCTGGAGGCGCCCGCTTTCGCGCTGCGCATGCGCCAAGAGCCCCACAAGCGCCGTCCCGCGGTCGGCGTCGTGGGCACGACGGGCGGCGGCGCCGCCCTGGTGGTGGACCGGCTTGGCATCCAGGGCGTCGATGTGCAGCCGCCGTCCGCTGACACCTGGTCCCGCCTTGCCGCCGCTGGCGTGGACGCCGAGCCAGGTCGGGTGGTCGACCTGACGTTGGCCGGAACCAGGTACGAGGTCATGAAGGCGGCGTTGGAGACCATGACCTCGGCCCCGGAGTTCGACCTTGTGGTAGCGGTGGCCGGTTCTTCGGCGCGCTTCCAACCTCAGCTTGCCGTGCAGCCGGCTGCGGACGTGGCCCCGGTCGCGCGCAAGCCCCTGGCGGTATTCGCCACCCCTGAGGCGCCTGACGCCTTGCGCCGCCTTGCCGAGGCCGGCGTTCCCGCCTTCCGCACCCCCGAGAGCTGCGCCGACGTGATCGCCGCGACCCTCCGTCGCCGCCCCGCCAGGTCCTGGGTCGGTGGTGGTCTCCCGGCCACCACCGAAGGACGCTTCATCGACGAGGCTCTGGCCTACGAGCGCATCGGCGTGCGGGCTTCGCCGTTCCGGGTCGTGAACGTCGGCGAAGCGCCGTGCATCGAGCTCCGCTACCCGGTCGCTGTAAAGGCGCTCTCCGCGGCCCTGCCGCACAAGACCGACGCGGGCGGCGTCGTGCTGAATGTGAGGGACGACGCTGGCGTTGCGAGTGCGTCGCGCCGCGTCGTCGAGAGTGTAGCGCGGGCCCAGCCTGGCACGGTGATCGACCGGGTGCTGGTCCAGGAGATGGCGCAGGGCGTCGGCGAGGTCCTGGTCGGTTTCCGGCGCGATCCCGAAGTTGGCCCGATCGTCGTGCTTGCGCCCGGTGGCGTGCTGGCCGAACTCGGCGGCGAGCGGGCGCTGCGGCTCGCGCCAGTTGACGAGGCCGAGGCGCGGGAGATGATCGACGCCTTGCCGGCGCTCAAGGCGCTTGCCGGCTACCGCAGCCGGCCCGCCGGCGACCTAAAGGCGCTGGCGCAGGCCATCTCGAAGCTGTCGGCGCTCGCGTCCGACCCGGAGGTGCTCGAGGCTGAGGTCAATCCGCTGATCGTACTGCCAGTCGGCGAAGGCGTGGTGGCGGTGGATGCCCTGGTGCGCGTGGCCGAGGAGGAACGCCGATGATCGAAAGCCTACCGGCGCGCGTGAATGCGGATGCCGCCCTGGTTCGCAGGGGCCGGTTCGTGCAAACAACCTTTCTGCTCGCGGTCGGCCCGCAGGACTGGCTGGTCACGGTCGACGGTGGCCGCATCGTCGGGGTGCTGAAGGGTCCCTTCGTGATGCCGCGCTGGACCTTTGCTCTGCGCGCGCCAGCCGAGGCGTGGGAGCGGTTCTGGGCCGCCCAGCCCCCCCCCGGCTTCCATGACGTCTTCGCGCTGATCAAGCGTCGGCTGCTCACGGCCGAGGGGGACCTGCACCCCTTCATGTCCAACCTGTTCTACTTCAAGGGCGTGTTGGCTTCGCTTCGCGAAGGAGGCCGCCCGTGAGCCCGCGCTTCGAGCCGGTCGTCGGCCGCTACCTGCATATCGACCTGAACGGCCAGCCGCATCGTCTCTATGTCGAGCAGGCCGGCGAGGGCATTCCGCTACTGTGCCTGCACACTGCCGGCGCCGACACACGCCAGTACCGGGCGGTGATGAACGATCCGGAGATCCTGCGGAGCTTCCAGGTCACCGCCTTCGACCTGCCCTGGCATGGCAAGTCGTCGCCGCCGGCGGGATGGCATGAGCTGGAGGAGTACCGGCTGACGGCCCAGGCCTATGTCGACACGATCGTCGCGGTGGCCGATGCGCTGGGGCTGCACCGGCCGGTGGCGATGGGCTGCTCGATCGGCGGGCGCATCGTCCTGCACCTGGCGCTGGAGCACCCCGAGAAGTTCCGGGCAGTGGTCGGCCTGCAGGCGGGCGCTCATGTCGATCCCTACTACGACACCCAGTGGCTGCACCGTCCCGACGTCCACGGCGGAGAGGTCTGTGCGGGGGTCGTCAGTGGACTGATCGGACCCGCCGCCAGCGACGCGGACCGCTGGGAGACGCTTTGGCACTACATGCAGAGCGGACCCGGCGTCTTCAAAGGCGATCTGCACTTCTACAAAGTCGACGGCGACATCCGGGGCCGTCTTGCCGAGATCGATGCGCGCCGCTGCGCGGTCTACCTGCTCACGGGCGAATACGACTACTCCTGCACCCCGGAAGACACTCTGGAGGCCGCAGCCCGCATTCCTGGCGCGAGAGCCACGATCATGAAGGGGCTGGGCCACTTCCCGATGAGCGAGTCTCCCGCCGACTTCCTGACCCACCTTCGGCCTGTGCTCAGCGAAATCCAGGCGAGCCGATGAGGCCGGCTTATCCAGAGCTGGCGCTGTCGGTGGCGGGTCGCTGGATTTCGGCGTCGTCAATGCGCGACTGCCGACCAGTGATCTCGCCCTCTACTGGCGAAACCCTGGCCGAACTGCCATGCGCCACGGACGGCGATATCGACGAGGCGCTAGCTGCTGCGCAGGCAGGCTTCGGTGTCTGGCGGCGCATCCCAGCCTACGAACGCTCTCAGATCGTCCGACGCACCGGCGCGCTGATCCGCGAGCGTCGCGGCGAACTCGCGGGCGTGATCGCCCACGAACTCGGCAAGCCTCTGGGTGAGGCTGCACGGGAAGCCGATACCGCGGCCGAGATGTTCGAATGGGCGGCGGAGGAGGCTCGGCGATCTTACGGCCGCACGATCCCGGGCCGCAGCCGGGGCCAGCATCTCGAAGCCATGTGGGAGCCGGTCGGGCCCGTGGCCGCCTTTGCGCCCTGGAACGCGCCGGCCATCACGCCGGCCCGGAAAATATCGAGTGCGCTGGCGGCCGGCTGCTCGATCATCCTGAAGGCCGCCGAGGAGACTCCAGCCTCCGCCATCCTCATCGCCAAATGCGCCGAAGCGGCGGGCGTCACTGCCGGCGTCCTGAACCTGCTCTTCGGTGACCCGCAGCACATCTCCGGCCGCCTACTTGCTTCACCCGTCATCAAGGCGCTGACCTTCACAGGTTCGACCCAGGTGGGCCGGCAGCTTGCTGCTCAGGCGGGGGCCAATCTGCAGCGCATGACGCTGGAGCTTGGCGGTCACGCGCCGGTGCTCATCTTTGCCGATGCCGACATCGAGGCGACCGCCACCGCTGCTGCGGCGGCGAAATTCCGCAACGCCGGCCAAGTCTGCACCTCGCCAACCCGATTTTTGGTGCACGCCTCAGTCTACGAGCGGTTTGTCGAGGGGTTCTCGAACGCCGCGCGCCAGTTGTCCATCGGCGATCCGTTTGCCTCGTCAACCCAAATGGGCCCTGTCCAGAATGCCCGACGGCTGGAGTGGATGGACCGGCTGACGGCGGACGCCTCGCAACATGGCGGCACGCTGGTCACAGGCGGAAAACAGTTGGGCAGCCGCGGATTCTTCTGGGAGCCAACCGTCGTGGCGGATGCTGCGCCAGACAGTCTGGCCTCGAACGAGGAGCCCTTCGGTCCGCTCGCGCTTATCTGCTCCTTTGAAAGCGAGGAGGAGGCGCTGCAACAGGCCAACCGACTGCCTCAGGCGCTGGCCGGCTACGCCTTCACGCATGACGCGCGGATCGTCGCCGCGCTGCGGGCCGAGCTGAACGTCGGGACGCTGGCGATCAATCATTTTCAGGCTTCCTGGCCGGAGAGCCCGTTCGGTGGACGCGGGGCCTCAGGTTTCGGCGTCGAGGGCGGCGTCGAAGGTCTGCAAGCCTTCCAGCAGATCAAGTTTATCAGCCAGATGATGTGAGCTGCAACGCGTCACGACGGGAAATTAGTATGGGAGACGCAATCTGCCTCCGCGCATTACTTTTCTAGATCTCAAGGTGCTAAAGTACTCTGTCAATTCGTTGGAGGATTCAATGGAATACCGTAGGCTCGGGGCCACCGGGCTCAAGGTTTCGCGCATCTGCCTGGGTTGCATGTCCTATGGCGACCCCAAGCAAGGGCCCCACGAATGGACCTTGCCGGAGGACCAGGGCCGGCCTTTGATCAAGGCGGCGTTGGAAGCCGGGATCAATTTCTTCGATACCGCAAACGGGTATAGCGCAGGCACATCCGAGGAGATTCTTGGGCGCGCCTTGAAGGATTTCGCCCGCCGCGAGGAGGTAGTTGTCGCGACCAAAGTCTTCGCCCCCATGCGGCCCGGTCCGAACGGAGCCGGCCTGTCGCGCAAAGCGATCATGACCGAGGCCGACGCAAGCCTGAGGCGGCTCGGCACGGACTATATCGACCTCTACCAGATTCATCGATGGGACGCGAACGCCCCCATCCATGAGACGCTGGAAGCGCTCAACGACCTCGTGCGCTCTGGCAAGGTCCGCTACCTTGGCGCTTCGTCGATGTGGGCCTGGCAGTTTATGAAGGCCTTGGCGATCTCGGGCGAACGTGGCTGGAGCAAATTCGTCTCCATGCAGAACCACCTGAACCTCCTCTACCGCGAGGAGGAGCGTGAAATGCTGCCGCTCTGTGTGGACCAGGGTGTCGGGGTGATCCCGTGGAGCCCTCTGGCGCGCGGTAAGCTCACCCGGCCGTGGAGCGAGGAGCCGGCGAGCGATCGCGAACGTACCGACGAGTTCGGGAAGTGGCTTTACGCCCGCACCCGCGATGCCGACCGGGCGGTGGTGAACGCCCTCCAGCACGCTTCAGCAAGACTGGACGCGCCGATGGGCCAGGTGGCGCTCGCTTGGATGCTCCGTAAGCCCGAGGTCACCGCACCCATCGTCGGCGTCACTAAACCAAAGCATCTCCAAGACGCCGTGGCGGCCCTTGCCCTCACGCTCGACGACGATACGGTGAGGAGCCTGGAGGCACCCTATGTCCCGCACCCGGTGCTGGGTTTCGAGTGATGATCCGGCCGACAGAAAAGAGATAGGGGAAGCGAATGGCTGGCATCGTTGAACATCTCACGTCCCAGGGTCTCGCCCAGCTCTGCGTCGCGGATGGCGAGTTCGGGCTCCTTGCGCGCGGCTGGAATGGAGGCTTGCGGCTAGAGATCGGCGACAGGGTGGTAGCCATCAGCCTTACTGAGGGCAAGGTCTCGGCGGGCGGAGCCGAGCGGGGTGCGCCAGGGATAATCACCCTGACCGCGGACCTCGATAGTTGGCGAAAGCTCACAGAGGCCAAACCCGACCGCTTTCACACTGACATCCAAGGTCTTCTAGGTCTAGGCAAGATGTCGCTTGGAGCCGACGATGTCCTGTTCGGACAGTATTACCCTGCCTCAATGCGGGCGATCGAACTTCTGCGGCCCGACGGGTGGGCTCCCCAGGTCACGCCCAAGCCGGCCAGGGCGGGAACGTTCGACTCGCCCGTCGGCCGCTATGTCCACGTGGACGTGGGTGGGCAGGACTACCGGGTCTATGTCGAGGAGGCGGGCTCTGGCATTCCGCTCCTCCTGCAGCACACGGCAGGCGCTCACGGCAGCCAATATCGCCACCTTTTCGAATGTCGCGAGATCACCGACCACTTCCGGCTGATTGCGTACGACCTGCCCTTCCACGGCAAGTCGATGCCGCCCATGGGGCCGCGGTGGTGGGCCGAGAAGTACGAGTTGAAGGGCGATTTCCTGCGAGCCTTCGTGGTCAGCCTGGCCGACGCGCTGCAATTGCATCGCCCCGCTTTCATGGGTTGCTCCGTGGGAGGCATGCTGGCGCTCGATCTCGCCGCGCACCACCCGGAGGTTTTCAGCGCCGTGATCTCCCTGGAAGGGGCCCTTCAGGTGGGGGGGGATCGCGAGAGCATGGGCACGACTTGGCATCCCCAGGTCAGCAACGAGTCGAAGGCGCGGGCCATGAATAGCGCCATGAGCCCCACCTCGCCCGAAGGCTACCGCCGCGAGACGATGCAGGTCTACGCAGCGGGCTGGCCCCCGGCTTTCTTCGGCGACCTCTATTACTACATGGTCGACTATGACATCCGCCACTTGGCCAGCCATATCGACACCAGCCAGGTGGCTGTTCACATCCTCAACGGCGAATATGACCCTAGCGGCACGCTCGAGGCCGGTCAGGAGGCGCGCGGCGCCATTCGCGGCGCGCAGTGGACCGGGATGATGGAGGTCGGGCACTTCCCTATGTCCGAGAACCCCGATGCCTTCATCCAGTACCTCCTTCCCACCCTGGAAAAGGTCCGGGAGGACGTGAAGACCCGCAGGTAGACCCCGCAGGAGGCGGTCAAGCATCGAATTTCGCGCCCGACTTCGAATTTTGTCCCTACTTCCGTGAATGGCCCTTATGCGCGGATCTCGTGGTGCGGCCTCGTACGCCGAGTAGGGCAGGGACGCGCCAGGAGCGGACATTTGCGGCGGGCCCTGTGCGACAAGCCGACGGGCGGCGGTTTTCGACCGAGACGCCCAACACGTCCATTCCCTGCGCCCCTCCGGTGTATGGTGGCGTAGTGAACGCGCAGATTGCGATTCACTACGCGGCGGGGGCGAAATGACGGAGAGCGTTGGCCGTGGTCTCTTTGGGAGCCTTCGAGCGCGAGTGCGCGCCGAGCTAAGGGACCTCTATCGCCACAACAGAGCGTTGCGGCGTGCCCGCTCCGGACCGGTTCGCCGAACCCTCGTAAACCTCGTTAGCGGCGTCAAGCTCAGTCAGCTACTCTCACTGTACGTTCTGATCTGGGCGACTTCTCTGCTCGGCGAATGGGGGCTTACGGCCTACCGGCCTTGCCTCCTGCCTAACTGGGGAACGTTCGAGCTCGGCGCCTTCGTCAAGGACATAAACAGTTACTTCGTCGCCGGGCAGGTCGGAATCCTTGGGATCGTGTCGGTGGCGGTCGGCGTCGTCACGCTTCTCATGCAGCGCGATGATCAAGCGTCAGGCACGACCGACGTGCGGCTCTACTACTCACAATCGTTCGCATATGAAGTCGTAACAAGCGGCATCGCGCTACTTATCGTGTTGTGCGCGCAACTCTTCTGGCCCGGCCAGTTCGTTCTACACTTCCTACAGGCCCAGGGAGCCAATCTGACCTTCGAGCTAGGCCTCACCATCGCTCACGCGATCTGGCTCTTGGCCAACCTGCTCCTGTTCTACCAGTTCATCGTGACGACCTTGCGCTTCGTCGAGCCCGACGCGCGCAAGCGTATGCGGGATCGATACACCGCCGACGTAGCGATGCCGCGTGACCTAGCCTCCCGGCTGCTTCAAGCGCTGTATCTTACCGCGCCGCAGTCGATCTCAGGCGGCGCGCGGGATGAGGGGCCGGACGTGCAACTCGGTTTCGGAAGCTACTTCCTCACCCAGCCGACAACCGAAGTCGAGTTTCGCTTCCCTCGGCCATCGCGCCTCTTCGACGTGCGGATGAAGCTACTCGCCATTGTCACCCGCGGTTGGCGGAAACGGGTGCAATCTACACAGCCGGTCAGCAACCGAATGCAGCTCGGCGGCCGCAAATGGGATGGCGAGCTGAACGTCCCTTTCTCATTTGAGTCCGACCTGGATGGACCGACCGCCTGGCTGCTGCGCGAGGGGCCGGTAGCGCTCACCAGGTGGGAACGCTTTCTCGTCCGGTGGAGCTTTCTATTCACGCGTGCAGAGCGTGAGCCGCGCGATCCGATCACGCCGAGCGACTTCATGGGCGACCTCACCGATCGGCTTCTCGGTCAGATCGAGCGATCGGCTCTATCGGGCTTCAGGACGGCGCTTAGCGAACTTGTGAGCTACCACTCATTCGTGCTCGCCACCCAGGACACCATTACGGATGCGGGTGAGCCCCTGAATTTCGCTCAGGTAGGCGGCGCGTTCACCTTCGATCGTCCCGACAAGAGCTGGATAAACCTCTATCGGCGGGCCTACTTCGCGGCGGCCAGCAAGATCGACATCGAGCCCGAATTCATCGAACGGCTGGGCTACGTGGCACGGACTCTGCTTCCCGCCGATGCGCGCAACGTATCAGCTGAAGTTGTCACCGCTCTCCTCGATGTCGGCTACTATGAGGTCGTCGCGCTTGAGGCCTGGGTAACCCGCCGCACCCGAGTCGAACACGCCGAGACGGAAGAAGCTCAGCCCATCCTCATCCTTGCGGGCAGCGACAGGCGTGCTTACGAGCGCGTGCTCATCAACTTCATCGGTGCTTGGGAGTCGACGCTTCAAAGCGGATCGATTGTCTACAAATGGCGCGAAACCGACGAAGCGGCGCAACCAGTCCAATGGACCGCCCGGGCGCGCGCGTGGCCTTTTCTCGAGGCGCACTTGCGGGCCACAGCGTATTTCTTTGCAATCGCAGTCTGGAATGAGGATCGGATCGGAGCAGAACGCTACCGCGATATGTTCTTGCGGTGGCTGAACCCGTTCTACGACGAGCTTCGCGACACCTACGCCTTTCAACATCCCGAGTTTCTCTCGCCCGACGCCTTCGGCCTGGACTGGACGCGGGCTGGAGAGGTGGCCAACGCCTTCCAACGTGCTCCCTTCGCCGGGCGGCTCTCCGCGAAGACGCTCACAGGCGTACTCCTTCGCGCCGCTCACGACGACGCTCTGGTGATCTCGGCTGCAGTGGTTCTGTCGTGGCGGGTGCAGGGCCGCCAGTCGACGGAGATCGGCGGCAGCGAAGCCGACGCAATCCTCCAAAGGACGCTGATCGCGGACCAAGGTTCTACGCTTCTCGAAGGCGTTGAACGGATAGGACCCTTCTGGCTAGCCCTCGCGGTCTTGATCAAGCATTCGCTCGGTTCTTGGCTCGATGAAAAGTCGTATCCGGCCGCACTTAACAGCTTGGTCGACCTCCTCGGCGGCATGACCGAGCGACGCGTAGTTCCTGGGCGCATCTACTCCGGTTGGGGTGCGGGTGGTGTCGATACAGTTCGCCCGTTCTTGCTCGCAATCATGGGCGCCTGCTACCCGGAAAACGATGCAGCGATCACCGCTTGGTCGGACTGGTTCGTCGCGAACGAGCAAATCCTCAAGCAAGGCGATCGGTCGGTCCGGAGCGTGATCGATACCGCGCGCACGCTTGAAGGCTTCCTCCAGCCGGACGCCCCAGAGGATGACTTCGATCGCGCATTGGCCGTTCTCAACGCCAACACGGACGTGGCTGCCACCCGCGCGAAGGTGCGTGTGTTCTTCGAGGGCCTTTACGACCGTCTGACAACGTTGCGCACTCAACGACTGCAAGCGGCACCCGTCGATCCGACGAAATTACATGAGATCCGAAACGCTCTACGCGATGGAATTCTCGCGCACGGTCCCGAAGTCTACCCGTTCCATGGTGTCGCGATACGGCGGGGCGTCACCGTCGCTGCCGAGGCTCGGTCCCTGCGCTTCGGCGCGATCGACAAAGGCCAACTCGTTACACCATCGATGTCGGACGCCTCGGTTGAGGACCTCGCCTCGATCACTGTGCGCTTCGAGCGTGAGAATCTTGCCGGACAGGTTTGGAGGGAGTTCTACACACGGCCGAGGCGCGTCGTTGCGTTAGATATGAACCTCCCCGCGGTCGCACGCTGGCAGGCGATCTTGACCGAAGCGCCCGCTGTTGGGCCACGCCCCACATTGTTCGTGCCGTGGCAGCCATTCGCCGACGAGCTAAGCCGGTGGATGTACCTTGAGGACCGTCCGACCGAATTCACGATCGCACATATCGATGGGATGCCGAGCGGCGGGGGTGCGAGCTATGTCGGCACGGTTGGCGGCGTCCACGTTTACAATCTGAACGGTATCGACCGGCCGTTCCTGTCCTCCGGCGAGGCCCTTCGGACAGTAACCTACGAACTCCTTCCGGACAGCGATGACGTTGTCGATGTATCGCTCGACGAAGCAGCTAGCCCGTCGGAGAGCAGCTTTGAGATTCGAACAGCTCAGACGCTCGAATGGTCCAACGATGAGATAATCGAGTTTGCGCCCGGCGCTGCGGCCCCGGCGGGCGGCTAGGACGCGTCAACGCGGCTCACTCTCGAGCCCTTGGGCCCTGACGCTCCACTCCCTTCGGGCGTGCCTCGCGCAGGGTTTGCCCCCGACTCGCCGCCCCGGGCGCTTGGCATGAAGCCGCGGAGTGTCCGCGGCGCTGTTAGCCGTAGCCCGGCCATTCGGCTGGCAGGTTAAGCAACTCTGCAATGCTGCGGCCCTCGGTGAATACAAAGCGGCCATCGGCGATGCGGCGGACTTCGATGCCCAGCGGGATGTCAGGCAGCGGGGGATCTGCCCAGGGGTTGACGATGAGCCTGGCCTTACGCTGGCCGAGGTCCCAGAACGTGAGGCGCTCCGTTGAGATGACTGCGCTGAGGCGTGTGAAGATGGGGCCGCCTTCTCCGTACCAAACGCCGTTCCGCGCGCGGACGTCGCGACGCCAACCATCTTCGCCGACTGCCACGCCGTCGTCTCCAAAGAGAGCATCGACGGCGCTTTCAGCGCGCGCGAACTCATCGAGCGCGTTCACTGCTACGACGAGCGGAAAGTCCGGGCGGCCGTAGCGCCCGGCTTTGCCCTCGACGGCGGAGCGGATCGCTTCGTGCGGTCGCACGAGGCCGCCAGGCAGCATCCGAGAACCTATGGCCCGCGCATCGGCGCGGCCCGGCGTTCCTTTCGGAAAGGGCTCGATGACGAATTGCGCGCCGTGCAGCTCCCGCCGGAATAGCGCTGGTCGGTAGTTACCTGCCTGGACGGCCGCGAGGGCCGCCGCAAAGTCCAACCCATCTACGAATTGCTGCACGTCGCGCCGCAGCCGGCTGACCGCTACTGGCTGATCGGGCGTGCCGCGGTGGTGGAGGTGCAGGAAGAAGCGAGGCGACTCCACATCATCGATCGCTTGCAGGGCTTCGCGCAGCCTGCGGTTCGCGCCGGCGTCCGCCGCTTCAACGCCGCGAGCGAGCGTTGCTTCAAGATAGAAACGAGCGCCATCGGGTGCCTCCACGAGAAAGTCCGGCCGGCTCCCGTTCGGCAACTCGGGTTCGACCTCCACGGTGGTGAAGCCCTGGCGCGTTACCAACTCGTGCAGGATCAGTTCGAACGAGGCGCTCAGGTGCAGGATGTCGTCTCGCGACCTCAAGCGCCGGATCATCTCGGGCTGATGGGCTTCCGGGTATCGGTTGAGAAACTCATCGACCATCGCCCGCACGCGCGTAGCGGCCGGGCGTCCCGAATTGTTCAGGTAATCGAAGCGGCCGACCAGGTGGCTGGCGGGGCCTTCGTCTTCCCGCGCAATATCGTCGAATGCGGAAACCACGGCGCGGTTAGGGACCGGTGAGGAGGGCGGTACCCAACGTCTCCGTGAGCGTCGCGAAGTCCAGCACCGCGACAGCTGAGAGAACCAGCCTCTGACCAACCTTGTAAGTGCCATCCCCACTGCGGATGACATAGTCCTGATCAACGATGCCTTGGGTGTGCGATAGCAGGTGCCGCTGCTGAAAGTAGGTGCGCAGCCGCCGCAGGTCGGCCGGGTCCAGGATGTCGGCGTAGGATCGGCCAGACGCCGTCGCCCAGAGACTCGATCCCTCATCCAGGTTCTGAAAGGCGTTGCGTCGGGCCTTCGGGGCTGACCGGAACTTCTCATAGGCGCGTTCGGCCACGCGCTGAAACGACGTCACCGTGTCCTGCATCGCCTTCTCAAGCAAGGTCTGAACCAGCACCTCGGCTTCGTCGGGCGGAAAAGCCGCTCGCAGCTTATCCGCATTGCCCGCCGAGGTTCGGATCGCCGTGAGAGTCTGGCCGAACATATGGCCGGCAGAATTGCGACCGCACGCCGGGCAGAAATACGCGGCACCGACGTAAGAGTAGCGGCAGCCGCAAGCTTCGCACGCGGCGCGGAGCCGCAAGGGTTCCGTCGCAGCTATCGGTGAAACGGCCGGAGGATCGTAGCCCTGAACCTTCATCGTCATAGTGATGAAGGCGTTGCGCGGCTGGCGTCGGTTCCACGCTGCCGCGTCCTCACGCATGGCGCGGCCCATCGTGCGCTCTAGCTCGTTGACCGCGTAGGCTTTGGCTTGTTCCAGTTGCGCGCGGGGGTGCCAGTGCGTCGCTGGGGCTTCGTGACGGCACAAGGGGCAGAAGACCTCGTCATCCCGCACCACGGCTCGCCAATCGTCACCGTGGATCTTGAAGCCGAATAGGCACGTCTCGGCGGGGCACTCCTTGTCGTAGTAGCCCTCTGCGTCCGCTTCGATCGGAACGCTGATCTTCGCCTCTGCGAGCCGCTGGAGCTCGCGTTGCAGTCGGTCAAACATGACGGGCCTCGGGTTCGCAGCGGCTCAAGACGCCACCACAACCACGAATCACCATGTACCACGACTTATGGCGCAGGCGCATGCCGGCAGAGCATACTTCGGTTGCACTCTGTTTGCTGGTTTGGACGCCAGAAAGCGGACCATCTAAAGGTCCGCTTAGAGCCAGGAGCGGTCGTCGCGATCCGAATTTCGCTCAATGCCAGGCGCGGAACCGTGCCGCGAGGGACAAGCTTGTGCGCTGGGTCCGCCGGACTCGACTCAGAGCCGATTTCGTGCCGCAGTGGTTGCATTGTCTGGGGAGGCAACTATGCGACTTCTGACGGTCGCGGCTGTTTCGGCGGTCCTAACGATAGGAGCGTCGCCCAGCTATGCGCAGACCCAAGGGAACGCAGACGACTATGTCTGCAACCACGGCGACGCGGCTGGTCAGGCGACAATTGATGCATGCCGCCGGTTGCGTGCTCCGAATGCCGCGCACAGCGAGGATCAAGCGACCGAGAACTATTCCGCTGGCACGACGTCAGACACGGACGGGACATCTGTGTCGTCTCCTCCAGACCTGAACGCGTCACAGCCAAGCCCAGACTTTCAGCGTGGCGTCGCTGAGCGACAACAATACGAAGCTTGGTTTCGCAATCTCACTGGGGATGCGCTCGCGGGAGCCTCGTATTGGGCGGCCAACCGCAGTATCCGTGACCACATAGCTTGCGAGGGGGCTAATCACCCGAGCCAGGCCTGGCTTGCCGGCTGTCTGGAGGCGCGAAATCGCCTTAGCGCGTCAGATGTGCTTCGCCACCAGTCACCCGACTATCGCCTGGGATGGAACAGCGTCCCGAGCGACACGGCGCAGATGCAAGGGCAGCCGGTTCTGGCAACTGACACGGCTTTACAGGCGGCGCCCTCGGTGCCAACGGCGGCGCAACCGAGCCAGGCAACATCGCCATCGGTCGACGATGGTGGCTCTCTACAGGCATCGACGCTGGCTGTGGTCGCGATGTTGGCGGTAGTCTTGGTCGTCGGGTGCGCGATCGGGCTCTACTTTCTACCGACCTTGATCGCGGCCTCACGGCGAAAGCGGAACACTGCGGCGATCTTTGCCCTGAATCTATTTCTCGGCTGGAGTCTGCTGGGCTGGGTGCTGGCTCTGATCTGGAGCCTTTCGGTAGACCCCCCGCCGCCACTCATGCATTTCCCGCAGGCTTGACGCTTGTCCATGGTCGTTTGGATGCGGCGAGCCATGCGGGGGGCCTTGGCGTGGATTTTCGCAAGCGCGGTGGTTCTCTACGGGGCCCAGTTGTCCGCCGCGCCTCGAAAGCCTCCGAGGGCTACGCATCAGCCGGCGCATGTCATCCCTACAAAGGGCACGCTTTCGTCCGCTGATCTGCTCGCCATCGCGGTCATCGCCCTTACGAAACGAGGCGACGCCTTCTCGGCTGATCCCGCCACTCAGTACGTAGGTCGAAAATTTCGCATCATTCAATACGTGAAGTCGCCGGACTCGCGCGACGGGAACGTTGATGGATATTGGCAGTACGATCTGGAAGCGCAGTCCATAGCTTTTTCGGTGCGAGGATCAGCCTATCACGTCATGTACAGGTCTGACCGTGTGGGCTCATCGATCGGGCAAAACGCGTTTGGGGTGAAGGTTCGCATCACGCTCTATCGAGCCACCGAGGTTGTGGTGGCGCCGACGGCTGGTTCAGTCCTGAGTTCCTACGCGCCTCTGAAGGCTACCATCCCCGCCGATCCAGCGACCGGGCGGCGGCTCTCGCAAACCACCAACCTGATCGTCGAAGGCGAAATCGTCGCGGATCGGGGAAAGGTGGCCTCGTGCGTCAGTAATGACGACACGGCCACGATCGACGATCCGGTGGAAGAAGTAACTACCACCTGCAGGATCAATGCCCGGGTCGACCGAGTGGCTTTCGTGGATGCAACGAGTGGCGCTGTGCTGAGCGAAACCAGCGCAACTGCCGACGCGTCCGTGACTTCGTCGGTCGAGGTCGGCGCGCCAACGGCCCGGCCTGCGACGGGTGGGGCCGTCGGGCCGATGGTCGACAATCCCGATTGGATCAGGCTGCCAGACGCGGACGACTACCTCGACTACTATCCAGAGCGGGCATCTCGAATGTCTATCGGAGGCCGCGTGACACTCGGTTGCCTCGTTAGCGATGCAGGGACGCTGTCGTGTTCGGTCACGTCAGAAGCTCCAGGCGACCAAGGCTTCGGGGCAGCCGCTTTGAAGATCTCGAAGTTGTTCAAAATGAAGCCGGTGTCTCGCGACGGAAGGCCGGTTGGAGGAGGGCATATACGCCTACCCATCGTGTTCCAACCTCCATCCCAGTGAGGATCGGTATCACGTCGAATTTGCGACGGGCCAAACTACAAGAGATCGAATTCTTGGAGTGGCTCGATAGCGCGACTCTGCTTGGGTCGACCGGTCGAGAAGAACCCGGCGCATGAGGACTTTGCAGCGCAACGTTCGCATTGCGGGAGGTACGCGTTCTTCCAGTCGGAGATCGACTGCACGGCGAACCGCCAGACACGGGGCGCGAGCACGCAATAGGGGAGGTTATAGATGGAGGTGCGCACGCGTGCCGCACTGAGGATGTCGACAGCGCGGGCTAACTCGTCGCGATAGTCTACCGGATCAATCCATAGAAGCGCGTCATTGGCGATGGCGAAGCCGGTGTTCTCCAGGCCCATCAGCGCCACGTGATCCACGAAGGGAAGGTTGCGCGCCATCCATGCGGCCGTTTCGACGATGCGAGGCGCGGTGATGCTGTGGAGGACCACACGCACCTCTACGCGTTGACGGCGCTCCTTCAGCCGAAGGATACCGAGAACCGTCTCGTCAAAAGCGCCGCGAGCTTGGACGACATAGTCGTGTAGGCAATCGACCGCCGCGTAGATCGGGATACCAACTGTGAGGTTGGGATGTCCTGTCGCCGCCCAAGCGTCTGCAATCTCGGTTGAGGCAAAGCCGCGGCCATTCGAAAGCACGTGCAACGCCGTGTCGGGCAGCAGGTCGCGAGCCTGCGCAATCAGCTCCACGATCCTGCGCCAATCCAAGAGAGGCTCGCCACCCGTGAAGCCGATCGACCGTGTGGCTGGGTCAACCAACGGCAACGCCTTGGCGATTTCGTCGAGGATCCAGCTGTCGTCGACGTTTTTGGGCGGCTGCGAGCACATCAGGCAGTAGTGGTTGCAGCGCTCTGTCGTCAGGAACGTGTTGTGACGAGACGCCCGTCGATAGAGGGTCCGCACTCGGCCGCTCGGGAGATGCACGCCAATGACGTCGCCAATCTGCAGGTAGCCGAATTCCTCGCCCAGGCGAATTGTTAGCGGAGATGGCTGGCCGCTGATCACGATGGACAACGGTTGGCTTGCCGCCTCGAAATCGGCAGTGCTCTTTAGAAGAGTAGCGTCACTTGGCCCGGGCTGTCGGGTCGCCGGCGCTACTAGGCGAACGACTCTGCGACCCGCAGCACCAGCGCCCTCGACAGCACGGGCCTTCCCAGAGAGGACCAGCGGCTTCATCTGGCCCACCGTCGAAGGATCGCGGCGTCTTCGGGCGACTCCTCCAGCAAGCGCACGAGCAGGGTCATGATGCCCTTCTGACGCGCGCAGAACTCGGAGAGAGGCTTGATGCCTACAGGATCGCCCTGGGTCGCATGGTGATAGACCGGGTCGGCGCCGCACAACGGCTCGAACGCGCACGTCGAACACTGCGGTGCGCACTGCGTAAGGGACTGATCGACAAGGTCGATCAGCCTGTCCGATAGGATCAGGGACGCGTAGTCGTCGGACGAGAGATTCCCCAGTTCGAAGGTCCGATCGCCCATCTCTGCCAGCATCCGGCCCTCGTCGGAGGCGAAGACCTTGCCGTCGTAGTTGTACACGAGCGCGCCCAAGCCGATGCCCGCCGGGCTGCGAAGGTCAACGTAGCCCGTCGGCCTGTCCGTCAGCATGCGACGCATCAAGAGCGACGTGTAGAACTCTGGAAAATGCCGGCCCTGCTTGTTGATCTCGAGAATGTAGCGAAGGCCGCGCTCATAGAAATCGAGCCAGACACGGCCGTCGTATTTGTAGAACTGCTTGGTCTTGACCGCGAAGCCGTACGGCGACAGTGGCCGCAAGAAGATACCGTCGAGGCCGAGCCGCAGGTACTCGTCGACGATGTCCTCGACCCGGTTCAGGCTGGCCTGTGTGGTCGTCATCAAGGCTCCGACGCGGTCGGCGCCGAGAAGCTCTTGGGCTCTCCGGATGCCTTCGACAGCGAGCGCGTGGCTGTTGCCGCCGGGACGGGGACGATTGCGGTTGTGCAGGTCCGCCGGCCCGTCGAGCGACGTAGACAACAGAATTTCGTTGACCTTGCAGAAGTCGAGGATCTCGTCGGTTAGCAGCGCCAGATTGCTGGTGATCACGAACTGGACGGTCTTGCCGGCCGCTATTGATCGCTCACGGGCGACAGGCACGACCTGGCGGATGAGGTCGAAGTTCAGCAGCGGCTCGCCGCCTTGGAATTCCAGCTTCAGGTGCTCGGACGGCGACGACAGCGCTACGTCAACGGCGCGCAGGGCCGTCGCGAACGACATGTCGTAGAGCTCGCGGTCGACGCTGCGTCGCGACACCTGACAGTACGGACACGAGTGTTCGCATCTGAGCGTGACGACGAGGATGTGAAGTTGGCTCGGGTGCTGCAGAAAGCCCATGCGGCTGCGCAGGCGCAGGGCGAGTAACTGGAGGATAACTGGACTGTCTTTGCGGCGCACCAGTAGCTTCTCGGCCGCCAACGCGTAGAGCGGCTCCGATGGATCGAGGTCGAGGTTGCTCAGGCGCCGTAGATCCACGCCACTGAGCGTCGCCATGTCCCCGACGACGTTCGACACCACGAAACGGTCGGCCGCCAGCCGCTCGAACCGGAATGGCAGAAGCTCGAGATCGTCGCGCTTCACGCGGAACGCGTCGGCCGGCTGGAATCGCGCCATCGCCGGTTATGCCGAGGAGGAGGCGTCGTCCTTCGAGGCGAGGGCTCCGAAGGCAAGGGCCAGGATGAGATGGCGAGTAGCGGCGGTCTCAGTTGCGAGCTTCTCGCGCAGATTCTCGTCGGTCACGAGGTCGATGAACATCGACCTCAGTTCGTCGTCGGGTCGATGCCTTCGCGGCGCGGGCTCGATGAGGCAACGATGCACATCGCCGACCGTCTCGATCTGGCAGGAGCCATGACCGATGAGGCGATAGGCGGCTTCCCGAAGCGCGCCGAGGCTTTGCGTCGCCGCCGAATACTCGATGACTAGGCTGGTCATTGGGCCGGCTCAGTAAGAGCTTGAAGCGTGAGAGCTGTGAGACTCGTGCGAGGCGTGAGACGAGTGAGAGTAGTGATCCGCGATCACCGTCCCGTCGTCACTGACGCCAACGGTGAATGCCATCAGCTCTTCGCCGACGGGCATTTTGAGCAGCTGAGGGCCCGACACGCCCTCGTCGGTTGCCGGGGTTGGCGCTGCATCCACCGACGTCGTGATGGCTAGCGATGGCGCGGTCAGCGCGGCGAGCGCCACGGACAGCGTTACGATTTTGCTCTTAGAGGACATGTTAGCCCCCTCCCTGAATGCCCAGGTCGATTAGGGCGCAACTTCAACCTAGAGTCCAGCATCATGTTGCCGCAGTGTTATGCGCGGACGCCGGAAGCAACACACAATGGCCAGTCATGGCGCATCGTCGCCCCTGGCTCCCTTGCCCATGTCCGGGACTGCGGTTGAGTTCCGCGTGACCTGGACCTAACGTGGCCCTGGGACGCCGACGGCGTCCTGGGGCGTGGAAACCCCATACCTAGGCGGCTCGTGTGCAGCCGTGACCAGCACTCCTCGATCATGCGGTCGGGGAGGCGTCAGTGTATGTCCAGGGCGCAAGCCTAAAGACTGGCGCGGTCTCCCCTAGGTGAGGCTTTCCAACTCCCCGATCACCAGGAAGCGGGGAGCAAACCCATGGTGCGACGGTGTTTCGGTGAAGCCGGCGACGCGATCGCCGGTGCGAGAGGTGCGTGGAGGATTCTGGTTGCCGCAAGTGCAGCGGCGGTGATGTTCGTGGGCGCCGCCGGGGATCTCGCGGTCGCCCAGGAAGCCGACCAGAACTGCCTGCCGCCGGGACCCAACGTCCCCAACTATGCCCAGGCGCTCCAGGAATTTCGCGAACGCGCGGCCTCTATGCCGCGGGCGCCCGCGGGCTACCACTACGAATACGGCAGCTGCACGCCGACCCCCAACGACGCCTGCATGCGGGCGGAATTGACCACGCCGGGCGCCCTCCAGAATGTCAACGCTTCCGTCGGCCGGCCAAACGGCGTCGCCTCCAAAGTCTCATCGATGCATGACCTCAGATCGGTGGATTTTGGGGCGTTGAATTACTGGGGCATTCGTCCGGCGAACGACGGCAATGCGATGTCCTGCCATGCCACCATGGACTACGAGAACGGACGCAGCGAGAGCGGCATCGTCTCGTTCGTCGACCCGGGTCAGTACGCCCAAATTCGGGTCAGCTGGATCCCGGATCACCAGATCGCCGCCACTGTCGCGGAGCGAGAGAGGCTGGCCACCGCCCCGAACCTCAACGTGAAGCCCGACCTGCACTCGCCGGCCATCCAACAGTGCGTTGGCGCCAAGGTCGCGCTCGGAGCCCAGGAGCAGTTTCCCGGACAGTACTGGGCGGCTTGCGCATATGAACTCACGGGAACGCCTTAGGTCTGCAGCACAAAGCCTCTCGACTTCGTCGCCGAAGAGAGCGGGCATGGCGCCATGCCCGACGCACCGCGCGACCTCGTCGAGAACCTGATCGTCCAGGCGCTGACCGAGCGCTTGGAGTCCGCCTTGGAGCTGGCCGCCCAGGCCGACGCGGCCCGCCGCTTGGCCGAGATCGCTCGCCTCTGCGAGGAGTGCGCCCAGATCGCTCGAGCGGCGGCGCTGCTTCTGATCGATCAGACCTAGACGCCCTCGACCAGGGTGGCCAGCGGAACGCCGAGCCCGGCGGCGA
>Ga0105240_10002528_pt1 | contig 29368 bp, 24 predicted proteins | sample KBSC54metaG_FD_80426 | JGI IMG/M metagenome (GOLD analysis project Ga0105240, IMG submission 80426) | Corn rhizosphere microbial communities from Kellogg Biological Station, Michigan, USA - KBS C5-4 metaG | ecosystem: Host-associated > Plants > Roots > Rhizosphere > Soil | place: Michigan, USA... | reverse complement strand
TCAGAACATCGTGGACGTCGAGCTCGGTCAGCCCGTGCGGCAACACGGCACGCACCAGGTTCGAGTGGCAGCAGTGGTCGAAATCCTCGCCGGTCAACATGCGGTTGACGTAGGGATCGCAACGCGTGCCCAGCAGGTCGTGGATGCGCCCGCCGAACTCGTCGACGCCGTAGTCCGCCAGACTGTCCGACGTGATGGTGGCGATCGGCCGGAGATAGGGAAGCGTTGACCACAGACGATCGAAGGTCGTGACGTGCGCGGCCTGGAGCTGGCGCGTGCGCGAGGCCCACAGCCGCTCGCGCGGATTATTCAGGCTCCAGATATTGAGGTCGCCGACCTGCGGGCCCTCGAGGGTGACGATGCGGAAGACGTGGCCGGCCGGCACCTTCCAGGCGCGGCCAGTGCGGATCGGGATGGTGAAGGTCTCGACGAGACGGCGTCCGCCGGCCTCCGCGATCCGGCGATAAAAATCCTTGTCGGCGGAGAGCGCGGAGCCTTCGTTTGCCTGATAGGCGGCCGGGAAGTCTTTCATGGTGTCACCGACGTTGTTGTCATCCTGACAGATTTATCCGATCGGTGGATGTCTCTTGTCGATGCCGGAGGTCCTTCGTCGCTACTTCTTGCGGTCCATCATCTCGCAGGTCGCCACGATCGACTTGCTGGGGCTGGTGCCATTCTGCGTGTAGCAAAGTTCCAGGCGATCGGGAGACATGACGGTGAGTCGATAAGACCCATCGGTGTCGGCGCCGGCGATCGTCTTGCCGTCGCTCGCGATGGCCCAGGCCATCGGCTCGTGGACCGCGGAGACGGTCGAAAAATTGTACCCCCAGGCGAGCCGCCCTTCCTGGCCCGCGATCACGAAGGTGAACTCCACATCGCGGATGCGGGGCGTGGCCTCGGTCCCCGCCGCCGCGGGATGATGGGAGTTGGTACCGAAAACGACCGACTTGCCCTTGAAGATCCAGGTTCCCTTGAGGTCGGGAACGGCATTCTGCGCGTACGCCATCGTCGTGCCGAGCATCAGGGCCGGCACCAGAGCGAACCACTTCATCGACGTCCCCCTTTTTGCATTGGTCCGTACCCTATCCCGGACCTGAGGGATCAGCCAATCGGCGGATGCTTCCTGTCCATTCCCGACGCCTGCTCCCACGCGCGCGCAACCTGGAACAGCGTCGCCTCCTCGAAGTAGCGGCCGACGAACTGGACCGACAGCGGCAGGCCGCCCTTGGAAAGGCCCGACATCATGGCGAGCGCGGGATGGCCGGTGACGTTGAACGGCGTGCGCGCCTGGCGACGATAGGTACGCTCGACTTCCTCGAGATGGTCGATGCGGCAGGCGGGATCCATCGAGCTGGCGCACAGCAGCACGTCGACGTCGCGGAAGGCCGCTTCCACAGCGGCCATCATCTCGCGGCGGCGGCGCTGGGCCGTCACATAGTCGCCCGCCCCCATGAAGGCGCCGGCCATCAGGCGGCGGCGCGAGAAGCGCGCGTAGTCGCCCGGCCGCTCGCGCAGCCACTTGGCGTGGATCGACCATGCCTCGCTCTGAAGGATGACGCGATTGACCGCACCGAACTCGGCCAAGGTCGGCAAGGTGACGTCGCGCAGCTCGGCGCCCGCCACCTGCAGGCTGCGCGCCACGTGCTGCAGCGCCGCCGTCACTTCGGGCTCGGCCGGCGTGTCGACCTCGTGGAAGTGGCGCACGAAGCCGATCCTGAGGCCGCGCACGCCGCGCCCGAGCGCCGCCCCATAGTGGCCCGGCGTCGACGCGGCGCTGCCGGGATCGAGCGGGTCGTGCCCGGCGATGGCCTCGAGCATCAGCGCGTTGTCGGCCACGGTGCGCGTCATCGGACCGACGTGATCGAGGGTGAACGACAGCGGGAAGACGCCGCGTCGCGACACCAGCCCGTAGGTCGGCTTCAGGCCGACGATGCCGCAGCAGCTCGCGGGATTGCGCACGCTGCCGCCGGTATCGCTGCCCAGCGCCATCGGGAACAGGCCGGCGGCGACACCGGAGCCCGAGCCCGACGACGAGCCCCCGGGATGATGGTCGGGGTTCCACGGATTGCGTGCCGGCGGCCACGGCAGGTCGAAGCTCGGCCCGCCGATGGCGAACTCGTGCGTGGCGAGCTTGCCCACGACGATGGCGCCGGCGCCGCGCAGCCGGCTGACACACACCGCGTCGTCGGTCGCCACGTTGTCGGCGAGGATCCTGGAATGGCAGGTGGTCGGCAGGCCCGCGACATCCATGATGTCCTTGATGCCGACCGGCACGCCATGCAGGGGCCCGCGCCGGCGGCCGGCCGCGATCTCGGTCTCGGCGGCCTGCGCGGCGGCCAGCGCCTGGTCGCCGTCGAGCGTGATGAAGGCGTTGAGCCGCGGGTCGAGCTTCTCGATGCGCGCCAGCAGCGCCTGCATCAGCTCGACGGGCGACAGCTCACGGGCGGCGATCGCGTCCGCCGCCTCGGCGACGGAAAGCCAGTGCAGGTCCGTCACAGGCCCTCTCCCGCGCGCATCGGCGGCCACGGCTCGGCCCGGGGGTCCTCCGGCGCCGCGATCGCGGCGGCGACATCGGCGGCCTGGCGAGCCGCGGCGATCACATCGTCGGGAAACTCGGCCATCGCCTTCTGAAGACCCGCGCGGCGCGCCAGCAACTCGATAATTTCCTTGTCCATGCAATGCATCCCCTACAGGTTCCCGCCGTTAAGCAGGTCAGCATGAATCGCGCCCGTTCGTCTATTGGCGCCATTCGCACGGGGGAACAGGAACTTGTCAGGCGACCATACGCTCGCGATTTTCGCCGCGGAATTGATCCTGCTGCTGCTGACCGGACGTCTGCTGGGCGAACTCATGAACCGCATGGGCCAGCCCGCCCTGTTCGGCCAGCTGATCGCCGGCGTGCTGCTCGGCCCCTCGGTGTTCGGCAGCCTGTGGCCGCAGGCGCACCATTTCATCTTCCCCGACAACAAGACGCTGAAGACGATGATCGATGCGATCTCGCAGATCGGCATCCTTCTCCTGCTGCTGCTGACGGGCATGGAGACCAACCTGGCACTGGTGCAGCGCCGCAAGCGCGCCGTGATCGCCTCATCGGTCTCCGGCATAGCGCTGCCCTTCGTGCTGGGCGTCGCCTTGGCCTACGCGCTGCCGGGCGGCGCCATCCCGATGCACGAGAACAGGCTGGTGACGGCGCTGTTCCTGGGCACGGCGCTGTCGATCTCCTCGGTCAAGATCGTGGCCATGGTGCTGATCGACATCGGCGCCATGCGGCGCGACCTGGGACAGCTGATCCTCGCCACCGCGGTCCTCGACGACACGATCGCCTGGATCGTCATCGCCGTCATCGCCGGCATCGCCACGCACGGCCAGGTCGATCTCGCGACCATCGGCGGCAGCCTGGCCGGAACGGCGCTGTTCCTCGTCGTCAGCCTGACCGTCGGCCAGCGCCTGGTGGCGCGCCTGATCGTGTGGGTGAACGACCACATGACGATCGACGTCCCGGTGATCACGGCCATCATCATCATCATGCTGGCGATGTCGCTGACGACCGAGCTGATCGGCGTGCACACGGCACTCGGGGCGTTCATTGCCGGCATCCTGGTCGGGCGATCGCCGATCCTGACCGAGCAGATCGAGAACCAGGTGCGTGGTTTCGTCTTCGCCTTCTTCAGCCCGGTCTTCTTCGCCGTCGCCGGCCTCGGCATGGATCTGCGCACGCTGGCCAATCCCACGCTCGCGGTGTTCACGGCGGCCATCATCGTGGTCGCCAGCATCGGCAAGTTCTCCGGCGCGCTGGTCGGCGGCCGGCTGGGCGGACTGACGACGCGCGAGTCGCTGGCGCTGGGCGTCGGCCTCAACGCCCGCGGCTCGACCGAGGTCATCATCGCCAGCATCGGTCTGGCCATGGGAGCGCTCAGCGAGCAGCTTTACACGATGATCGTCGCCATGGCGGTGATCACGACCATGGTCATGCCGCCGATGCTGCGCTGGGTGATGTCGCGCGTGCCGCTGGGCGAAGAAGAGACCAAGCGCCTGGAGAAGGAAGAGGCGGAAGCGCTCGAGCACCTGCCGAAGATGGAGCGGGCGCTGGTCTATACCGACGAAAGCCCCAACGGGCGGCTGGCGACCCGCCTCGCCGGCCTGTTCGCCGCGCGCCAGGAAGTGCTGACGACGGTGCTCCAGCCCAAGGAGAACGACGCCGACGACACTGTCCGGCGCGGCCACATGAGCGAGGCAGCGCAGTCCGTGCACGCCAAAGCCGCCGCCGCCGAAGGCAAGAAACCGCCGATCGAGGAACTGGTGACGGAGCGGCCGGGTCATGCCGAAAATGCCCTCGAGCGCGAGATCGCGCGCGGCTACGACATCGTCTTCGTGGGCATCGACCGTCCCGTGGCCGAGTCGCAGCTGCGCTTCGAGGATCGGCTGCAGAAGCTGGTCAATGCCTTCGACGGACCGGTGGCGATCGTTGTCAACGGCGATGGCGCCGCCGGACCGGCCGACGTGCCGCTCGACATCCTGTTGCCCGCCGCCGGCACGCAGGACGCCCGCCTGGCGACGGAAGTCGCCATCTCGCTGGCCGCCGCGACCAAGGGCAACGTCACGGCGCTCCACGTGTTCGATCCGCAAACCGACACCGCGATCCTGCGCGGACGCGGGCGGCGCGCCGGCATGTCGGTGCTGGTCGACGTCCATCGCGCGGGCAAGCGCGGCGGCGTCCCGGTGAAAGGCCTCACCGCCACCAATGTCCGGCCGGAGTCGGAGATCCGGCGCGCGGTGCGCGGCGGCGGCTTCGACCTGATCGTGCTGGGCACCTCCCTGCGGCATGGCGAGACGAAGTTCCTCGGGCCGCGCACCGCCAGCCTGCTGCGCGCGGTTCGCACACCGATCCTGCTGATCGCACGGTAGTTCGACGCCTCTCGCCGCGGCTGTCACGCCGTGGCGATCGGCACCATACTCCCACCGACACGACGGCATGAGGGTGGAGAACGACATGGCTGACGACGCGAACCGGCTGGTGCTGCACGGCAGCTTCACCTCCAGCTCTTCCTACAAGCCGATGCTGTTCCTCGTGCTGGGCGGCCAGCCCTTCTCCTTCCGCACGGTCAATCTCAAGAACGGCGTGCAGAAGCAGCCCGAGCATCTGGCCATCAACCGCTATGGCCAGGTCCCCGTGCTGCGCCACCGCGGTCTTGTCCTGGTGATGTCGAACGTGATCCTCGACTACCTCGCGCGCACGACCGGCAAGTTCGAGGGCGCCACCGAGCAGGACCGGATCCATGCCCGCGAATGGCTGTCGTGGGAGAACGATGCGATCCAGAACGTCGCGCGCGTCCGTCACTTCGCGCGGTTCCGGCCCGACGTGTCGCAGGACATCGTAAACTTCTTCCGCCCGCAGGCCGAGGCCGCGCTCGACTTCGTCGACAGGAGCCTGGCGGGGCGCAGGTGGCTGGTCGGCGACAGCTGCACCATCGCCGACCTCGGCTGCTTCGGCCGCATGGTGTTCATGGCCGAGGGCGGCCTGTCGCTCGACAAGCGGCCCCATGCGGCGGCGTGGTGGGAGCGCATCCACGCACTGCCGGGCTTCAAGCTGCCGTACGACCTGATCCCCAAGAAGGACGCCGAGTTCGAGGGTTCATCCGGCGCCTGAGCGGCGTCAGTAGTCCCATTCCATCTTGGCGCCGATCTTGTCGTTGGAGTCGGCGCCGATCGCGCCCTCGATCTTGGTGTGCTTGAACACCTCGATCTCGACCACGCCCCGGCTCGAGTCGGTCGAAGCGCCCTGCTGGGCGCCGACATAGACGCCCGGCGCCACGTAGCGGCCGCCCTGCAGCGAGGTCTTGCTCGACGTCGAGCCGTTGGCGTTGGTCGTCGAGCTCGAATTGACCGAGAGCTGGTCGAGGCCGAGGCCCGACCGCAGGCGGCCGAAGAAGCCGCCGCCCGGCGGCGTGCCGCCGGTCAGTTCCGCCAGCGCTTGGGCCGCACTCAGCAGCTCGACCGGGCTGAGGCTGGACGACGGCTTACCGAACAGCAGGATCGCCATCGCCTCGTCCTGCGGCAGCAGGGGCGACGAGGTGAGCGAGATCTTTGGCGCGCGCGAGCTGCCGGTGATGTCGACCTCGATCGTCGTCGACTGCACCGTGGTAGTGGCCGCGAAATCGAGCTCGGGGTCGATCTCGTTCACGTTGGCCAGCGAGACGTTGCCGCGCGTGAAGCCGAGCTGGTGCCCCAGCAGGTCGAAGGTGCCGCGCCGCAGGGTGAGATTGCCCAGCACCTGCGGCGCCTCGGGATTGCCGTTCACGGTGAACTGGCCGCCGACCTCCGCATCGAGGCCGCGGCCGCGCACGAACACCGCCTGCGGTGCGCTGACCGTCAACGCCAGGCGCACGCCCTGGGGCGGCTTGGGCGGCTTCTTGCCGGCCGGGCCGGGCGGCGGCCTAGGGGCAACGGGATCGGGCGCGGCGGGATCGGGCGCGGTGCCGCCGTTGATCTCGCGCACCTTCACGGTGGGATAGTTGGCGGCCTGGCTGACGCCGATGGCGATATCGGCACGATCGACGGTCACCGGACCCGTGACGTCGAGACCGTCGGCCGCCGATCCCGTCACCTTGAGATTGCTCGAGATGCTGGCGATGAGGTCGGGCCGGTTGGCGAGCAAGGCCCGCCGCGTCGTGACCGCGAGATCGACGGGGAAGCCCCTGGCCGGATCGAGGCGGATCGTGCCGGTGGCCGAGACCTCGCCGTTGCGGCCGGTCTGGAAGCTGAGCTTCTGCAGCTGCAGCGTGTCGCCTTGCAGGGCAAGCATGGCCTGGCCGCCGCTCAGTCGCAGGCCGCTCGCCGGCAGGTAGACCGTGGCGCCCGCGAGCGCCACGGTGCCGCTGCCCGTGATCCTGTCGCCGTTGATGTTCACCGTGAGGTTGGGCGTGAGCGTGCCCGCGATGTTGCGCACACTGTTGCCGAGGGCGGGCGAGAACGGCGCGATGTCGGTCGAGCCGCTGATCGTCACGGCCGCCACGAGCGGCGCGTTGCCCTGCGGGATCGCGGCCTTGCCCTTGAGGGCGAGCTTCGTGCCGCCGCCGGCCGAGAGCCCCGCATTGACCGTCGCCTGACGGTTGGCCAGGCTGCCGGTCCCCTTGAGCGCCAATGCCGGCAGCAGTGCCGTCTCGGGCCGCTTGATCTTCACGCCACTGGCCGCATAGCTCGCGTCGATGCGCGGATTGGCGAGCGCGCCCACGATATGTGCCTTGGCCTGCAGGGTGCCCTGCAGGTCGGTGCCGGGGGCGAAATTATCGGCCAGCGCCAACGGCAGGCCCGAGATATCGACAGTGAGGTCGCTGGCCGCCGCATCGACGACGCCGCGCGCGTCGAGCCGGCCGCCGCCCAGGCGCAACGATGCAGTCTCGACCGTCACGCGCGATCCCGCGACCTTGAGCCTGGCCGGTGCGATCAGCGCGATCGGAATGCCCTGATAGCGCGCGTCGAGCTTCTGCAGCGCGATGCGGATCTCGCCCGGCATCGGCTCGATCTTCGCCGCAAGCGTGGCGCTGGTCGCGCCCGAGACCTTCACCCCGAGGTCAAAGGCCGTCCTGTCGCCCTTCACGGTGGCGCTCACCTGCCCGACCTGGGGCACGCCGCTCAGCTGCTCGGCCTTCAGCGTGGCATCGGTCGCCGCGGCCCCCAGCGGATCGGTCACGATCGCATCGAGCTGGAGTGCGCCCACGCCGGTGGCGCCGCTGCGCAGCTTGTCGCCGTGCAGGACGAGCGTGAGCTTGCCCGCCGGATCGTCCGTGGTCGCGAGATCGAGATCGAGCGCGCCCGCCAGATCGACGCCCAGGATCGGCTTCAGATCCTCCAGACGCGTCATCTTGAGATGACCGGTGCCGGTGGCGCCCTTGGGCGTGACCGCAAGGTCCTTCACGTCGACGAAGGCGCTGGCCCAGCTGCCCTGGAGCACAGGCACGCGCACGCCGCCGTCGGCCTGCTGGGCGAAGCTGCCGGCGAGCGCCAGCGACTGGTGGGCCAGCGTGCCGTCGGCCTTCACCGTGCCCTTGAGCCCGTCGTTCGCGCTGTCGAGGCCGAGCGCCAGCTTGACCTGGCCGAGCTTCGGCATGTCGAGATCGAGCGTGAAATTGCTGGCGTTGCCGCGGCCGCGCCCGGAGAGCAGCAACGTCGCCGGCTCGGCGGCGATCCTGATGTCGTCGAGGCGCCACACGTGATCGCGCTGCAGCGCCGCACTGCCCGCGAGCTTGACCGTCCGGCTCTGCAGGTCGGGCGGCAGATCCGGCACGTTGAGATCGTCGAGAAGGCCCTGCCAGGCGACCTTGGCCGCGCCCTCCTTCACCTCGACGGTGAGGTCGACATGGCCACGGCCGCCGATCGGCATGCCGGCCAGGGCCGAGAACGGGGCGAAGTCGGAGAGATCGATCGCCAGCCTGGCGTTGATCGCCTGCGAGGACGGCGTGATGTCGCCGCTGCCCTTGAGGCCCACCAGCGGCGAGCCGCTCTCGAGCGACTTCACGACGATCCGCCCGCTCTTCTCCAAGGCGATTTCCGCGGCGAGGTCGACGTGGCCCGGCGGCGGCGCGCGACCATCGAGGCTTGCGGCCGCGACATCGTCGGCGCCGCCCTTGATCGTCACCGTGCCCGCGGGTTTGCGGGCCAGGCCCGACAACGCCGCCTTCGCCTCGATCCGCAGATTGCGCCAGCTCACGCCGCCCGCGAGATCGGCGAGCGGACCGGCCTCGGGCGCGGTGATCGTCGTCGTGGCCTCGAGCTTGTCGGCCACGGTGTCGTAGCGCCCCGAGGCTTCGATCCGCGCCGGACCGGCAGCCAACGCCAGCGACTTCACGACCAGCAGGCCGGCATCGTCGAGCGTCGCCTCGCCGTTCAGCGTCGCGGGCTTGCGCAACAGGCGCGCGACGGGGCCATCGGGCAGGCCCGGCGCCACGGCAGAGACGTCGAGCGAGATCGCCGTCGTCTTCATCGCCGTCGTCTTCTGTTCGCGATGCCAGCGCGCGCCGCCGGTCGCGCTCATCGCGTCGCCCGCCGCCACCGTGAGCGTCGCGCTGCCGTCGTCGCGGCCGCCCTTGGCCGCCAGCTTGGCCGAGACCTTCTGCAGATCGGGCCGGCCGATCAGTGCGGCGACCACGCCGCCCCGCGTCGATTCCTCGGCAGCGATCGTGCCGTCGACGGTGAAGGTGTCGAGGTCGACGGAAAGATCGGCCGCGACCTTGGCCGCCGGCCCATCGGTGCGCACCATGTCGAGTTTCAGGTGGCCGGGCGTATGCGCGGCCACCAGCGCCGAGCCGCCCAGCTTCCAGCGCGACTCCACGCCGCCCAGCGGCGCGCCGACATGCAGCTCGTCGACCGCCAGGCGCCCGAGATCGATGCCGAACGGCAGGCTCGGGGCGCCACCGGGCGAGGCCGGCGCCGGCTTCTCCTCCGGCAGCGGCGCGCGCAGCACGTCGATTTTTCGCGCAGCGACAGTGTCGATCCGCAGCCGGCCGGTGAACAGGGAAGTGAACGACCAGCTTGCCCGGACGTCCTCGAGGGACAGCCACGCGCCCTGCCGATCGCGCATCTCGATGCGTGCGATGGCGAGGTCGATGGGCACGAAGCCGGTGATGCCCGACACTTCCATCGACGGCGAGGAAATCGCCCATGCCAGCAGGCGCTTGCCCGGACCGGTCTGCACGCCCGCGAACAGCAGCGCGGCGACGGCTGCCAGGCCGCCCGCGGTCCAGGCGGCAATGCGTCGGCTGCGCATCAGAATGCCTGTCCCAGGCTGACGTAGACGCCGAACGGTGCGTCGCCGTCGCGCTTGTTGAGCGGAATGCCGAGGTCGAGCCGCGCCGGGCCGAAGCCGGTGTAGTAGCGCGCGCCGACACCCGCGCCGAGGCGGGGCGTGTTCTCGGAGAAATTGGGCATCGTGGTCAGATAGGCGCTGCCGGCATCGAGGAACGCCACGACGCCGAACGACTTGCCGATGCGTTGGCGGAACTCGACGCTGCCTTCGACGAGGCTGGCACCGCCCAGCGGGTTGTTGAAGGCGTCGCGCGGGCCGGCGCTCTGGTAGGTGAAGCCGCGCACCGAGCCGCCACCACCGGCGTAGAACAGCTTGTCGGGGGGAATGGAGACGTTGGTGCCGCCCGGGACGGTGCCGAAGGCGGCCCGGCCGGCGATCACGCTGCGGCCGTCGCCACTCACGTTGACGTAGGTCGTGCCGACAAACTTCAGGATCGCGAACAGGTCATTGTCGTGATTGATGTCGGCATAGGGCGTGATGTTGGCGATGAGCTTGTAGCCCCTGGTCGGATCGGTGTCGCTGTCGGCCCGGTTGAGCGTCGCCGAGAGCGGAATGCCGACCAGCTTGTAATAGTTGGTGATGCCGTACTTCTCGACCTGGGAGACCTCGGCGCTCAGCCCCGCCGACACGCGCAAGTGGGGGCTGAGCGTGCGGTTGAGGCCGATGCCCAGCAGCGCCGCCGAGCGTGTATAGGCCGGCAGCACCTCGCGCAGGCCCTGGGCCGAGGCCGTGGCGTCCTGGCCCGACAGCCACCAGTCTGGCTTGAGGAACTCCGCCTTGAACGAGTAGCCGAGGTCGGCCGGGATCGCGCCCTGGCCGATGTGATTGACCTCCGCCGTCAGCTTCAGACTCTCGGCTTCGCCGAACAGGTTGCGGTGCTGCCACGAGGCGTTGATCCCGGCGCCGAGAATGGTCTCGTAGCTGACGCCGACGCCGATGGTGCGCTGCAGGCGATCCTTCACCTCGACATCGATCGGCAGCTCGCCTTGCGCGTTCAGCCTGTCGGCGGGCTTGATGCGCACGGCGCTGAACACACCCAGCCCGGTCAGCCGGTCGCGCATCGCCGTCACCTTGTCCGGCGTGTAGGGCTCGCCCTCCTTGAACGGCACGCGCTTCTGCAGGTAGGTCGTGTCGACCTTCTCCGTGCCCGAGAAGCTCACCCGTCCCATGGTCGCCGTCGGCCCGGGCTGGAGATAGTAGGTCACGTGCGCCTCGCGAGTGGCATGGTCGATCACCACCTCGCGCCGCGGAACCTTGGCCAGGGCGTAGCCGTGCTCGCGCACCTGGTCGAGGATCTGGCTCTCGGTGGCCAGGATGACGGCGGCGTCCGCCGGCTGCTCGGTCAGGAGCGCGAGCTTGCTGCGGTCGAGCGCGGGATAGCCCACCACTGCCGGCGGGCCGTCAATGTCGATGGACGAGACCCGGTAGACCGGACCGGTGGCGACATCGAACACGAAACCGATCTTCTCGGCTTCGGGCTTGGCGTCGATCGCGTCGAGGGCGGCAGCCTCCTCGATCGACTGGCCGGCCACGGTGGCGACCACGCGCGAATCGTAGAACCCGCGCGACCGCAGGGCCGAGACCATGCGCGCGCGCCGCGCCTGAGCCGCCTGCAGGAGCGACAGGCCGTCGCCCGACAGCGGCTCGTCCTTGTCGAGGTCCTTGGCCAATGTCTTCAACTCTTCGGTCATGCGGGTGTCGCCGATGACGGTCAGCGAAATGTCGGCCGTGCGGGCGTGCGCGCTGCCCGTCACGAGGACGGCGCCGGTCAGGACGGCCGACAGGCGGCCAAGCCACGAAGGTCTGCTTCGCCGTTGCACGATATGCGTTGTTAGGCCGGCGAACATGGCAACACTATGAAGACAACGTCCGAAACGCGCGTTGGATGCGTCAGCCGACCCGCAGAAGACGCAATCGAGGATCGAGCAGGTCGCGCAGTCCGTCCCCCAACATGTTGAGGCCGAGAACGGCCAGGGCGATGGCGAGTCCCGGCCAGACTGCCAGTTCCGGCGACTGGAAGATGTAGGTCTGCGCGTCGCGCAGCATGCCACCCCACGACGGCGTTGGCGGTTGGGCGCCGAGGCCGAGATAGGAGAGCCCAGCCTCGGCCAGGATCGCCACCGCGAACTGGATGGTCGCCTGGACGATCAGGACGCCGGCGATGTTGGGCAGCACATGGCGCATGGTGATGCCGAGCGGCGCCCGGCCGAGCGCGATCGCGGCGCGCACGAAATCGCGGCTCCACATGGCGAGTGCCGCCCCGCGCGTCACCCGCGCGAACACGGGCACGTTGAAGATGGCGATCGCCAGGATCGCGTTCGTGGCACTCGCGCCCAGCACCGAGGTGATGAGGATGGCGGTCAGCACGGCGGGAAAGGCGAAGACCAGATCCGAGGCGCGCGACAGCATCTCGTCGACCCAGCCGCCCCGCGCCGCCGCCCAGGCGCCGAGGGTCACGCCGGCCGACATGCCGAGCCCGACGGCGATCAGGCCGACGGCGAGCGACGTCCGGGCGCCGACCATGATGCGCGAGAGCACGTCGCGCCCGAGATGATCGGTGCCCAGCAGATGCTCGGCCGAGGCTGGCAGGAGCTTGGAGCGCATCTGCAGGGCATCGACGGCGTAGGGCGTCCACACCGCCGACAGCAGCGCCGTGCCGATGAACAGCACCAGCAGCAGCGCCCCCATCTGGAAACCGGGATGGCGGGCGGCGCGCGCACCGAAGGTGTTCACGCCGTCACGCGCGGCCGCGGATCGAGCAGCGCGTAGGCGACATCGACCAGCAGGTTGACGGCGAGCACGAGGATCGTGAACAGGATGACGACGTTCTTGATCACGGCGAGGTCGCGGTTGTTGATCGAGTCGTAGACCAGCTGGCCCACGCCCGGCAGCCGAAACACGCTTTCGATGATGACGGCGCCGGCGACCAGGAAGCCCGCGATCAGACCGGCGACCGTGGTCACCGGGATCAGCGCGTTGCGCAGTGCATGCCGGAACAGCACGGTCGCCTCGGACGCCCCCTTGGCCCGCGCGGTGCGCACGTAGTCCTCGCGCAGCGTGTCGAGCATGGCCGAACGCGTCACGCGCGTCAGGATCGCGATCTCGCTCAACGACAGGGCGATCGCCGGCAGCACCAGGGCCAGCAGCGAACGCGGCGCATCCTGGGCCCAGCCGGGAAAGCCGCCGGCCGGGAAGATCTGCCAGGTCACGGCGAACACCAGCACCAGTACGATGCCGAACCAGAAATTGGGGATCGAGATGCCGATCTGCGTGAAGCCCATGACCCCCCAATCGCCCGCCCGCCCGTGCCGCCAGGCGGCAAAGACACCGAGCGGCACCGCGACCAGCAGCGCCCAGCCGAGCGCGAGCCCCGCCAGCGGCAGGGTGACGGCCAGCCGGTCGCCGATCAGTTTGGCCACCGGCGTGCCGTAGGCATGGCTCGCCCCGAGGTCGAAGGTCAGCAGCCCGCCGATCCAGTGGAGGTACTGCACGGTCAGGGGCTGATCGAATCCGTACTGGGCACGCAAGGCCGCCAGGGTGTCCGGCCGCGCGTCGGTGCCCAGCATCACCAGCGCCGGATCGCCGGGCAGCACCTCGACGACCGCGAAGACGACGAACGTCGCCAGGACCAGGGTGATCAGCGCCGCGGCCAGCCGGCGGGAGAGGAACTCGATCACGCCTTCCAGTGCACGCCGGTGAGGTCGACCGAGGGCGTTGGCGAATTCTCCCACATGCCCACCAGCTCCTTCTTCCACACGCCGATCTTGGCGAGCTGATAGAGGAAGCCATTCACCGCGTCGCGCGCGATGATGCGCTGGCAGTCCTTCAGGAGCTCGTCGCGCTTGGCGAAGTCGGTGGCCTCGACGACCTGCCGCCACTTGGCCTTGAACTCGGCCGAGTCGTAGTTCCAGTAGTAGCCGTCGCGGGCATAGCGATCGAGGTCGTTGGCCTCGGTGTGGGCCACGACGGTGAGATCGTAGTTGCGCTCCTTGAACACCTCGGAGAGCCACTGCGGCCACTGCAGCTGGGTGATCGCCACCTTGATGCCGATCTTGCCGAGCTGGCTGGCCAGCACCTCACCCGCGCGCTGGGCGTAGCCGACCGGCGGCAGCTTGAGGCTGGCCTCGAAGCCGTGGGGATAGCCCGCCTCGGCCAGCAGCGCCTTGCCCTTGGCGATGTCGAACGGATAGGTGCCGGTGAGATCGACGTAGGCCTTGTTGTGCGGCGGGAAGTGGCTGCCGATCGGCGTGCCGAAGCCCGACTCCGCGTCGATCAGGTCCTTGCGGTTGATGGCGTGCGCCATCGCCTGGCGCACCTTGAGGTCGTTGAACGGCTTCTTGCCGTTGTTGGTCGCCATGATGACCTCGCCCTCGGTCGTGCCGACGACCACGGCGAAACGCGCGTCCTTCCTGAGGCGCGCCACCAGCTCGGGCGCCTGGAAGCCCGGGAAGGCGTCGACGTCGCCCGCCAGCAGCGCGCTCACCTGCGCCGACGGATCCTTCACCACCTTGAAGATCACGCTGTTGAGCTTGATGGCGCCGGCGTCGCGATAGCCGGCGAACTTGGCGAAGCTCACCGAATCGCCTTCCTTGCGCTCCTTGAAGACGAACGGGCCGGTGCCGACCGGATGCTTGTCGTTCGTCGCCGCCGACTTCGGATGCATGATGCCGGCGTCGCCGAGCGACAGATTGTAGAGCAGGTAGGAGTTGGGCGACTTCAGCGTCACCTTGACCGTCGCCGGATCGACCGCCTCGACCTTGTCTATATCGGTGTAGAGCGACTTGGCGGGCACCGTCGATCCGGGCGCGAATAGCCGGTCGATCGAGAACTTCACCACCGAGGCGTCGAGCGCCTCGCCGTCGTGGAACTTCACGCCGGTATGCAGCTTGAAGACATATTCCTTGCCGTCGGGCGAGATCGTCCAGCTCTTGGCCAGGCCGGGTCCAATGGCGCCGGTGCGGTCGATGCGGCCCAGGCTCTCGTAGACGTTCGGGCAGGTCAGTTCGCGGATCGCGGCGGCGGCGTTCTTGGTGGGATCGAGCACCGGCGGCTCGAGCGACATGCCGATCACCAGCCGGTCCTTCGCCTGCGCCCAGACTTCGGGGCCGAACAGGCCCACGCTCGCCAACGCGCCCGCTGCGCCGAGAAGATGACGGCGATGAAGAGCTTCCACTGACTGTCCTCCGTACTGGCTCCGTACTGGCCAGCGAACAGTCTATCAGCGGCCGAACACGTCCCGCCAGCCGTGCGCCGCGCCCAGGGTCGCGGCGTTGTAGACGCCGCGGGCGACCGCCCGGGCCAGGCAGTCGGCCGCCAGGGTGCCGAGCTCGGCCAGCGCCAGCGGATCGGTGCCCAGGTCGTGCCGGCCGGTCGCCACGGAGAACACCGTGTCGCCGTCCTGCGGTGTGTGCACCGGCCGGATCGAGCGCGCGAGCCCGTCCTGCGCCATCACCGCCAGCCGCTGGGCCGACGCCTTGTCGAGCCGGGCGTTGGTCGCCACCACCGCGATGGTGGTGTTGGCACGCGGGTCGGTGCGCGCCGCATCGGCGGGATCATGGCCGGGATCGGCTCTGTCGTGCGACACGCCGAGGCCGAGCCCATGCGGCGGCGGCGGCAGGGCACCGAATTCGCCGTCCTGTTCCAAAGCCCAGGCCCAGAATTGCGGCATGTCGCCCATGGTGGTGTAGCCGCGCGCATTGACCGCGACGATCGCGCCGACCTGTATGCCGGTCGCCGGATCGACCGCCGACGCACTGCCCAGGCCGCCCTTGAGGTTGCCCGCCTGGGCGCCGAGCCCGGCACCGGCGTTGCCCAGCGCGAAGTCGCGGCCCGCCGCGCCGGCCGCGGTGTAGGCGAGCTGCGGATAAGGCGGCCAGTCCCAGGTCTTGTCGCCGCCGTTCAGCAGGTCGAACAGAATCGCCGACGGCACGATCGGCACGACGACGTCGGCGATCGCCACACCCCGGCCACGCTCGCGCAGCCAGCGCATCACGCCGTCGGTCGCCGACAGGCCGTAGGCCGAGCCGCCCGACAGGCAGATCGCATCGACGCGATCGACCCGGCACGACGGATCGAGCAGGTCGGTCTCGCGCGTGCCCGGCGCGCCGCCGCGCACGTCGACCGAGGCGACACACGGCGGATCGCACAGGATCACGCTGACGCCCGAGCGCAGGCGCTGGTCCTCGGCATTGCCGACCAGGATGCCATCAACGTCGGTGATGAGGTTGCGAGAGCCGGGTCGAAGCATGGTCAGTCGAGTTGCAGGGTCAGCGCCTTGAGGTACGCCGTCTCGGGCAGGGCCGGATGCACCGGATGGTCGAGCGCGGCACCCGACGTGCGCAGGATGCGGCCATTGCGCTCGGCATCGCGCAGGCCGCGCCGAACCTGATCGGCGAAGACCGGCGCATCGACGAGATGCGAGCATGATGCCACGAACAGGAAGCCGCCGCGCGAGACCAGCGGGGCCGCCAGCCGCACCAGCTTGCGATAGCCCTGCGCGCCGGTCTTGAGGTCCTTGCGGCTCTTCACGAAGGCCGGCGGATCGCAGATCACGACGCCGAACTTGCGGGCGTGCGTGCCGCCCAGCTTCTCGAGCGCGTCGAAGGCCTCGCTCTTCTCGAACGTCACGGTCTTGTCGACGCCGTTCAGGCTTGCCGCCTCGCGCGCAGCATCGAGGGCGGCGGCCGAGCGGTCGATGCAGGTCACGGCCTTGGCGCCTTCCTTGGCCGCCAGCACGCCGAAGCCGCCGCTGTAGCAGTAGACGTCGAGCACGTTGGCGTCCTTGGCGAAGCGCGCCATGAATCGGCGGTTGTCGCGCTGGTCGTAGAACCAGCCGGTCTTCTGGCCGGCCGAGAGATCGGCCACGAACTTCGCGCCGTTCTCGATCAGTTCGATCGCGCCCTCGGCACTGCCTTTGACGACGGTGACCTCGCGCTTCAGCCCCTCGAGCTCGCGCACCGGCGAATCGTTCTTGAGCACGATGGTCTTGGGCGCCAGCTCGGACTCGAGCGCCTCCAGCAGCACCGGGGTCAGCGCGTCCATGCCGGCGCAGTTGACCTGGACCACCAGCGAGTCGCCGAAGCGGTCGACGATCACGCCCGGCAGGCCGTCGGCCTCGGCATGGATCAGCCGGTAATACGGCACGCCGATCAGCCGGTCGCGCAGCGCCACCGCCTGGGCCAGCCGCCGGCCAAGGAACAGCGCGTCGATGTTGGCCTCGGGATTGGAGGTGAGCAGGCGGGCCGCGATCAGCGAATGCGGGTTGAAGGTGACCACGCCCAGCTGCTCGCCGCCCGGCGCGCGCAGGACGGCCAGCGAGCCGGCCGGCAGCGCCTTGGTCTCGGCGTCCATCAGGATCTCGTTGGAGAAGGCCCACGGATGGCCCGAGCGAAACCGGCGATCCTCGCCGGACCGCAGCAACACACTGGGGAGCTTATTGACCAACCTAGTCTCCTTCGGGCGACCTCAGTCGCCTTTGGCGACGCCGTCGCGCCGCGGATCGGCGCCCCCTCCCCAGCCATCCCCCTCGCGGCGGATGGCTGTCAGGCCGCCTTCATGTCGGCGGACTTGTACTTCATGGCCCAGCGCGCGCAAGCGCTCCGCCTGGGCGGGCAAATCGCCTTTATCTTCAAGCTCCGTGATCCCGTTGGTATTGATGACCCGCGGCAGGTCGAGCGCCGCCTGGGGCGAAAGGCCCCAATCGAGCATGCCGATCAGCGCCTGCAGGGTGTCGCCGATGATGCGCTGGCCGCCCGCCGAGCCCACCGCCAGCTCCAGCGTGCGGTCCTTGTTCAGTACGAACGTAGGCGACATCGACGACCGCGGCCGCTTTCCGGGCTCGACCCGATTGGCGACCGGCCGGCCGTCGCGCTCGGCGACCGCCGAGAAATCCGTGAGCTCGTTGTTGAGGATGAAGCCGCCCACCATCATCAGCGATCCGAACGGCGACTCGATGGTCGTGGTGAAGCTCACGGCATTGCCCTGCCGGTCGACGATGGTCATGTGGCTGGTGCCGTGCTCGACGTAACCCGGCGGGACGGGCGCCTGGCGGCTCATCGCGTGATCGAGCGAGATGAGCTTGCGACGCTCGGCGATATAGGCCGGCGCCAGCAGCTTCTCGACCGGCACCGGCACGAAAGCCGGATCGGCGACGTAGCGGGCGCGATCGGCGAACACCAGCCGACTGGTCTCGGCGATGAGGTGGAGCGACCGCAGGTCATTGGGCCGATCATGCGACAGCTCGAACGGCTCGAGGATCGCCAGCGCCTGCAGGATGGCCAGACCGCCCGACGACGGCGGGCCCATGCCGCAGATCGTCCAGATCCGGTACGGCCCGCACAGGGCCTCGCGCTTGATCACCTGGTAGTTCGCCAGATCGGCCAGCGACAGCGTGCCGGGCCGGACATGCGCGTGCACGCGCTTCACCATCTCCTCGGCGATCGGCCCCTCGCGCAGGACACTGCCGCCCCGCTCCGCCACGCGCTGCATCGTGTCGGCGAGTGCCGTGTTCACCACCGTGTCACCGGTCTTCTTCGGCGAACCGTCGGCATCGTAGAAGATGGCACGCGCCGCCGGCTCGTCGCGGAAGGCCTTGATCTGGTCGAGCCACGCGGCCAGGCGGGAGGAAACCGGAAAGCCGGTGCGCGCGGCGGCGATCGACGTGGTGAACAGGCTGCTCCAGGAAAGCTTGCCGTGTTCCTGGTGCGCGAGCTCGAGCAGCGCGACGGCGCCAGGCACGCCGACCGACAGGCCCGAGACCACGGCCTGGCGGAACGGCAGCGGCTTGCCGTCGGCACCCAGGAACATCGTGGGCGTGGCGCCGGCGGGCGCCGCTTCGCGGCCGTCGTAGACCGTGATGGCGTGGGTGGCGCCGTCGAAATAGAGCAGGAAGCCGCCGCCGCCGAGGCCCGAGGCCTGTGGCTCGACGACGCCCAGCATCATCTGCACCGCGACCGCGGCATCGATCGCCGATCCGCCGCGCGCCAGCACCTCGAGGCCGGCGTCGACCGCCAGCGGATGCGCGGCCGCCACCATCTGTTGCGGCTCGGCCTGTGCGGAGCCTGCCCCGACCAGCAGGGCGAACGCGACGACGAGCGGCCGCGGCGCCCTCACGCGCGGCGCGCCACGATGAACAGGCGGCGGAACGGAAACAGCGTGATGCCGTCGGCGCGCGTCGGATAGGCCTTGGCGATCATGCCGGCATAGGCCTCATAGAACGCCTTGCCCTCGGCCGGGTCGAGCGCCTCGAGGAAAGGCCGCAGGCCGGTGCTCGAGGTGTACTGCGCCACTGGATCCTTGCCGGTCAGGACCTGCTGGTAGGTCGTCTCCCAGATGTCGAGCTCCGAACACAGCGGCTTCAGCACGTCGAAATAGCGCGCCGGCTCCTCGACCCGCGCGATGCCGCCGATGCCCTTCAGCTTGTCGCGCCACGGCCCTGCATCGGCGGCGGTGCGCATCAGCGCATGCGACGGCGATTCGTGATTGCGCGGCATCTGGATGGCGAGCTGGCCGCCGGCGGGCAGCGTCTTCAGCAGGCCGGGGAACATGTCGATGTGGCCCGGCAGCCACTGGTAGGCGGCATTGCTGTAGAGCAAGGCGGGTGGCGTCGATGGCTTGAAGTGCGCGAGATCGCCCTTCTCGAACGTCACGCGTGTGCCCGCTGTCGTCTGGCCGCGCGCCTTGGCCAGCATGTCCTCCGAGGAATCGATGCCGATGACCGGCGTCTCGGGAAAGCGCTCGCCCAGCAGGCGCGCGATGTTGCCGGCGCCGCAGCCGAGATCGTAGACCGCACGGCCCGCCGGCAGGCCGGCAGCCGAATCGAGCCTGGCCATCAGGTCGATGGCCGGCCGCATGCGCGCGTCGGCGAACTTGAGGTAGAGGTTTGCATCCCACTTGGTCGACGCGAGGGCGGTGTTGGTGGCCACGATCAGTTCTCCTCGAATGCCGCATCGACCGGCACGCGGTAGGCCGACGCGATCTTGTTGCCCTTCTGCGCGACGAGCACCACCTTCAGGAACTCCTCGTGCATCTCATCGGTCATACCCTTCTTCGCCGCCATCGCGGTATGTGACGCGATGCAGTAGTCGCACTGGTTGGCGATCGAGACGGCGAGATAGACCAGCTCCTTGGTGAGCGGATCGAGCTTGCCCGGTCCCATCGCCATCTTCAGCTCGTCGGCGAAGCGCTCCATCACGTCGGGATGTTTGGCCAGCGCCTTCCAGACGTTGTTGATCTCGTCGGGCTTGATGTCGCGACCGCGAGCGATGCCGTCGACCACCGCCTTCGCGCGCGGGTTCATGTCCTTGTAGGCGGTGAGCTTGGGCATGCGAGGCTCCCTGAATGAAAAGGGCCGGCGTGTGCCGCCGGCCCCCTCATCATATCGCCGCGGCGACGCCGGCGTCAGTACATGTGCTGGCCGCCGTTGATCGAAAGTGTCGAGCCGGTGATGAAGCCGGCGTCGTCCGCGATGAGAAACAGCACACCGCGCGCGATCTCGTCGGCCTTGCCCAGCCGCCCGACCGGGATCTTGGCCACGATCTTCTCCAGCACGTTGGCCGGCACCGCCGAGACCATGTCGGTGTCGGTGTAGCCCGGCGCGATGGCGTTCACGGTGATGCCCTTGGAGGCACCTTCCTGCGCCAGCGCCTTGGTGAAGCCGTGGATGCCCGACTTGGCCGCGGCATAGTTGACCTGGCCGTACTGGCCGCCCTGGCCGTTGATCGAGCCGATGTTGACGACGCGGCCGAAGCCGCGGGCGTTCATGCCGTCCCACGCCGCCTTGCAGACATTGAAGCAGGAGCCGAGGTTGGTGTCGATCACGGCGTCCCACATGACGCGGTCGAGCTTGCGCATCGTCGAATCGCGCGTGATGCCGGCATTGTTGACGACGATCTCGATGGGGCCGAGATCCTTCTCGATCTGGGCCATGGCGGCCTTCACCGCCTCGTAATCGCTGACGTCGAACTTGTAGACGGCGATGCCGGTCTCGGCCTTGAAGGCCGAGGCCGCGACGTCGTTGCCGGCATAGTTGGCGGCGACGCTGTAGCCACGCAGCTTCAGCATCCTCGAGATCGCAGCACCTATGCCGCGCGTGCCACCCGTCACCAATGCAACTCTTCCGGCCATTGTGTCCTCCCTTGGCTCTAGGAGGTCACTTTAACGGGAATTCAGTCGCACGCCATCTCGGGCTGGCGCGCCAGGCCGACGGCCTGCGACATCCAGATCACCAGCGCCTGTGCGGCGAAGCCAGCGACCGCGAGATAGAGACAGGTCTCGGCGCCGTAGAGACCGCCCACCAGCGCGCCCAGGCCCGCGCCCAACGGCCGCGCGCCGTAGGCCATGATGTTGATGGCCGAGACTCGGCCCAGCAGGCGCGGCGGCGTCACCGACTGACGCAAGGTCGTCGTGCTGATCACCCAGAGGATCGGGCCGGCGCCCAGCAGGAAGAAGCTGAGGCCGGCCAGCAGCGGCGTGTGGATCACTGTCGTGAGCGCCATGACGGCGGCGGCGGCCAGCCCGGCCACCGGGCCGAGGCCGATGACGCTACCGAACGACAGCCACTTCATCACGCGCGTGGCCAGGAGCGCGCCGAACACCATGCCGACGCCGTACATGCCGAGCACGAGACCGACGCCGGAGGCCGACAGGCCGAGCGAGCGCACGGCATAGGGCACGAACACGGCGAGGATCAGGAACGAGGCGGTGTTGAAGATGAACTGGGTGACAAACACCGGCCGCAGCAGATCGTGGGCGAACACGAAGGCCGCGCCTTCCTTGATCTCCTGCCACGGATGGCGGCGCACGATGGCGGCGCGCGCGGGCTCGTAGACGCCGGCCAGCAGGACCACCGCCAGGATCGACAGTGCCGCGGCGAAGCCGAAAGCCGGGCCGGCGCCGATCCAGCCGACCAGCAGGCCGCCCAGCGCCGGGCCGCCGGCAAAAGCCACCGTGCGCGCCAGCTCGATCCGCGCGTTGGCCGCCGGCAGCGCCTGGGGCGGCACCAGCGAAGGCACCAGTGCGGGTGCCGCGACGCTGTAGACCACCGTGCCGCAGACCGCGACGAAACCGAGCAGCGCCAGCAACGGCAGGGTGAGCCAGCCCATCGCGATCGACAGCAGGATGGCCAGCAGCGCGCCCGCCCGCAGTGCCTCGGCGGCGGCCATCAGGCGGCGCCGCGGCATGCGGTCGGTCATCAGGCCGGCGGGAATGGCGAACAGCACGAACGGCAGGGTGAGCGCGGTCTGCAACAGGCCGGTCTCGCCCTCGCCCGCGCCCAGCAGCAGCACGGCCACGATCGGCGCGGCGGCCAGCGCCACCTGCTCGGCCGACTGCGCGACCAGATTCGACCAGGCCAGGCGATTGAAGGTCGCCGGCAGGGCTTCAGAGGGGGACATGGACATCGGGGGCTCCAAGGGTTCGGCTGTCACGAACCTAGGGAGCCCCCGACGATCTCTCTATCCGGCAGCGGCCGGCTATTTGCGCTTCGTCTCAGTAACTACCGTGCGGGCTCTCGCGCCTCCGAAGGCGCTGCCGCCCGCCAGCGCATGTGAATGCGCTCAATCCCGCTGGACGCACATGGCGATGCCCATGCCGCCACCGATGCACAGCGTGGCGAGGCCCTTCTTGGCGTCGCGCTTCTGCATCTCGAAGAGCAGCGTGGTAAGCACGCGCGCACCCGAGGCGCCGATGGGATGGCCAAGCGCGATCGCGCCGCCGTTGACGTTGAGCTTCGCCGGATCGAGGCCGAGTTCCTTGCCGACGGCCAGCGCCTGGGCGGCGAACGCCTCGTTGGCCTCGACGAGGTCGAGATCCTTCACCGTCCAGCCGGCCTTCTTGAGGGCTTCCTGCGAGGCGGTGACCGGGCCGATGCCCATGATCGACGGATCGACGCCCGTGGTCGCCCACGACACGATCCGGGCGAGCGGCTTGATGCCGCGCTTCTTGGCCTCGTCGGCGCTCATCAGCACCATCGCGGCCGCGCCGTCGTTGATGCCCGAGGCGTTGCCCGCGGTGACCGAGCCGTCCTTGGCGAAGGCAGGCTTCAGCTTGGCCAGCGTCTCCGCCGTCGTGCCATGGCGCGGGAACTCGTCGGCCTCGACCACGACGTCGCCCTTGCGGGTCTTCACCGTGACCGGAACGATCTCGTCCTTGAAGCGGCCGCTCTTCTGCGCCGCCTCCGCCTTGTTCTGCGAGGATGCCGCGAAGGCGTCCTGCTCGATCCGGGTGATCTGGTATTTCTGCGCCACGTTCTCGGCGGTGTTGCCCATGTGGTAGCCGTTGAAGGCGTCCCACAGGCCGTCCTTGATCATGGAATCGACCATTTTGAGGTCGCCCATCTTGGTGCCGTCGCGCATGTAGGCGACGTGGGGCGCCTGGCTCATGCTCTCCTGGCCGCCGACCACCATGATGTTGGCGTCGCCGTTGCGGATCGCCTGCCAGCCGAAGGCGACGGCGCGCAGGCCCGAGCCGCAGAGCTGGTTGATGCCAAGTGCCGTCTTGTTGACCGGGATGCCCGAGTTGACGGCGGCCTGGCGCGCCGGGTTCTGGCCCTGACCGGCCGACAGGATCTGGCCCATGATGACTTCGTCGACTTCTTCCGGCTTCACGTTGGCGCGCTCGAGCGCACCCTTGATCGCGACCTTGCCCAGATCGTGGGCCGGCACCGCGCCGAAGGCGCCGTTGAACGAGCCGACGGGCGTGCGCGCTGCGCTCGCGATGACGATATCGGTTGCCATTGAACTTCTCCTAACAGGCCGCCCTTAATCCCTAAGTGGGGATGTTATAGACCCGCCGCCACGCCCCGCAAGGAGACCGCCAGCCGCTAGGCGCGCCGGGTGAAGCCGTCGGCGCTCCACTCGTCGCTGCCGACGCCGTTGTGGACGAAGAACAGTCCCTCGGGGTCGTATTTCTGCTTCACCACGCGCAAACGGCCGTAGTTGCTGCCCCAATAGGCAATGGGCCAATCCTTCTGGAAATAGCTCGATTCCGACAGGTAGGCGCCGCTGTCGGGTGCCACCTTCGCGAGCTCGGCCACGCAGGCGCTGACCGCTGCGGCTTCGGTCCTGGCGCGTGCGAGATCGGGCTCGTGGCCCGCCACGCCCGCGACCGACGGCGCGCTCGACGCCGAGACGATGGCCAGTGCGAATGCATCGACGACGGCGGGATTCATCGCAGTGTCGCGGGCCGCAGCGATCGCCTCGGGCGGCGCGCCGGCCAGCCCCTTGTTGAAGTGGAGCTGGAGCGACCATTTGCGCGAGGCCGCGAACAGCGCATCGACCAGGCGATCACGCGTGCCGTCGCCCAGCAGCGCCTGCGGCAGCCACGCCGATTCGTAGTTGTGCAGGAACCAGCCGGCCTCGCCGACATTGCCCGCCCAATAGATCGCATCGTCCGGCGCGCCCGGTCGATCGTCGGAGCGGATGACCTGCGGCAGGTTCGCCTTCAGGAACGCGGCGTCCCAGAAGAAATGCGCGGGCGCGGCCAGCGCCATCAGCGGCGCCGTGAACGCGTAGTCGGCGGGCGTCGCCGCGACCCAGTCGACAAACGGCTGCCACGTCGCCTGCGCAGTGGCCTGGTCGAGGCCCTGGAACACCATCTCGATGTCGAGCACGTTGTCGCGACGGAAGCGCACCGACTCGCCCCAGTGCGGGTTGAAGAGCTTGTCGCGATAGAAGGCCATGAACCCCGCGATCAACCGCTTGTAGGCGTCGTTCGAGGTGGCCTTGACCGTGCCAAAGGCGCCGCCCAGGAAATTCGGCAGCGGATGCGTCTTGAGCGTGAGGCGCGTGATGACGCCGAGACTGCCACCGCCGCCGCCCTTCAGACCCCAGAACAGATCGGGGTTGGTGCAGGCGTTGGCGATGCGGATCTGGCCGTCGGCCGTCACGACCTCGGCCTCGAGCAGGCTCGCGGACGCCAGGCCGAAATTCTTGGAGAAGCTGCCGAAGCCGCCGCTCTGGATCAGGCCGCCGACGTTCACCGTGCAACAGCCGCCGCCCTGGACGTAGCGGCCGGCCTTGGTCACCGCGGCATAGGCCTTGAGCCAGATGTTGCCGGCGCCGAGCGAGACCGCGGGCTGCGGCGCCCCCGTGCAGCCCTGGCCCACGAACGCGTCGTGCATCTCGATCCTGTCCATCGGCCGCGTCCACACCAGCAGCGAGTCGGGGGCGTTCGACGTGCCCTGGTAGCTGTGGCCGCCGCCGCGCACGACGAGCCGCAGCCTGTTCTCCCGCGCGAAGTTCACCGCGGCGGCCACGTCGGCAGCGTTGCGGGCCGCGACGGCATAGGCGCTGGGCTTCGACACCCACGCCTCGGCCCAGCCGGTGGTCTGGGTCAACGCCACGTTGTCGCGGATGAAGTAGGGATTCTTGAACTGCTTGAAGACCGCGTCGCAGGCCGCGCGGTCCGCGCCTTTGCAAATCTCGAGCGGCGAGCGGACGGCCGAGAGCTGGCCGCCGACCCGGGCGTTCAGTTCCTGCCAGCGCGCCTCGGACGGCCAGCCGGCCTCGCCAGGGCGCACGCGCTTGAAGGGGGTGGACTGGGCGCGGGCGAACCCGCCCAGGAACGGCAGGCAGGCGGCGGCTGTCAGCAGATGGCGGCGGATCATGGCGGGCTCCCGGTCAGAGTGTGACGAGCGGTTCGATACCCGCCAACTCATCGTTTCTTGTGCGGTTTGTGATGACCGGCGGGCTCGATGGGACGACCGGCGCGTGCGGTGTGATATCCGGTCAGGCCTTCACCGGCGCCAGCGCCTCGAAACGCTGGCGGTAGCGGCGACTGAGGTTCAGCTCGGCACCGTCCTGCAGCCGAATCCGCCAATCGCCGCTCACCCAGGGCACCACCTCGGCCACGCGCGCGATGTTCACGAGGTGCGACTTATGGACCCGCACGAAGCGCCGGGGATCGAGCTCGCCCTCCAGCCGGGCGAGCGAGGAGCGGATCTCGAAGGTCTCGCCGCCGACATGCAGGATGGCGTAGTTGCCCGAGGCCTCGATCCAGTCGATGTCGGCCACCTCGACCATGATCTCGCTGCCGCCGCGCTTGCGGACCGCAAAGCGCTCGGGCGGCGCATCGACTTTTGCCGCAGGAGCAACCGCCGTCTCGCGCTCACGCAGGTACCGGAACGCCATGACACCGAGGTTCATCACGCAATAGGTGAAGATGTCCTTGGTGAACTCGTAGCCCAGCCGGTCAAGGGTGATCGGAAAGCGGTACGACGCGTCACCCAGGATGCCCACGAACCACAGCATGCGAAGCGCGCCCATGCCGAGCGTGTGGACGAGGCTGAAGACCACGAGTGCCACGGCGTGGACCGCCAGGTTGCGCGGGCCGGTCAGCGGGAAGCGACGCTGCATCCAGTAGATCGCCGGGATGAGGGCGGCGATCACGACGTGGCTGGTGGCCTGGACGGCGAAGGACCAGGAGAACACGGTGACGATGCCGCGGCGCGCGTCGTCGGCGACGGTGATGTAGGCCTGGGTGACGCACGACACGATCAGGATCGCGGCCCACACCGCCGCCACCATCCAGCGCCACGACTGCCTGCTCATCGCCATCACCGCGCCTTCAGCCAGCCGATCAGCGGGTCCCAGCACAGTTCGCGCGCGCGGCCGCTCACCACCATGCCGATGTGGCCGAGCGGCACGTCGAGGCGCGTGGCGTTCTTCAGGCCGCGCCTGGGATCGACCAGCGCCGCCGCCGACAGCGGCGGCACGATGCGGTCGCCCGACGGGATCATCACCAGCGCCGGCCGCTTGATCTTGTGTGGCAGGATCGCCTTGCCGCCGACCGTCCACTTGCCGGTGCCCGTGAGGTTGTCGCCGTACCAGCCGACCAGGCACTCGCGCGCCACGGGGCCGGCCAGCGGCGCGCCGTCGTTCAGCCAATCCTCGAGCAGCACGAACTCGCGCGCGTGGTCGCTGTCCTGGTTCATGCCGAGGAAGCGGCCGAACTTTTTCACCGCCAGCCACGGATCGAGCGACCAGAACAGCGTCTGCAGGATGTCGACCGGCAGCTCGCCCGCGGTGTCGGCGAGCCTGGCCAGCATCGGCCCGGCCGACAGCAGGAAGGCGTGTCCGGTCTTGTCGGCGTGGAAGTCCCACGGCGCCGCCAGCAGCGCCAGCCCCGCGACCTTGCGCGGCTGGCGCGCGGCCAGCGCCACGGTGAGCGTGCCGCCCATGCAATAGCCCATCACCGCCGGCGCGCGGCGGGCGCGGCGCGCGACGAAGGCCAGCGCGCGTTCGAGGCGCGCGACATAAGCCGTGGTGTCGAAGCCGCGCTCGGCGTCGTCGGGCGTGCCCCAGTCGACGAGATAGGGCCGCAGGCCCCGGGCCGCCATGCCGCGCAATAGGCTCTTCTCGGCGGTGAGGTCGAGCACCTCCCAGCGGTTGATCAGCGACGGCACCACCAGCACGGCGCGCACGCCGCGGCCGCGCGCCGCCGGATGCGTGGCGCCATAGTCGAGCAGGCGCGTATTGCCGTCGCTCCAGACGGCGGGCGGGTTCTCGAGCGTGCGCTGGAAGGGATGGCGGCGATAGGCCTGCACGCCCGCGGCAAGACGGTCGAGGCGGCGGCCAATCTCGCGCTGGAGGGCGGCTTCGAACTGCGCGCTGCCGCCGGCGGGGATCTCGCCCAGAAGCTCAGCGACCGGCGAGCTTTGCCTCGAGCCGGGCGATGCGTTCTTCCAGAGCTGCCACGCGCTTTGCGAGCTCGCCCACGTCATCAGGGCTGTTCCCAGGTGAAGCGGCAGCGGTCGCGGACCCAGACGCGGCGTTGGCATGCGAGGCACCTTGGGCGGCTTGTATTGCAGACGCAACCTGGGCATTCGCGACCGCAAAAAGCCGGGCGATCTGCTCGGTAAGGGCCTGGTCGGCGGCGAGCCCGGCGAGCTGGCCCTGCCAGAGATCGAGATAGCGTCGCGCCAGGGCGTCGAAATCGCCCGTGCCGCCGCCCGCGGGGTCGTCGTTTCCGGAGACCATGCCGGCACTATAGACCATCGCGCTCACCAAGGCGTGTTCGCAGGCGCAAAGGCCGCCTTGTCGCACTGCGGCATCGGCGCTACTCTGACGAACGTCCGGTAAACGGGCGTTCAGCGTATCGCGGGGGCGAGAGGAGCGCAGCGTAATGGCCGACCAGGCAGTACCCGAGAGCGGCCCCAAACCGGCTCCCGTCGTCATCAAGAAGTATGCGAACCGGCGGCTCTACAATACCGCGACCTCCTCCTACGTGACCCTCGACCATCTGTCCCAGATGGTGAAGCAGAAGACCGACTTCGTGGTCTACGACGCCAAGACGGGCGAGGACATCACCCGGCCGGTGCTGACGCAGATCATCTTCGAGGAAGAGAGCAAGGGCGGCCAGACCCTGCTGCCGATCCCGTTCCTGCGCCAGCTCATCTCCTTCTACGGCGACAGCCTGCAGGGCGTCGTGCCGCAGTATCTCGAGATGTCGATGACCCAGTTCGCGCGCAACCAGGAGCAGATGCGCCGCTACATGCAGAACGCGTTCGGCTTCAACCCGTTCCAGCAGTTCGAATCGATGGGTAAGCAGAACATGGCGATGTTCGAGAACGCCATGCGCATGTTCAATCCGTTCGGCGCCGGCCAGCCCGGCGGCCCTGCCGGCAACCCTATGGGAGGCCCGTCGCCGGGCCAGACCAACGGCCACTCCGCACCGCCGTCACCCTCCGCGCAGCCGGCCGCCTCGGCGCCCACCAGCCCGCCGACCGACGAGGCGATCGACGATTTGAAGCGCAAGCTCGACGCGCTGCAGAGCCAGCTCTCCCAGCTCGGCAAGAAACCCTAGGAATCGATGGCGTCGCCGCCGCCTCCGGCGCCGCAGACGCGGCGCGTGATGTCCCCCTGCAAGGGCATCTGCATGATGGACCCGCGCGGCCCCTATTGCCTGGGCTGCAAGCGCACCATCGACGAGATCGGCCGCTGGCCGATGATGGACGATCCGGAGCGCCAGAAAATCGTCGACGAGCTGAAGACGCGGAAGCTCAGCCCCCTTTGAAGCTGGGCTTGCGCTTCTCGCGAAACGCCGACGTCCCCTCTTTGTAGTCTTCCGTCAGCCCGGTCAGCACGTTCTGATCGGCATCCATGTGCGCGGCCAGGTCGTCGAGCGCATGGGCGAGCCGGTTCACCGACGCCTTGCTCATGCGCACCGGGATCGGCGGCTGCCGCGCGATGCGCTCGGCAAACGCCAAGGACGCGGCCAGTACCTGACCATCGTCGACCACCTTCTCGACCAGCCGCCACTCCAGTGCCTCGGCCGCGCCGATGCGGTCGGACGCAAGGATGACCGCCTGCTTGGTGCGCGCCGGACCCATCAGCGCCAGCAGGCGCGGGATCGAGCCCCAGCTCATGTTCATGCCGAGCTCGACCTCGGGAATGCGGAAATGCGCGCCCTTGCCGCAGAAACGGAAGTCGAGTGCAACGGCCAGCGCCGCACCGCCGCCGATGCAATGGCCCTCGATTGCGGCGATCGTCACCTGGTCCATGTCCTGCCAGGCTTTGCAGAGCCTTGGACCGAGCCGTTGGCGATGAAGGCGTTCGCCGATCGGCAGAG
>Ga0105240_10002527_pt1 | contig 29369 bp, 22 predicted proteins | sample KBSC54metaG_FD_80426 | JGI IMG/M metagenome (GOLD analysis project Ga0105240, IMG submission 80426) | Corn rhizosphere microbial communities from Kellogg Biological Station, Michigan, USA - KBS C5-4 metaG | ecosystem: Host-associated > Plants > Roots > Rhizosphere > Soil | place: Michigan, USA... | reverse complement strand
CAGGGGTCGTAACCAAAACTAACTGCTTATGAGAAAATTGACTGCTTTATGTGAGTCAAATAGAAAAGACTAATTTATAAACTATATAACGCAAAACAGGTGCCAATATTACTACAACCTTTCACCTCATTTTCATTCACCTTGTAAAATTACGTTGCAAATTCCTGTTTCTTAATTCGTCTAAAAAGTAATAACATTTATTTAGCATTCCCTCTTTAAGATACGTAATTCCGTGGTTTATAGCAAGGTTTTAGCTACCTTTTTTAAAGAACTTCAAATAACCGCTCTATATATAAAGACGCAAAAATGGAAAAAAGGTTTATAGGCGGTACGTTAAAAGATTCTAAAAATGGGAAATTCCCCGCCATCGGATTCCCGTGACGACCTGCGGAACTACCCAAAAACGTGAGGGATTAGTTCTGACGGGCCATTTTTTCCGCGTTTTCCGCGAATTGAAGGGCATCGATAAATTCCTGGATATTGCCGTTGAGGACGTCGTCCAGGTTGTAGACCGTAAGACCGATGCGATGGTCGGTCACCCTACCCTGGGGGAAATTGTAGGTACGGATCTTGGCGCTGCGGTCACCTGTGCTGACCAGGCTTTTCCTGTGACGGGCGATCTCCTCTTCCTGTTTACGAACCTGCTCCTCGTATAATTTTGTACGCAGCATTTGCATGGCTTTCTCCCTGTTGCCCAGCTGGCTACGCTCTGTCTGACAGACTACCGTGACACCTGTAGGAATATGTGTAAGAAAGACCTTTGTTTCCACCTTGTTTACGTTCTGGCCACCGGCGCCTCCACTTCGGGCGGTCTCCATTTTTACGTCACTCTCCCTTAGCTCGAAATCCACTTCTTCGGCTTCGGGCATTACTGCCACCGTAGCCGCGCTGGTATGCACCCGTCCGCTGGTCTCGGTATCGGGCACCCGCTGTACGCGATGGACGCCACTCTCGAACTTCAGGATGCCGTACACGTCATCCCCCACTACCTCTACCTGCACTTCCTTGTACCCTCCTACTGTGCCTTCGCTTTCGCTGAGGATAGCCGTTTTCCAGCCTCTTTTTTCACAATATTTTATATACATGCGAAGAAGGTCGCCCGCGAACAGGCTGGCTTCATCTCCTCCTGTGCCTGCCCTGATCTCCAGGATAGCATTCTTTTCATCCTGCGGATCTTTGGGTATCAACAGCTGGCGGACAAAAGCTTCCAATTTCTCTTTCCTCTCTTCCAGCCCGGGTGCTTCCACCTTGGCCAGGTCGCGCAGCTCGGCGTCATCCCCATTCAGCGCTTCTTTATTGAAATCGATGGTATCCAGCAGGTCTTTATATTCCTTGTATGCCTGAACGATCTTTTCCAGGCTGCGATATTCTTTGCTCATGGCGCTGAATTTCCGATTATCACTCACGATCTCCGGGTTACTCAGGGCCACGCCCAGGTCTTCAAATCTTGCTCTTATGGCTTCCAGCTTATCTAACATACTTTTCGCTACTTTTAGGATCCCCGGAACCGGGACCTGATCTCCTATAAGATCTCCGTGTCCCTCCGGGGCCTGCGAAACTACATCAAATGCGAAAATTTACAGCGGACTATTTATTTACGGGCCGGGAAATGGCGGAGAAGGGGTCGGTGCTGGTGACAAAAGACGATGGTACCGTGGAAGCGATCATGCCACCGGCAGATGCCGGTGATGATGCGGAGGTGTTCCGGGGGCTGCTCACGCCTGGATTTGTCAATTGCCATTGCCACCTGGAACTGTCCCATATGAAAGGTTTGCTGCCGGAAAAGACAGGAATAGTGGATTTTCTGCTGTCCGTGATCAGGGGAAGGGGCGCTTCTTCAGGGAGAGGTCTTCCTTCGGGGACGGGGGGGGCTCGGGGGACGGGGACTCCTCCGGAGAAGGATCTGGATATCATCCTGAACGCCATTGCCGGGGCGGAGGAATCCATGCTTCACAATGGGATCGTGGCGGTTGGGGACATTTGTAACACCAGCTACACGCTGCAACAAAAAGGCGAGGGCAGGATGTACTATCATAATTTCATAGAGACGATGGGGTTTATCGAACAGACTGCCACTGATCGCTATAATACGGCCCTGCAGGCGTTCCAGGATTTTGCCGGGGCCTATGCCCTTCCTATAGCGGCTAATTCACTGGTGCCCCATGCACCTTATTCCGTGTCACCCCGTCTTTTCCAGCTGATAGCGAATTTCCCCGGCAATCAGCTGATAACCATACACAACCAGGAAAGTCAGGAGGAGAACCTGTTTTGCGAGACGGGGCAGGGAGACTTTCTCCGGCTTTACCAGGCGCTGGGGCTGGATATTTCCTTTTTCTCCGGGACGGGCAAAAGGAGCCTGGCCGGTTATCTGCCTTATTTTTATCGTAATCAGACCCTGCTGTTGGTGCATAATGTGGATACCCGGGAGGAGGATCTGAAGTGGTTGCGGCAGGGAGGGAATGGCGGTGGTGTCCGGGGGGAAGATCTTCGCTGGTGTCTCTGCCCCAACGCCAATCTTTATATCGGCGGACAGTTGCCGGACGTAGACCTGCTCATGCGGTATGACTGCCGGATCGTCCTGGGTACGGACAGCCTGGCTTCCAACCATCAGCTGGATATCCTGGAAGAGATGAAAACGCTTCAACAGCATTTCGGACATTTATCCACCGCAACTTTATTGCAGTGGGCAACATATAATGGGGCGGAAGCTTTACAATTGGAGGGCGTGCTGGGGGAATTTTCACCCGGCAGGCAACCCGGGGTGGTGCTCGTAGAGGAAATGGAAGGCGGCAGGTTGACAAGGCATTCGAAGGCGCAGCGGTTGATCTGATGATATCCGGCTCCGGAGGGAGATGTCAAAATCCCTTTATGCGCTGATGATCGTCTGTTTATGCGCTAATGATCGTCTGCAGGATACCCAGGGTCTTCATCTCCCCAAAATCAGTGACGTGCAGGGCATAGAAATCCCGGTAAGCGTGCAGCAAATGACGCCGGGTTTCCTGGTTGAGCAACAGCTCGCTGAGCTCCGCCGGCTGTCTTACCCGCAGCAGCTGGGACGTTATATAGGCGTAGTTCCCTTCTACAAAATGCAGGTGATGGGGGCGTTCCTCTACGAATATTCCTTCCTGCAGATCCAGTACGGAATTGCGTTCGGAATAAGTATCCTCGATACGGAAGCCAAAAAAACCCGCCAGGTGAAGGGTAAAGAACAAAGGGTAATTGGCCAATACAGGCCCTTCCGCTTCATCGAGATGAATAAAGGCGTCCTCGATAAAATAAAAAAGCTCCGGATTGGGTTCCGGCTGCCGGAGGCATTTCTGCAAAAGCTCCACCATAAAGAGCGCCACTGCATTTTTTATAACGTCGAAGAATATGTGCTTATAGAGATACCCCCATCTGAACTCCCTGATCCGCTGTAAATGTTTCAGCTCATTGTGATAGACCACCAGTTCCAGGATAGCCGAGGGTTGGAAAAGGTTCGCCTTGCCTGGTCCTTTCTTTGTATAGGTCCTGACGCCGCTGACGATGTAGGACTGCACACCGAACAGCTCCGTGTATACCGTGACGATGAGGCTCGTGTCCCCATATTTCACCGTCCTGAATACCATGCCTTTTGTCTTGTGCAGCTGCATATGTTTAAATGTCCGGAAAAATCCAATGTCTTAGCCCTTCGGCTCGTTCTTATTTCCCGATGAACACAATTTTTCCCGATGCTTTTTGCTGGCGGTTCTCATCGCTTATCAATACCAGGTAGACGCCTGTGGCGACTTTCCGGCCTCTATAGTCTTTCCCGTCCCAGATGGCCTGTCCGCCCAGGGCGTTCGTCTGATACACGAGACGGCCGTCCGGAGCTGTTATCTTGACAATGGCGCCATCCACCAGGCCCCTGACGGCGATGGTCCCTGTATAATCGGGGGGGACGGGATTGGGAAACACCAGCACATGATCATTCTTATCTCCCCCTTCGGTGGCTGTACTGCGGAAAGAGCAAAGTCCGCCGGCCGTAGCGAAAAAAACTTCTCCTGTCTGCGGGTCGATGGCAATATTTCTCACATCGTTGCTGAGTAACGGGGTGCTGTCCGCCGTAAAATGATAGACGATCTTTTGTGCGTCGGGGCTGATAAGCCAGACGCCATTGCGGGTGGCGATCCATTTTCTGTCGGCGCCATCCACTGCGATGGCCTGTACTGCCTGGCCGCTGAAAAGATAGCCTGCGAAAGCATCGAATTGAACCACCGGCCAGATGGCGTCACAGCCGCCTGAGCTGAAGACCTGTCCGGAGCATTGCACCAATCCGATGCCATTGCCCGTACCTATCCATATAAAGCCACTCTTATCCTTTGCCAGACAATAGACCCGGAGATCCGGCAGATGGCCGTTGCCTGTTCCTGTCCGGTAATATTTCCATTGATCGTCGGCAGCGCTGTTCAGGGATGTTCCGGGATTATAGCAAAAGACCCCGTTGCCTTTTGGCGAGGCGATCCAGACCTGTTTCTGATCATCTATCAGCACTTGCGAGACGGCATTTCCTGTATGGGCGAAAGGGATCGAAAAAGACGACCAGCTGCCGCCGGACTGTCTCAGCAAGAGCTCGCGGGCAGCCCCGTAATTGGTCAGCCATCCATTTCCGTCCTTATCGAAAGCGATGCCGCCGACGCGGTAAGCTGTGGGGTTTTCGAGAGAGGGGGCGATGGGTGAGCCGGAAGCATAGAGGGTGAAGCGGGCGTCTGACGATATCTGCAGGAGGCCTTCCCCGAAGGACCCCGCCCAGAGAGTGGTGTCACGGGGATCCCAGGCGATGGCATCAAAGTCGAAGATGTTATTGAGTTCCGCGTGCGTATACCCGTTATAATTCGTCCAGCCGTCTGCGTTCAGGCGATAGAGTCCGTCGTGGTTGTTCAGGGGGGTCCAGTTTGAATCCACGCCACCGGAAGCGACCCAGAGGATACCAGGTGTTCCGGGTCCCGCAGCCGGATCCCGGTGGATAGTCATCGCACCTGTTGCAAGTCCAAAGGGGGAATTGGGGATATACGGCTCGGCCGAGGCGCCGGAGGTTCCCCAGGCTGTCAATCCTGTGAGGGAATCCGCCACCCATGGCGCTCCCTGTAAGAGCAAGGCCTGACGGGGGCTGTGAAGGACGCCGGTCTGTTGCAGGACCCTTTCGGTGAGACCCGATGCTGTCAGGATCGTCACCCTCCCGCTGTCCATGTATTCCTCGCAGACCAGGAGATGTCCTTCTGAAGAGGAGAGGCTATTGATATGCCAGGAGGTGGTGTAAAAGAGATCATTCCCGAGAAAAACAGAGTCACTGCGTAAAACAAATATCTTATCGTCCAGGGATATCACCTGGCGGCAGGGGCCTGTATTACCGCCCGTCAATGTCCATACATGATAATCCGCCAGGTCGGGAGAGCCTACAGGAGCCTGTTTCAGCCCTTCGTCAGTAGCGGCATAAAAAAAGTTTCCGTCTGTGGCCACGGATCTTACTGTGACCGTGTCCCCGTCCGTACCGATGACATAGGTATCTTTTACTTCATATTTATCTTCATCCAGGACGATGATACCCATGCCAGTGGAGAGGTACACTTTGTTGTTATAAACCAGGGCCTCATATGTGGTCTTGTTACCGGCCCGGGTTGACAGCCGGATGTCCGGGATATTGAAGGTCTGTTGTCCGGAGAGGATGTCGATATTACTGCTGTTGTAGGCGATGGTCAATTTGCCGGACTGCCGGTCATAACAGATAGCGCTGATGCCTGTTTCGCTGAGACCATTGGTCTTGCTGAGCCTATCGATGTTGTTATCCGTCCTGTCTACGGTAAAAAGGCTGTAAGGAGTGGCGCAATATATCTTCTTATCCGAGGCGGCTATTGCGATGGCCTGGTGATAGGGCAGATGGTCCCGCCATTGGCCGATGGGGGGCGTCTGCGCCAGGCAGGGAAGTCCGGCCAGGAGGGTGAAGAATATATTAAAAAAAGTTTTTACCATTGTCTCAGCGGTTCAAAATTAACTTACTGCGCTGGAAAACCCGGCAAAATACCGGACCTTCGCACCGTTTTGTTCGTCCAGTGGACCTCTGGTCCGCTTTTAACTTTGACCGGGGTATGGTCTACCCTGAAAAATTGAAAATATATCACCATGTGGGAATCCCTAGCACGCCTGGTCCTGAAATTCAGATTATTCTTACTTTTTTTCCTGTTGGCCGCCACAGCCTTTATGGCCTACCATGCGTCCAGGGTCAGGCTTAGCTATGATTTCAACACCAGCATTCCCACCGACAATCCTAAATATATAGCCAACCTGAATTTCCGTAAACAATTTGGAGATGATGGTAATCTTTTGGTGGTGGGGGTTCAGACCGACAAGCTGTTTGAAAAGAACAACTTTTCCGGATATATTACCCTGGGCAACGACCTGAAAAAGGTATCCGGTGTGGATGATGTGCTGAGCATCCCCATGGCAGTAAACCTGGTAAAGGATTCGGTTACGGAAAAGCCACGGGCTGTCGCTATTTTTCCAGCGCATCCCCGGGCGCAGGCGGAGATCGATAGCGGAAAGGCCGTGTTCCTGGGGCTTCCTTTTTACCGGGGATTGCTCTATAATGCGGAGACCCATACCTGGCTGATGGCTGTGCGGGTAAATAAGGACGTGATCAATTCCTCCCGTCGTATTGCCACTGTGAATGCGATCATACAGCGGGTGAAAGCATTTGGGACACAGTATGGCCTGGACATGCATCTGAGTGGTCTGCCGCTTATCAGGACTGTGATGGCGCAAAAGGTATCCCGGGAGACTACCTGGTTCCTGTTGGGGTCTGTGTTGCTGTCGGCTATTATTTTATTTATTTTCTTCCGCAGTATCGGAACGATGCTTTTGTCCCTGGGAGTAGTGATCGTCGGCGTGATCTTTAGCCTGGGGACGATGGATCTGCTGGGGTACAAGATCACCTTGCTGAATGCCCTGACGCCGACCCTCATGGTAGTGATCGGTATCCCGAATTGTATTTATTTTCTCAACAAGTACCATACAGCTTATAAGGATACAGGCGATAAGCGTGAAGCGCTGCTTACGATGATCGGACGTATGGGTGTTGTCACTCTGTTTTGCAATCTGACTGCGGCTATCGGGTTTGGTGTTTTCGCCCTTACACGGAGCGCCATCTTAAAGGAGTTTGGCGTGGTGGCCGGCATCAATATCATGCTGCTGTTCTTTATAAGTTTTATCATGATACCGGTGGTCCTCAGCTATCTGCCACCGCCCAGGCCGAAGCATACGCGTTACCTGGAGAACAAGTGGCTGGCGGCTATTTTACGCCGGCTGGAGGTTTGGACGCTGCATCATCAGCGGTCTATTTACGGAGTAACCCTGGTGGTCCTGGCGCTGGCTGTAGCAGGCATGTTCCGGCTGAGGTCCGAGGGTTTTATCGTGGATGATCTCCCACAAAAAGATCCTATCTATACCGACCTGAAGTTTTTTGAACATCATTTTAAGGGGGTTATGCCGCTGGAGATCATTGTGGACACCCGAAGAAAAAACGGGCTCAGGATCAATATGCTGCAGACGCTGGACAGTGTGGATCAGCTGTCGCAATATATCACTGCGCAGCCGGAAATGGCCCGTCCCCTGTCGCTGGTGGAGGGTTTGAAGTTCGTACGTCAGTCCTATTATGGGGGGGACAGCAGCAACTATGGGGTACCGAATTCCCTGGACCTGCCCTTTCTGTCGTCGTATCTGAAGACGGGAGGAGGGGATTCGTCGGAGGTGAAGAGCAGAGGTGGAGATTCGTCAGAGGTGAAGGGCGCAAAAGGCGCGGGAAATAATCTCACCAAATTACTGAACAGTTTTGTAGACAAGGATCACGAACGTTTGCGTATCAGTGTGAACATGGCCGATGTAGGCAGCAGCCGTCTGCCGTTGATCCTGGATGACCTGGAAAAAAGGTCGCGGCGCCTTTTCGATACGTCCAGGTATAAGGTAGAGCTCACCGGTACGAGTGTCACGTACCTGGAGGGTTCCAGCTTTATCATCAAGGGGCTGAAGGATAGCATCCAATGGGCTTTTGTGCTCATTGCCGCCTGTATGCTTTTTCTATTCAGGTCGATGAGGATCCTTCTCTGCAGCCTGGTGCCGAATATCATTCCCCTGATCATTACGGCGGGGATCATGGGCTGGGCGGGGGTCCGGCTGAAACCGTCCACTGTGATCATATTCAGTATTGCCCTGGGTATAGCCATCGATATCACCATCCGGTTTCTGGTTAATTACAAACAGGAGACGGGAGGTGCGGGCAGCCGCCGGAGCGATGGAAAGGGCCAGGATGCGGATGGGAAAAGCAATCCCGAGCAGACAGTGATCGAGACGATCAACAAGACCGGTATCAGCATCCTGTATACTTCCATGGTGCTGATCGCGGGTTTTATCATCTTTTGCTTTAGTGATTTCGGCGGGATCTTCGCGTTGGGATGGCTCACTTCCCTGACGCTGGTGATTGCGACGGTGACGAACCTCGTGTTCCTGCCGGCGCTGCTGATCACGTTGACAAAGGGGCGGCGTGTCAAAGGGCCGAAGGAGTAGGATGGGCTGGCGGGGACAGAGGGAATAGGGTTGGCTGTTCCCTACCGGTGAGCCGGCGGCTAGATCTCTGCCAGACCGTTCTTAATGGCAAACATGACCAGGCCTACCCGGGTGCGTACCTTTAATTTTTCGAAGAGGGTATTCCGGTAGTTGTCGACGGTGCGGGGACTGATAAACATTTTGTCGGCGATATCCTTATAGGTGAGCTCCGAGCAGATGAGGCGGAGGAACTCTTTTTCCTTATCGCTGAGAATGACCGGGTCTTCCGGGTTACCCAGGTCTTTATGGAGACCGCTGATGATCTTGCCGGAGATGTACTCGGAGAGATAGAAGTCCTTTTTCATGATGGAGTCCAGGGCAACTTTCAGCTCTTCCGGCTCGATGTTCTTCATGATATAGCCTTTGGCGCCCAGCCGGAGCATGCGGATAATGGTGTTCTCATCGCTGGACATGGAAAGAGCCAGGACTTTTATCTGTGGATAGTTCTTATGGAGCCAGCGCACCGTCTCATATCCATCCATATCCGGCATATTGACGTCCAGGAGGATAATATCCGGCACGATATGTTGGGTGATCTTCGCCTTTATCTCTTTTCCGTTGTCTCCTTCGAACAGGACCGAATAATTTTCGAAAGAATCGATCAATTTAGCCAGTGCCTTTCTTAAAAGACTATGATCATCGACAATGCCGACCTGTATTTTCTTAAGCGATGCAGCCATACGTAAATTATAAAGCTTCCCTTTCCAGGGGTAATTCTACTTTTATAACGGTACCTTTTCCAGGCTGGCTCTGAATGGTGATATCTCCACCAATAAGGCGGGCACGATTAGTCATACTTTTCAGGCCTATACCGCTGGAAGAGGAAGCTTGTACCTGTTTTTTCTCCGGATCGAATCCCACCCCGTTGTCCTCTACCTGTAAAACAAATGTATTATCAATCCTGTAATTTACCGCAATATTTACGTGGGTGGCTTTAGAATGTTTCAAAATATTGTTTATCATTTCCTGGAACATGCGAAAAAGGAAGATAGCCCGCTGGTTCTCAAATGCATATTCTTCCCCTTCCACGGAAAAGCCTACTTCTACCAGGCCTGTGCGGCGAAGGCTTTCCAGGTCGAACCGGATGGCTTCCACGAGCCCTATCTGGGCGATGCGGTCCGTATGGAGGCTTTTGGTAAGATCGGCCATGTCATAGATGATCTTGTTGAGCATCTGGCGGCTGTTCTGTACGCTTTCGTAGGCCGGGTGCTGGGATTCCAGGGGCAGGATGGACAAGGACAGTTTGATTACCGATAATACCTGACCGATGTTGTCATGGAGCTCCTGGGCGATGGTTTTGAAGGTGGCTTCCTGGATCTCCAGCTGACTGCGGAGCACTTCCTGTTCATACTGATCTTTCATGCGGGTCAGCTGCTGTTCCTGGCGGTGCTGTCTCCGTTGGTAGAGGAATAACATGGTGAGAATAAAACCGACCAGTACCAGGGCTAGAACGATCCCCAGAAGGATTACAATGTAGATTTCCTGACCCTGACTCTGCATAAAAATGCGATAGTGAAAGATAAATATAGCAAAACATCCAGTAATTGAAATACGATGAGCAGATTATTGACCACCGCCTGGGGGATGATATTAGTAACGCCGTATAGAGGAAATGTACAGGAGTAATAGAACAGCAGACCGGAGCAGATCCAAAAGGCCGGCTGACGGACAAGGTTCAGTGTACGGGTCAGCTGGAATAATTCGAGGAAGTAATAGATACTCAGAGCTACGATGATCAGACATCCGATGCTATAGGTCACTGTATGAAAGGAGTGGGTCCCCTGGATAAAAAGGATGTTGAGAAAGGAAGATATGGGATAAATAATAAGGACGCCGATGATGATCTTTTTTACTTTCCGGCTCTGTATGATCCAATAAATGGTTAGACAGTAATAGGAACATGTGATAATAGTCAGTGGGTTGGATATGTACAAATTCGACCTGTTATGGAGCGTGAGGTAGTCAGAAAGTATTTCCGATACGGCGCACAGTAAAAGAAAAAAAGGGAAAAGCCGCAGGTATTTCTCCCTGTTAGGATACATATATATGGTGATGCTTGCCAAAAAAGCTATCACCATCATTATCAGGGGAAAATAAATGTTCATTTGCGGCCAAAATAGCGGATATTTTCCAGATACAAAAGAGCCGGTCCCGAAAGATCCGGGAACGGCTCGTCTTAATACAGGACAGGCGTATGGTTCAGGTAAATTACTTAAATAACGGAGATACCCTTTTCGCCGCGGTCTACCAGGGTAACGCCGAGAGGAGCTGTCTGATAGGTATGGGGCAGCGGGGGCTGTGTGGGTTGTGCGGGGCACCAGTTGGGGCAGGGGATATTGCCGACATAGGCTAAAATGCTGTTTTCTTTTCCGACATAGATCTCTTTGCTATTCTTATATGAGCCACGGGTACCCACCATTACGATAGCCTGGCGGCCTTCGTACTCAGGGTTATCATTATATCCTTCAGGATAGATCCCAAAATACATACGAACACCATCACCACCATGTGTTTTGACCTTTTCCAGGAGCATCTCCAGATCTTCCACGCTATACCAGCAGCTGAGCGCATCTTCTTTACCGATACGATCAGAGTTATGTCCCCACGTTTGTTGTTTATAAGCCCTTACAAAAGTGTCAACTTGTTTTCTATTCACATAATTTCCCACCTTTACTGATTTTTTTTCAATTGTGTTCATTGTGAGTCGCTTTTAGAGTTTGAAGAATAATTTGCTTTCATAAAAGTATTCCCCAAGTCTCTGAGAGACTCCACACAAAAAAGTAAAAATCACATAATTATAAATTAGTATTATTTATAAGCTAAAGGGGATCAAAGACTCAGGTGGTAAATATGGCAAAAAAAACGTTTTTTAGTCAATAATAAAACAGTAAATAAACGAACACTTACCACGTAAAAAGACGTGGTCCAAAACCACGTATAATACGCAAGAAAATACCGTCTCAACTTTCCACCCCGATTTCGACAGGATCGGAGATTTTGTCTGACATTAGTAGAGGAGGTTCTTCAGTGTCCCGTTTTTACAATTTGATATCCTTAAAGCGTTTTAGACCGTCAAAGTGTTGTGCTGTGTGCTAATTGTATGGATCGTACAGCCTAAAAATCAAAATTATTGACCATTACATTACTATGCATCAGCAACAGCATACATAACCATTAACACCTTATCCTGTTTATTCTCAAGAGTGTATGGGTATGTATGCTGTTGTTTCCCTTGTACATAAAAATGCGGATCGGGCCGATTTTAATACACATGAGAAATCACCCGGGCAGCAGAATCTGTCCGACGAACCACCTGGTTCGAAGTGCTACCGTTGTTTGCCACGTGCTTACCGCTGTTACCATTCAAAACTCCCGGGTACCCCCAACTGCCATCCCCGGCAGGGGGTAATCCCGGAGTGATTTTCCCCCCTGCTGTGCGCCACATTACCTATATTTGCCCCTTCTTTCAACAAAACAACAGCTCAGTCAATGAACAAGAAGATCAAATCGGCGCTTATATCCGTTTTCTACAAAGATGGTCTGGACAATATCGTAAAAAAGCTACATCAGGAAGGTGTAACTATCTATTCCACAGGGGGTACGCAGCAGTTTATCGAGTCATTGGGGCTCCCTTGCACCCCTGTTGAAAGCCTCACTTCCTATCCCTCTATCCTTGGCGGGCGTGTTAAGACCCTGCATCCTTCCGTCTTTGGAGGCATCCTGGGAAGGAGAGACAGGCCTACCGACCTGGAAGAAATGGCCCGCTATCATATCCCGGAGATCGACCTGGTGATCGTAGATCTTTATCCCTTTGAAGAAACGGTGGCTTCCACCAGCGATGACGAGGCCATCATTGAAAAAATAGATGTAGGAGGCCCCTCCATGATCAGGGGAGCCGCCAAAAACCATAAAGACGTTGTGGTCATTGCTTCCAAAAAGGAATATGCTTACCTGGAGCAGTTGTTGGACGAACAAAAAGGGATGACTACCCTGGAACAGCGTAGGATGCTGGCTACCAAGGCCTTTGAGGTTTGTGCGCATTATGACGTCGTGATCGCGCAATATTTTACGTCCACGGCCCGGGAGCAGGATTATTTCCTCGCCTCCGTCCCGAGTGCAAAAAGTCTGAGATACGGTGAAAACCCCCATCAATCCGCCCGTTTTTTTGGCGACCTGTCAGCGCTTTTTGAACAGGTAAATGGAAAGGAATTATCATACAACAACCTGGTGGATGTGGATGCTGCCGTGCAGCTGATACAGGAATTTGACGGTACCCAGGGTGCTGTTTTTGCCATCATAAAACACACAAATGTTTGCGGTATTTCCATCCGGCCTGCCTTGAAACAGGCATGGGATGCCGCCCTGGCGGGCGATCCGGAAAGCGCTTTTGGAGGTGTATTAGCCTGCAGCGTTCCGGTGGATAAAGCCACGGCCGAAGCCATCAATGAGATCTTTTTTGAGGTGCTGATCGCCCCGGCTTTTGACAAAGACGCCCTGGAAGTGCTGCGTTCGAAGAAGAACCGTATCCTCCTGCGTCAGAAAGCCCGGCTAACCACCGGCTCGCAATACAAGTCGTTACTTAACGGCGTGCTGGAGCAACAGCAGGACGAAGGTAATTATGCCGAATGGAAAGAAGTAGGGGGCAGGACTGCTACCGCTGCCGAAAAAGAGGACCTGTCCTTTGCCAACATCGTTTGTAAGCACCTGAAGTCGAATGCCATTGCCCTGGTGAAGGACCGCCAGCTGATCGGCAAGGGCTGCGGGCAGACCAGCCGGGTGGACAGTGTACGGCAATCCATTGCCAAGGCTGCACAGTTCAACTTCGATCTGAAAGGTGCGGTGCTGGCGTCCGACGCATTCTTCCCATTCAATGACAGCGTGCAGATAGCCCATACGGCGGGTGTCACGGCCTTTATCCAGCCGGGTGGTTCCATCCGTGACAAGGATTCCATCGACTATTGTGTGGAACACAAGCTGGCGATGGTGATTACGGGGGTAAGGCATTTTAAACATTAGGCATCCCAGTATACCTCGTCTTTTAAAAAGACCTCATAGAGTTTTTTCCAATCGGCAAATTGAGGATCATTGCCCAGGAAAGTATTGTGCCAGATGGTTACCATCATCCCCCCTACTTTTCTGATCAGGTGGTAATAATGCATTAATTCACTCATAGCCTGCGTCGGTGTATCGTGCTGCTCATAGAAGGAGTTGGCGTCCATAAAACAAAAGGGGAACAGACGTAAGGAAGTCTTTTCCTCTTTTTCAAGGTCATACCAATAAAAAGAGGAAGCCACGGAGGCGCGGAAGCCGTTGATGCTGCCATAGCCCATGGAAAAGTCCTGTTGAATGCCGTATCTGATCAACAGCCGGTAAGTTTTTGGCAAAGTGAATCTTATGAAATGCTGCCGGCTGCGGGTGACCTCTTTTTCCGTCATGCACTCCATCCATTCTATCTCTTCTTTCAGTGCGAATTCTTTATCGCCGCTGTGCCAGGATGGATGGACGCCGACCCTGTAACCCGCAGCATGATAGCGTACCAGCTCCTGCAAGCCAGGGCTACCGGGAGATATATTCCTGTCCACTCCTTTTTGCCGGGCAGCTGCCAGGAAAAAATAATAGGCCCTCAGGCGGCAATATAAATGGAGGGAGTCCAGCCATTCATACGCATCGTACGGGTCAGGCTGCCGGCCCCGTAATACGTTAATCCTTCCCTTGAACTTCGACCATTCACCTTTTGACAAATCCTTCAGTAAGCCGCCCAGGTTCCTTTTCCATCCTTTGTACAGATAGCTATAGGCCACATCGATGTCATAAGTAGGTATAAACTTAAAGGAAGGATGGCGAAAGACCAGGGAAGGATATTTTTTGGCAAGCGCTTTCCTGAGGTCCTGCAGCCAAATGTTCACCAGTGGTATATCCAGGAAGCCTTCTCTCCAGGCCAGCGAGCGGGTGTGATCGAAGCGGCCGTATTCATCCGGCGTACCGGGGAGGTATTCTTCATACCTGCTAAGAAGGTAAAAGGAGGCTGCAAAAACATCGAAAGGGAAGTCGCCTTCCGTAGGAAAAAAGGCTTTATGAAAGTTGAGCTCAAAGCATTCGATCTTCCGGGTATGTATACCTGTTTCCTGCAGCAGGGGTGTGCTGCGCAGAAAAAATTCCGATTCATCCATTTCGGCATCGGAATAATTCAGACGGGGTCCCGGGTGAAGGGCGTAATCCTCTTTATCTGAAGTAAGGATGATGGGCTCGTCGAAAAGCTCTTTGCTGAAAAAGTCGACAATGTAGCGCAGCCGGGGCGTGATATGAGGGGTATATAATAGAAGCATACTGATTTACCATCAAACCCTCTCGGATTTCCATCTTTCATTGAAGGTCTTTGGAGCAAAGTCCAGCTTGTCGCGGTGGGCTGTCCAGGCTTTGAATGCCCTGTTGACAACCCAATTCTTCATCTTTTGATTTCCCGCGTTCATTAGTCCACGATTGAGACTTGCCTTTTTCCAGGCTTTCCAGGCCAGCTTTTCGGACCAGGAAGCATGCCCCTCTTCAACGGCCTCATACCTGTTCTCCAGCAGCAGCTCGTGTAAGTTGATCTTTACCGCGCATACCTCCGTACAGTTGCCGCAAAGGGAGGATGCGTAGCTGAGATGTTTCCATTCCTCCATGTCTTTCAGATGAGGAGTGATCACCGATCCGATGGGACCGCTGTATGTAGTGCCGTAACTATGTCCGCCGATGTTCTTATAGATGGGGCAGGCGTTGAGGCAAGCTCCGCAGCGAATACAGTAAAGGCTTTCCCGTGTCTTCTCCCCTGCGAGGATGTTGGTCCTGCCGTTGTCCAGGAGGATAACGATCATTTCGTCCGGTCCGTCGGTCTCTCCCGCCTGTCTCGGTCCTGTTACAATGGTGTTATAGACGGTTACCCGCTGCCCTGTGCCATAGGTAGCCAGCAGCGGCCAGAATAATCCCAGGTCTGTGAGCGTGGGGATCACTTTCTCGATACCGACTATGACGATGTGTGTATTGGGAAAGGCGCAGCTGAGACGGGCGTTGCCTTCATTTTCCGTGACGGCGATGCCGCCTGTGTCGGAGATGATAAAATTGGCGCCGGTGATGCCTATTTCAGCCTGTACATACTTCTCCCGCAGCTTTTCCCGGGCCACCAGTGTCAGCTGTTCAGGCGTGAGATTGGGTTTGGTGTGCAGCTTCTCGTAGAAGAGCTTCGCCACATCTTCCTTACTCTTATGCATAGCCGGGGTGACGATGTGGTAAGGAGGTTCGCCGTCCAGCTGCTGGATGTATTCTCCCAGATCCGTTTCTACGGACTCGATGCCGTGCTCTTCCAGGAAATCATTCAGCTTGAGCTCTTCGGTGACCATGCTCTTACTTTTGACAATGGTCCTGCAATTCTTTTCCTTACATATGGTGAGGATCTCCTGCAGAGCGGATGCAGCATCCTCTGCCCAAATGACCTTTCCGCCTCTTTGGGTGAAGATGGCTTCAAATTCTTCCAGTTGTTTGTCCAGGGTCTCCAGCGCCCGCCATTTAATGTTCTTTGCTCTTTCGCGGGCCAGGTGCAGCTCGCTGAACTGCTGCTTGCCCTGGGGGACGACGGCGTTGTACCGGCCGATGTTGAAGTTGATCTTACGCCGGTGGTCCATGTCCTCCGCCTTCACGGTGCTGCGAGCGATGAAACTGGCTGCTGTATCGGTCATTGTGAAAAGTATTTTTTTGCCACCTGGTCCAACGCTTCATAAAATTCCTTTCCGAATTTACGCACCAGCGCTTCTTTCAGAAATACGTAGGCGGGCACTTTTAATTTTTTTCCCTGTACGCAGGCCGGCCGGCACATGGTCTCGCGGGGTTCATAGTTCACCACTTCGTTGGTCCTGGTCTTGCTGATCTTCACGGGGTATAAATGGCAGCTGATGGGTTTTTTCCAGCTGATCTTGCCATCGTAGTATGCCTGTTCGATCCCGCACTTGATAATACCCTTACTGTCCCTGAACCCGTAAGCGCACATCTTTCCTTCGATGGTGGGGGTGACCCATCCGAATTCCCTGTCGTAATTGTACCGGCCCCGGCTTTCGATCTCTTTTATTCCCGCAGCGGTGAGGTAGGGTTTCACCGTTTCATAGACCTCGTTGATCCTGTCCATTTCCTCTTTTTCCAGCGGGGCGCCTGCGTCCCCATCCTCACAGCAGCCGCCTTTACATTTCAGGAGGTCGCATACAAACTGCTCTTCCACCAGGAGGTCGCTTACCAGGACATTATCGATTGCTATCATTTTGATTACACCAGGGATGGTTTACTCCGAAATATAACCCATCCCTGGTGTGCATTTGATGATGGGCCTTCGGCAGTGCACCTGTGGCGCACTTTTGCAAATATACTGCACGCCGGTGGTTTTTATGGCTGCTTATTGCCCGCCGGTCTCCATTTCAACGTATTGATCAGATGGGTCATGTCTTCCTGTAAAAAGTCGTTCACCGGCTTTAGCGAATCCTCGTTGGGGGTGGTATCGAAATACAGGGCGCCCCGCAGGAAGTGTTTGGTCGTGTCGGTAGCAAAGAACTGATGGGCCGTGGCCGCGTTACCTCCTACATTGAAAAAGATGCCCCCCACCCCATTGGACGTCGAGATCGGGGTCTGATCGATGGAAGAAGCCTTGTAAGTGTGCTTAAAGGTCATCTTAAAGGCGTCATCCCTCAGCTTGTCGAAAGTGTTTTGGCCGATGTCCTTATAGCTGATATAGATCTTTGCGTTGAACCGGGGGAAATCGATGTTGATCCAATATGGGTTCTCCGGTTTTGCCTCGAAAAAGGTGCTGTCCTGCACTATGTTGGCGTAAACGGGGTATTCAAAAGTATAGGGATAACCCTGCTGATCGAAAGTGCGGTATTGATGACGGGGCAGATCGATCTTAAAATATCCTCTTCGTTTGGGATTATAGTCGCTGTTGCAGGAAGAGAGAAGGGCCAGTATTGCGCAGGCGGCCAGGGCGGCCTTTTCAATTTTCTTTCTCAATTTCAAGAATTCGTTTTTACGGTGACCTTTACCTTTTTTATACGGCTGCTGTCTGCGTCGAGTATGGTAAACTCAAAATCCCCGCAGGGTATGATATCGTTGACCTTGGGGATGTTTCCGGATAGTTCCAGGATAAGACCGGCCAGGGAATCGCTTTCTCCTTTTACTTCATCGAAGGTATCTACGGGCAGGCTCATGGCTTTGCAGACATCGTTCAGCATGGTGCGGCCTTCGAATATATAGCTGCCGTCATCCAGGCGTCTATTGCCGCTATCCTCTTCGTCGAACTCGTCCCGTATATCCCCAATGACCTCTTCCATGATGTCTTCCAGGGTGACGATGCCACTGGTACCGCCAAATTCATCCACGACGATGGCAAAATGGATCCGTTTCTGCTGGAACTCATGCAGCAAGTCTTCTATCAGCTTGTGTTCGTGTACAAAAAAAGGAGGCCGGATAAGGATATGCCAATCGAAGTCATCAGGCTCGTTCAGATGGGTGATCAGATCTTTTGAATGGACCATACCGGCCAGGTCATCCAGGCTTTTGCGGTAGACGGGCAGCCGGGAGTAATGCAGCTCTTCCACCCGTTGTTTCAGGTCCGCGAAGCTGACCTGGTAATCAATACCGTGTACTTCCAGCCGGGTACGCATGATCTGTTTTACCGTGATGCTGCCGAATTCGATAAAGCCCTGTAAAATATTTTTTTCTTCTCCGGAGGCCAGCTTTTCCAGGTTGAATGCCGTCTTCTTACGACCAAAGGTTTTTTCAAGCCCTTCAGTCCTGTGGACGGCCCATCCGCTGACCCTGCGGAACAACAAATGGGTAAGTTCTACCACACCTGAGGTGTAATAGGCGAACTGGAGATTGTTCTGGGTGGCCCAGACCTTTGGCATAACTTCTCCGAAAAGAATTACTACAAAGGCTACAAGGATAACTTTTATCAGGAATTCAAACAGCCAGAAACTCTGCTTTAACAGGACCATTTCATCGATGAGGAAATTGGCCAGGATAATAATGGCGATATTGATGATGCAGTTGGCGATGAGCAGGGAGGCGAGCAGGTTCTTTGGTTCTTCCAGCAGGGTGACGATCCTCTTCCAGCTGGCGTCCTGTTTGGTCTTCAGGATGTTGATGTCCTTGTATGTCAGTGAGAAAAAAGCCACTTCGGAGCCCGACAGCACAAAGGAGATGATCAGCAGGAAGAGGATGACGATAGCCAGGATAGTAGTAGCCTGTGGGTTGATGATCAGAAACACAGGAGATATCACTTCGTTCAGTAACAGTTTCGTTAAAGGGTGATCCAAAATAATTTATTTGGTTAACAATGGCTACTCGATCAACGAGTTAGAATGGCAGGTCTTCGGAGGGCTCTCCCAGGGTAGGGGAATCGCCGCTACCGCCTTCCAGGCCTTCGTGATGGATATGGGGATGAGAAGGTCCGTCCGAGCGTTTGTCCAGCATGATCAGGTTGTCCCCGACGACTTCGGTGGCAAATTTTTTATTCCCTTCCTTATCTTCCCAGCTGCGGGTGCGTAATCTTCCTTCTATGTATACCAGGCTGCCTTTGTGCAGGTATTTCTGCGCCAGTTCGGCGAGTCCCCTCCAGAGGACAACGGTGTGCCACTCTGTCTGTGAGATCAATTTACCTGCCCTGTCTTTAAAGGTTTCTGTAGTAGCCAAAGAAAATTTGGCGACGGCAATATTCCCCTCCAATACCTGTACATCCGGGTCTTTTCCTAAATTTCCAATTAACATCACCCTATTTACGCCTCGCATACGAAGAAGTTTGAAGTTTACAATCGTCTTAAAATACCAATTCCTGTTTAAAGGCCGTGCCGCACGGCCCCGCTATCTAAAATTAAATTTTTTCGGGCAAAAAGATAAATTTAGTTAGAACAAGCTTTGTGCCGGGGTGGGGTCTTTCAGCCAGGCATTAATAAATTTTGGGAACGGATATTCGTTTAATTTCTCCTTGTCTATCAGCAGATAGTCCTTTAAAGAGGGTAGCGGGCGGCTTAGCTGGATAGTAAAGAATTGTCCCTGGATAGTCTGGTGCGTCAATTCCTGTCGATATACTTTTGATATATACCTGACTGTGAGTGACTGCTTTCCAAAGACACGCCCCGCTGCAGCGCCCCGGAGGATGTCTTCGGGATACACCGGCTCTTCGGATTCCCAGCCCACCAGCTCAAAAAGGTCTGCCCAGATATCCCCTTTTAACCTTTGACGGATATATACTTTCTTATCAGGTGTCTCTACCATAAAATAATAGAACCAGCGGCTTCTTTTGCGAAGGACCTTTTCCCTGACAGGAAGTTCGCCTACCCTTTCAGTGCAGTAAGCCTGGCAGCTCTTCCGCTGGATACAACTCGCACACAGCGGGTTTTGAGGTTTGCATACCACGGCGCCGAAATCCATGATAGCCTGATTATAAATGCCGGGTTGGTCTTTATCCAGCAGCTGTCCGGCCAGTGCTGTATACTTTTTTTTGCCGGCAGTGGTATCGATGGGAGTGGCATCGCCTGTATAACGGGATAGTACCCGCAGCACATTCCCATCCACCACCGCATGGGGAAGATTGAACGCAAAGGAGGAAATAGCTGCGGCTGTATAAGGGCCGATGCCTTTCAAAGCGTGAATACTCTCGTAGTCAGCGGGAAATTTGCCACCGTAGTCGCTGGTGATCTTCCGGGCTGTGGCAATGAGATTACGGCAGCGGCTGTAATATCCCAGACCTTCCCAGCATTTGAATACTTTTTGATCCGGAGCCCGGGCAAGATCTTCAATAGCAGGAAATTCCGCGAGGAATTTTTCATAGTAGGCCCAGCCCTGCTCCACGCGGGTTTGCTGGAGGATAACTTCACTCAGCCAGATCCTGTAGGGGTCTTTTTCACCCTTCCAGGGCATAGCCCGGAAATTCTCATTTTTATGCCATTTTAGCAATAGTTCTGTAAAATCTTCTGTTTTTACCACCATTTTCCCTTAAATTAGCCCTCCTTAAAATTCACAATCAATATTTTAGAGAATCCTTGCACAAATAAACCAAATCTATTATTTTGACATTGAAAAAGGATTTCAGACAAGGTGTTGTGAATTAAAAATTTTGTTATATATTTAAAATCAGAAACTTATAAAACTTAATCCCCATGAGAAAGGCAGACCTAGTTAACCAGATATCGGAAAAAACAGGTATACCTAAGGTGGACGTCCTGGTGACGTTGGAAACCATGTTCAAAGAAGTTAAGGAAACCCTTTCCCAGGGAGAAAATATTTACATCCGGGGATTTGGAAGTTTCATTACGAAAAAACGCGCCGCCAAAATCGGACGCAATATAAAAAAGAATGTGGCAGTTCATATCCCTGAGCACTTTATTCCTGCATTCAAGCCTGCAAAAGAGTTTGTAGCAGAAGTAAAAAAATTGCAGTCGGTGAAAGAAGATCAACCAAACCCGGATGAAGAGATGTAATTTTGCGCTCTAAGCGAAAAGCATGAAGAGACAGCAAATTATTGTAGCCGGCACCGGGGTGCTCTTATTACTCGCTCTGTATTTTTTTGGACAAACAGTTCCTCCGCAAAAAAAGCCCGAGATCTCCGAAGGAGCATCTCAAGGGGCTGCTATTTCAAAACCGATCAGTACCGAGGATATTCTACAATCCTCACAATCAAAGCTTACTCCTATACAATCAGAATATGTCACCCGATTGCAGCATGCTGTGGTAAGAGGGGATGTAAAAGCGCAGCAGCTGAATGCCAGCCGGCAGCTGGCTGCCTTCTGGCGGGATTCGGTGCAGAATGGGTTTCTGCCCTTTGCCTATTATACGGCTGAAGCAGCTAAATTGGAAAATTCCGAAAAAAGTCTGACATTTGCAGCCCAAATATTTCTTGGGGAGCTGAGGGGGCAGGAAAATCCCGCGATCAAAAGCTGGATGGCCACCAATGCTAAAGAGTTGTTTGAAAAGGCTTTAGAACTGAATCCACAAAATGACTCCACGAAGGTGGGGCTGGGCGCAAGTTATGTTTTTGGCAGCTCGGCCGGAAGTCCGACGGAGGTCATGGAGGGGATTCAGCGGATTTTGGAAGTAGCACGCCGTGATACGACCAATATGTACGCTCAACTCATGCTGGGTTGGGGGGGCATCGTATCGGGGCAATTTGATAAAGCTATTGAACGTTTGACAACCGTCGTTCGACATCAACCTGCCAATATCGAAGCGATACTCCTACTTGCCGAAGTCCATCAGCAAAAGGGCAATAAAGCCGACGCCATCAAATGGTATGAGGCTGCCCGAAAGCTGGTCGGTAATCCGGATATGATCAAGGAGATTGATCAAAGTATCCAGTCTTTGCGATAAGTCTCTCATTTGGAACATGTGGTGAGGAACCTTAATCAATTAGGAATTTATTTTTAAACTCATAAAAGCACAAAAGTATGCCTTGTGGTAAAAAGCGTAAGCGTCATAAGATTGCGACGCATAAGCGTAAAAAAAGACTGAGAAAGAACCGCCATAAGAAGAGAAACAAATAAGTTTTCTTTTTTGCAGGTGGATGGATTGGACAGAATGGCCTCATTCAAAAAGGTTGATGTCGATGGCAAACGCTAGTTACGCTTGAATAAGGAACTGATCATAAATGCGACCCCGCAGGGTGTTGAAATAGCCCTATTAGAGGATAAGAAGCTGGTGGAGTTACACCATGAAAAGGCTGACGCAAGCTTTGCGGTAGGTGATCTGTACCTGGGAAAGGTAAAGAAACTTATTCCGGGGCTGAATGCTGCTTTTGTGGATGTAGGCTTTGAAAAGGATGCTTTTTTGCATTACACCGACCTGAGTCCCTATGCCAGATCGCTATTGAAATTCACGCAACAAGCGATGAATGACAACAGTGCGGAAGGCTTTGAGTTTGGTAGTTTCCAGGTAGAGCCTGAGATCATCAAGACGGGGAAGATCAACGAGGTATTGAATGGCAAGCCTCATATCCTCGTTCAGATATTAAAAGAACCCATTGCGGCCAAGGGGCCCCGTCTCAGCTGTGAAATATCCCTTCCGGGCCGTTTTGTCGTCATTACTCCTTTTAATGATATTGTCGCTGTCAGCCGTAAGATCCACTCTTCAGAGGAGCGCAAACGGCTGCAGAAGATCGTTGAGGCCATCAAGCCGAAGAATTTCGGGGTTATTGTCCGGACTGCCGCGGAAGGAAAGAACACGGCTGAACTGCATGAGGACCTTACGGAACTGGTAGCCACCTGGAAGACTATCCAGCACAACCTGAAAGGCGCCACAGCGCCTGCCAAGATCCTCAGCGAGCAGACGAAAACGACCAGCATGCTGAGGGACCTGCTGAATGAGGATTTCAACAAGATCGTCATCAACGACAGGAATATCTACAATGATACGAAGAGCTATATCCAGCGCATCGCTCCGGATAAGGTAGACATCGTATCGTATTACCACAACGGCTCTCCTATATTCGATCAGTTCAGCGTCACCAAGCAGGTAAAAGCGGCTTTTGGGAAAACGGTAAATCTTCCCAGCGGCGCCTACCTGATCCTGGAGCATACCGAAGCGCTGCATGTCATCGATGTGAACAGCGGTTATAAAAGCGTCAGTAACAACCAGGAGCAGAATGCCCTGGAAACGAACCTGGAGGCTGCCGAAGAAATTGCCAGGCAGCTGCGGCTGCGGGACCTGGGCGGGATCATCGTCGTGGACTTCATCGATATGAAGCTGCCGGATAACAAGCGCAAGCTGATGGAATCGATGGAATCCTTTATGCGTACCGACAGGGCCAAGCATGCCGTGCTTCCCATCTCCAAGTTCGGGCTCATGCAGATCACCCGTCAGCGGATGAAGCCGGAGGTTACCATCAATACGCAGGAGGTATGTCCGACCTGTAACGGCACGGGTAAAATATCTTCAGCCCTCATCCTGGAGGACGAGATCGAAAAGAATTTAAGCTACCTGATCAATCATCAGCATAAAGACCTCACTCTCTCAGTTCACCCCATTATGCATGCCTATCTGACCAAGGGAAAATTATTCGGCATCGGGTCAAGGCAATGGAACTGGCGGTGGAAATACAAACAGAAAATTCATATCACTGCCAATACGAACTACCATTTGACGGAGTTCCATTTCTTCGATAAGCAGGAAGACGAGATAAAATTATAAGAAAAAGCCCCGGTCTCCCGGGGCTTTTTCGTTGTTTATTGGAGGATCGTCAGTTTGTCAAAAATGGTGGCGTTGGGTACGTTCGCGGCATTTCTATCCAGTTCCGACTGCGGATACAGCAAACGCTGGATAAACTGGCTGGCCACGGGCACCACAGGAGTGGCTGTTTCATCCTGCACGGGAATGGTCAGCCATGTGGGGTATAAGTTACCCGTCCGGCGTACGTCCATCCAGGATTCCCCTTCTATGGAGAACATGATCTTGTGTTTTTCCGTCATGATCTTCTCCAGGGTGATGGTGGCAGCTGTCTCGCTGGCGAACCTGGCGAGGTAGGCCGCGATCTTGGCTTTATCGCTGGCCTTGGAGGCCGGCAGGGAGAGCACAGCGTTGACCTGGTCGGTGATGGCTGCATTATGCGCGGATGCTGCACGTGCTGCATCGCCTGAACGTAACGCGGCTTCCGCCTCGATCATCAGCAGCTCGGGATAAGTGGCCAAATATACGGGAGAAGACTTTTGTCCGTAGTAGGACCATGCGTCGGGTCCGATGCCCATATAATCACCATTGCCCACGACGCCGCTCTGCACTTTACCCAGTCCGAATACGTCATCGCCGGAGACACCGTTGATGGAAGTAAAGTACGCGTTCAAGCGGGGATCGTTCTGCGACATGAGGCTGTCCAGGAACGGTACGTTGGCGGCCAGCATCCCGTTCGTCCACATGCCGTACCAGGGATTCGTCGTTTGGGAAGTAGCGCCATCGTAAGGAAGGGCAAAGTTTCCGGCATCCATGTTGGCGCTAAAGCCGGCTGCCTTGGCGCTGTCGACCATGGCGAGCGCGTTCGTGGCGCTGCCCTGGGGATCTTTCTTGCTGAAGTGGTTATAGAACCTTGCTTTTAACAGGTAGGCTGCCGATATCCATTTGTCCAGGTCGCCGCCATAGATCACATCGCCGTTGACGCTGGCAGCAGTCGTGCTGGCTTTGGCGGCGTTGATGCTGGCGATACCTTTGCTCAGGAGGCTTTGCACTGTGTCGTAAATGGCGAGTTGCGGATCGTATTTGGGATTGGGATATTTCAACACGTCCAACGCCTGGCTCCAGGGAATATCACCGTAGACGGTGGTGAGATAGCCCAGCTGGTATCCCTGCAGGATCTGAGCGATGCCGACATAGGCTCCTTCCGTGGACAGGGCGTTAGCGATCAGCAGTTTCAGATTCAGCAAAGAGTTGTTGTAAGCGTCATCGAACAGGAACTGGAAATCCCCGTGTTTCAACAGGTAGATGTTGAAGTTCACTCCTTCCGCGTGGTTGCCGGCAAAATGGCCTGCAAAGATCCCCAGAAAACCGTCCCCGTCTCCACCTCCGTTGGATTGGAAGCTGCCCTGGTCATACATGACCCCCGAATATTCGGAGGCGGTGAGGAGGGAAGAGGAGGATGCTTTCAATGGAGCGTTCTCGTTATTGTTTAGTTCGTACATATGGTCCAGCACCTTTTTACATGAACTGGATCCCAGCACGGCGGCGCCGGCAGCAGCGATAAAAAATATCTTAAGTCTCATTTTCATAATTTGTTTTTACCATTAAAAATTGATCTTGATGCTGGCATCCCAGGATTTGGTAGCGGGAACGCTGTTGTAGTCGATGCCTGTCACACCGTTGGGGCCGTTGCCCACCGAGCTGACTTCCGGATCGATGCCCGTGTATTTTGTATGCAGCCATACGTTCCTGCCTGCGAGGATGATCTCGGCGCCCTTGATGTGCAGCGGCTTCAGCACGCTGGTGGGGATGGAATATCCGAGGTATACGTTGCGGAGGCGAAGCCAGCTGGCGTCTTCGACCCAATGTTCATCGATCTGGTTGAACTGACCCGTGTACCAGGATTTGGTCTCATTTATGACATTGCTGGTCTTTGCCTTACCCGTGGCGTCCACCCCTTTAAAGGTCGTGGTGGAATTGGCGCCCTGGTAGCTGGCGGAATAATACCTGTTCTGGGTCAGGGCTCCTTTACCGGAGTAGGTGAGCAGGTTGTTGAAGTCGTTGACGACATCACCGCCGTGCCGCCATTCGATGGTCCAGCCCAGGCTAAAGCCCTTATAGCTCATGGTGTTGTTCCAACCCATGATAAATTTCGGGTTGATATTGCCCAATAAGACCTTGTCGCCGGAGCCGGAGACGGAGCCGTCATCGCCGATGAGCTGCGGCGCCTTTATATAGTTGGGATCGGAGGATTGTACTTTGTAGCGTTTCCAGGCGTAGCCATAGATAGCGCCGAAGGGTTGTCCTTTCTGGGCGTCGATCTCGGCGGTCGCATTAAAGCCGCCGGCCAGGATCACCCTGTCATTGCCGTTGTCGCCTACCTTGACCACATTGCTTACATTCCTGGAGAAGTTGAAGGCTGAGTTCCAGCTAAAGCCTTTGGCCTTTACGATATCCTTAAAGGTCAGGGTTACATCTACCCCTTTATTGGTCACTTTACCCAGGTTGACGACCTGGGTGGTTACACCTGTGGCATAAGAGGTGGGAGCTGTCAGGATCAGGTCCCGGGATGTTTTTGAATAATAAGTGGCTTCCAAATAGATCTTTTGCTTGAGCACCCCCAGGTCAATGCCGACCTCCTTTTGGGTGGTATGTTCGGGTTTCAGGAAAGGGTTGCCCAGCTGGGAGGCATAGGAATACCGGGGATTGCCCATTACATTTGGTGTAACGGGGTTATAGGGAGTGGTGGTATAATAGGGGTCCGCGTCGTTGGCGGTACCTGCGATCGAGCCGCGGAGCTTTCCGTAGGACAGCCAGTCGAGGTGTGCCAGGTCGGAGAATACGAAGCCTGCGCTTACGGAGGGGTAGGTAAAGCCCATATTATTGCGGGGCAGCGTAGAGGACCAGTCCCTGCGCCAGGTTCCTTCCAGGAAGAGGATCTGCTTCCAGTCCAGCTGCACGTCACCATAGAAACCTACCGTTTGTCTCGTGTAAGAGTAATGCCACATGGTCTGGGTCTTTGTGTTCGTGATATCGAACAGGTCGGGAATGATAAAGGAAGTACCTGTGATATCCAATGCATCGTATTTTTTATAGAACAGGTTTTGTCCTGCCAGTGCATGTAAATGCAGATCGTCGCCGAACTTGTGGTCGTAGTTCAACATGGCTTCCGAGTTCACCTGGAGGTTGGAGATCCTTACCTCATGCATACCACCCAGATAATCTGTGGTGGAATAGGCCAATGTGCCGATGGGGTCGGCGTTCCTTCTGTTCTCGGAGTATTGGTCCAGGCCGTACCTGTAATTGAAGGACCAGTCCCTGGCGATCTTATAATCCGCGTTGATGTTAGAGATAAGGCGGTTGATCTTGTAGTGCTCGCCCGTTTTCTGGACAGACCACATGGGAGAAGAAATGGTCTTTTGCCACCAGGTCTCCTGGTGGTCCGGTGTCTCGATGGGGAAGGTGACGATGTTCCAGGTATTGACATAATAGTCCAGACCGTTCATCATCCTGCCCGCGTCAAACCGCAGACCGCCTGTATTGATATAGTTGGCTTTTACATTCAATGAGAAGCGGGGAGTGACCTGGGTGGTATAGTTGACTACCGCGCCCGTTTTGTTATAGGTGTTGTTGCGGACGATGGAACCCTGTTCCAGTTTGGACAGGCCTACGTAGAAAGTGGATTTGTCTCCGCCGCCAGATACGGCCAGGTTATATTTATTTGAATTACCTGTGACGAAGAAATTCTTATAGTTATCGGGATAATAAGGGATCTTCTGCCCCGATACGTCTACCGGTACGCCGGTGCCTACCAGGTCAAGCTTTGTTCCGGCAGGGAAAACGGGGTTGGACGAGTAAGTAGGCCCCCAGTTGTTGGTGGTAACGGTGTTGTATACCCCAGCGCTACCTCTGAGGAACCCGTGAGAGAAGGCGGGGAATTTGTTGGCCTTTGAAATAGCGTGGTCATAGCCTGCTTCTACGTTTATTTTTCCGCTGCGGCCTTTTTTGGTTGTGATGATCAGGGCGCCGTTGGCAGCCTTTGAACCATACAAGGCCGTTGCGGCACCGCCTTTCAGGACAGTGAGGCTTTCGATGTCGTCCGGGCTCAGGTCCACGGCCCTGTTGGCAGTGGGCACATTGACCGCAAAAGCGTTGCCTTGTTCGGCAGAGTTGTCGATGGGAATGCCGTCCACGACGTACAGGGGCTGGTTGGTACCGGTAAGCGAGTTGTATCCCCGGATGACGATGGTAGTACCGGATCCGGCTTGTCCGCCTGCATTGGTGATCTGTACGCCGGCGACCTTGCCGTTGATGTTGTCCAGCAGGTTGGCGCGTCCGCCGTTGGAGATATTTTCTGCGTTGACGCTTTGGGCAGAGTAGCTGAGCGAGCGTTTTTCGCGGGCGATACCCAGGGCTGTGACCACCACTTCGCTGAGGGACTTACGGTCCTCGTCCAGCTGGATGGCAATGCTATTGCGGTCGGCTGTGGAGATCTCTTTTGGCAGGTAGCCGACTGCGGAAATGGTCAGGATGGTGTTGTGGGGCACTTTGATCACGAATTGACCGTTCTGGTCGGCGCTGGTGCCGGATCTGGCGCCTTTGATCTTGATAGATGCTCCCGGAACGGGCAGACCACTGGCGTTAGTGATCGTACCGTTCACAAGCTCTGTTTGTCCAAAACCCAGAACTGAATACAGTATCAGCATTGCTGATAGCATTAGACATTTTCTCATTTGTAGTAGTAGTTAATAAATAATGATTAGGAATGGTAATAGATAGTCTCCCTGGACCAATGGTTGATCTATGTAAATAAGCCCCGGTGGAAACCGGGGCCGCTTTTCACTGTCAACATTGAGTCACACAGACTTTAATAAAATATCTTGGTGCATGGGAATGGGGTGCCGAAGGCGCTGGGGCTGCCTGGGACGCAAAATTCCATGGGGAAAAAATGGAGGAAAAGGACCTGATAAAATCAGGGATTTGTGTTCGGGATGTTCGGGCGAAGATGCCCTTGCTATGAGGCAATAGAGTCCTCATTAGCAAACAGTGAAGTTTTCTCATGTGTAGTAGTGTTATATTATAAAACTTTCCTTTTTAGGAAGCAAGCAATCCAAAATGTGACGAGTGGCGATCTTACTGGCTGGATGGTAACCGCTTATGTAAAATTACTTCCGGAAACCAATAAGCTAGTCAGTTTTGGAAGATTAAAGTACGAACTTTTAATTAGACTTTAATTTTTCTTAACAATTTTTTTTGTTTTTTTTAGCCGAACAGTGTTCGATAATATAATATTACGTTGAAGAGACCGGCCGGGTGGCCGGTCTCTTTTTTTATTTACAGCTTTTGCAGGATCAGCCGGTTCGGACCATAATCCGTACCGCCGCCCTGGATATCGATGCTCAGGGTGATGTAGCCTGTGCAGGAGAATATGTATCCGGCTACGTCGTTTGCACCAGCGCCTTCCGCCGTGTATTGGGTGGGGCCGCCGTAGTTTCCAAAGGTTACTTTTGGTACGGTGGCTACGCCATTGGCGGGATTGACATTGACGATGAGGGGGTTGACGACCGTTCCGTTGGGCCAGACCT
>Ga0105240_10002525_pt1 | contig 29381 bp, 22 predicted proteins | sample KBSC54metaG_FD_80426 | JGI IMG/M metagenome (GOLD analysis project Ga0105240, IMG submission 80426) | Corn rhizosphere microbial communities from Kellogg Biological Station, Michigan, USA - KBS C5-4 metaG | ecosystem: Host-associated > Plants > Roots > Rhizosphere > Soil | place: Michigan, USA... | reverse complement strand
TTTATCACCGCAAAGGCGCGGCCCGGCCAGCGCGACGATGCAATCGAAGAAATCCGGGCGGCTTTCCGGAGATTGCGGCACACTCCGAAGAAGGCTGAGGACGATTTCACCATCTCGACGGCGGATTCCATCATTCAAAACTTCGACAAGATCACCGGGATGATCGTGTTGATCTCGATCGCGATTTCCGCGCTCGGGCTTTTGGTCGGCGGCATCGGCGTCATGAACATCATGCTCGTGAGCGTGACGGAGCGGACCCGCGAGATCGGAATTCGCAAAGCAATCGGGGCACGGCGCGGGGATATCGTTTTACAGTTCCTCAGCGAAGCGGTAGCGCTGACAGGCGCGGGCGGTCTGGTCGGAATTACGTTTTCGATTTTGGTGACGTTGCTGGTCGGCACGATTTTTCCATCGTTGCACGCAGAGGTGCCAGGCTGGGCCGTCGTCACAGGATTTACCGTGTCGGTGGCAATCGGGATATTCTTCGGCGTCTGGCCGGCAGTTCAGGCCTCGCGATTGGATCCGGTTGAGGCGCTGCGGTATGAGTGACGGCTATTTAGGAACATCTGCATCTATCAGTTCCCGCTTTCCCGTTTGCAAACGCATCTCCTGATAAATCTGCTTGAGCCGTTCCTTCATCTCTTTGAGCCGTTGGAATTCCGTCAATTCCCGGCTCGCATCGGCGCTGCGTCCCAAGCCACGATAAACCAGCGAAAGCCGGTAATGGGTGACCGCGTTAAACGGCTCCAGCCTGGCCGCACGTTCGAGCAGCGGTTGCGTTTTTTCAGGCTGGTCCATCGATATCAGGACTTTCGCTAATCCAAGATTGGCATCCGCATCATTCGGCTGCAGTTCCAAGGCACGCGAATAGTGCGAGGAAGCATCCTTCAGGTCGGACCGGCGGGATGCAATCTCGCCAAGCCGGCACTCGGATTTTTCATCAAAGGGATTAGCCGCCAAAGCGGCTTTGTATTCTCTCTCGATTTCCCCCTGGTCCGCCGCCGGCGTCGAACTATTGCTCAAAATTTCACCCAACTCAAAGTGAAGTCCCGGAAGCGCCGGATCAACCTTCAATGCTTCGCGGTACTTCGCGATGGCCCCTTCGTTGTTCCCCTGCCTCACCATTTCTTGAGCCATCATCTGATAGGCGCGAGCGGATTTCGGAGCAATCATCGTGACGGTCAGCAGGCTCTCATCGGCCAGGTCCGAATAGATTCGATGAGCCGTGTACAGGATGTCGGCATCGGCCGGCCGTAGCTGGCGGAGGACGCTCACCACACCGGCCGCTCTGTCCAAATCGCCTGCTCCATAATAGATTTCGATCAACTCCATCCCGGCTTGAACGCGGAGTTTCTCTTCCTGTAACCGCGGGAACGATTGTTCCAGATCCGCTTGCGCACCGGGGGTTTGCCCGATCCGCTTTTCGCACATTCCGAGCAGAGCCTGAATCTTCCACAGCCCAGTCTTCAACTTCAGCGCTGCACGAAGCTGCGGAGCCGCCTTCGCATAGCCCCCCTGAAAGAAAAGCATGACACCCAGATTGCCGCGGGCGTCGACATTGTTCGGGTCCACCTCGAGAATCGCGCTGTACTGACGCGCAGCCAAATTGGGCTGCTTCGCTTTTAGAAACTCCTCCGCCTGCCGGAAATGGGAATCGGTCTGCGGTTGCTTCGTGAGGTTGGATTGGCAGAAGGCCGCAGTAAGGAAAATGCCGGCGTAAATGACTACCGCAAACTTCATATGCATGGCTTACAGGGGACGGCCGCCCGACACCCCAGCCGTCCCCCATAAAATCAGAAGGACAATCGGGCGCCAAGTTGGAGCGCGCGGCCATTGATGCTGGTCGTGGTAATCTTGCCCGCGCTCGCACCCCCAATTGATGCGTTCGGATTGCCGAAGCTCGGGTGATTAATGGCGTTCGTGGCCTCAAACCGAAGTTGCAATTGGCCGCGTTCCCACTTCGGAAAACGCATGTTCTTGCCTAGTGAAAAATCGATGTCCGACTGGCGAGGTCCGCGCAGAATATTCCTTCCGGCATTTCCGAACGTAAAAGCAGCCGGTTGGGCAAAAGCAGCGGACTTAAACCACAGGTTGGCTCAGCCAGGATTGCATTGCGCTTCCCGCCCGGCTCGTAGGCATGGGGGATTGCCACGTGGATCCGTTCTTCAGAAGTTTTTTCGCGAGACGTAACTGCCACCCCCAGACCAGCGCGATTGTATCATCGCTGACTGGCGAGTGAGTCGAGTAATTCTCGTACGGGGCGCACGGCTGCCAGGCGGACCTCCGCGATCGGCTGCTTCATCCCATCCACGGTGGCTATTTGTTCTTTAATCCAGTTCTCGGGGACGGGCTTGCCACTTTGGAGATAGTCGAGCGCCTTAAGGCCAATGTCTCCGAGTGCCGCCAGGTTCTTCGAAAGGGGGATCGCCTCTTCGAGCAGGAAATTGTCATGCGCAAGCTTGAGGAAGAGCGCGTGATTCTGGCTCCACCTAGAGAAGAGCACGCGGAGCTCGGTATGGTCGGGGTGGCGCGGAAGTTCGCTTTCAGGATGTGCGGTGTCAACGAGGCGATTCAGCGGAACCAGGCTTGTGTAGCGGTGCGTATCGCGGCGGCGCTGAATTTCGGTAGGTTCCTCTGCGTCGGCCAGCACTCGCACCGGACCCGACGGCTGCCCTCCAGCTAGCCTGTCGAGCATCGGGCCATAGTTCGCGCGATGCTTCACGCCTTCCCATTCCAGTTTGCGGCTTATCGGCTCGAGACGCGCGTACATGGATTCGACATCCTTCACTTCGCGCGGCGACCAGAAGCGCTCAGCGATTGCCGCCATCCGCGGCCAGATGCGTGAGTCGACGGTCTCTTCAGAAACGTATTCCACCCACATGCAAGCCTCTCCGCCAAGAATTCGCGCCGTCAGTTTTTCGTCAAGATCCTTCGCTGCCCCGTCAAGCGGATCGATACCGTAATGGTAGCCGGCTGGGCGAATATGGTCGAGGTAATAGCCGAAAGAAAGAAGTCCTCGATATCCTTTGGCGGCCGCTTCCGCGAGCGACTGCTGTCCGCGCCAGGATTGTATTACGGTATCCGGGGCCAGACCCGGGCTTAGCACTTCATCCCACCCGATCATCGTCTTACCCTGCCTCTTCAGGATCTCCTGCACGCGCCGATTGAAGTAAGCCTGGAGTTCACGGCTGCCGTTGATGCCATGCGTCTTTTCGAAATCCTGAATCGCCGGCGATTGCTTCCAGTGCGTGTCCTTCACCTCATCTCCACCAATGTGGAAATAAGGATCCGGGAACAGCACGGCCATTTCAGCCAGAAGCTCTTCAAGAAACTTATACGTCTCCTCGCGAGTGGGGTCGATGGTCGGCTCGAAGATGCCCCACTTCCGTTCGATTTGGTAGGAGCCCTTGGCGCTGGCCAACTCTGGATAACCGGTGAACCAGCTAGTCGCGTGGCCGGGGATGTCGAATTCCGGAACGACTCGAATGCCACGGCCGCGAGCGTAGTCGACAACGTGGCGGACGTCCTGCTGCGTATAGAAATTTCCCTCGGATCCGAGTTCCTGGAGACGCGGAAAGCGCTTGCTCTCGACGCGGAAACCCTGGTCGTCCGACAGATGCCAGTGGAGGACATTCAGCTTCACCGACGCCATTGCGTCCAGGTTTCGCTCGATCATCTGTACCGGCATCCAATGGCGCGAAGCATCGATCATCAGCCCTCGCCAGGGAAACCGTGGATGATCGTCGATTGCGATCGCTGCTACTTGATAACCGGACGGTCCAGGCACAATCAATTGTGCAAATGTCGCCAGGCCTCGCAGCGCGCCGGTAGTTGTCGGCGCCACAAGATGTGCTCCGCTGGAGCTTATATCGAGACGGTACGATTCGTCTTCGCCCAACGTCGCATCAGCCGGTCCGCTGTCGCGAGTCTCGACGGTCAGGGTAGCGGTGGTCGCCTTTTCGGGCGTGAACGGGATGCCAGTTTCCCGCCCAAGGCGCGAGATGAAACGCCGCACTCCGGCTTCAAGGCGTGGGTCGGTGTGTCCTGCAATAGTAACGCGGAAAACGGAGTCGATCGCAAGCTTGCCATCAAGGGGAACCGCTTTCACTGGCAGGGGCATCAAAGCCGGACCAGCGCACGCGGCAATGTGGAATGCGGAGAGGATGAAGAGGGTACGAAACATGACCGTACCCTCTATTCAACCATTATTTCTAGCGGATCTCGACGCGAAAAAGAGTGTTGTCCGGATGCTCGTGGCGCCAGCGCCAGTACTCCTGTTGTTGAGGGGCACGTACGCGATTCCATTGGCGGTACTCAACGTGCCGCTCCTCTACATACTTGCGGTAGGCCTGATTTTCGTGGTCGTTCCACCGGTGATAATCTTTATGCTCTCTATCGTAATAGCGCTTGCCGTGATTGTCTTCGGCCTTCATCACAAGAGGCATGAGTAACATCGTCCCCATCAGCAGTGCGCCTAAGTAGTTTTTCACTTGGTTGTTGCTCCTGACATTAACCAATGCACGCCGAACACCGCTGCAAATTACCGCACATCAAAGAGTTAAGGGGATTTGGGCAGCGAAAACGGAAAATGTTACTGAACGGCCGCGCGATTCGGTACAATCCACCGCTTGGCCAGAAAAGCCGAAATCAACCGAATCGGCGCTGGAGCAATCTTAAATACGAATAGAGGGTACGAAAGATAATCGTACCCTCTATTCGACATTAAACCCTAGTGGATATCGAGGCGGAAAAGTACATTGTCTGGGTGGTCGTGACGCCAGCGCCAGTAATCCCGTTGTTCAGCCTCGCGGCTCCGGTTCCAATCGCGATACCGCATGTGCCGCTCTTCCAGATACTTACGATAGGCACGATCCTCCCGCTCGTTCCATTCGTGATAGTCTTTATGATCTTTGTCGTAATAGCGTCTGTCGTGATGTTCGTCAGCGTTTATCGCGACAGGGGCAAGTAATGCAGTCCCCAATAACAATGCCGTTATGTAATTTTTCATTGTATTCACCCTCCTGACCCTGTAGGTGCACGTGCCGACCCACTGGGAAACCGATCTGTAATCAGCTACTTAGCGAAAGATAGGATTTCAACAACGGCAAATCTTACCGAAGATCCTGTACCCCCTTCCTTTTTGAAAATTAGAGGCGTACAATTCGGGCTGTAAGCATAGGAGTGTATCTATGTTTGATAGCCTCGAAGAACAAATCAAGAAAGATGACGAGCGGGAAGTTTCGCGAACCGAGCGGGTCATACGGTGGACCGCTGTGGGAATCATTACCGTGCTGGTGTTCGGTGGCCTTTACTACGGCGTCCATCTGTTCGGATGATCTAGTTTGGGACTAACCGAATCGGGTGCTCCACAGGACTGATGGAGCGCATCACCTGCTTCACCTTCACCGCGTAATTTGGATTCGCGGCGTTATAGGTGTGGAGTATATCTTCGAGGGGCTTGTGTCTGTACAGTTTGGAGTTCGCCAAGTGGGAGGCCACTAAGTGAATTCCCTCCTGAATGGAAGGAAAACGCGTGCGGCATGAGTCCCAACCCAACACATTATTGTTCCGGTAGTCTTTTCCGCCCCCGGATTCGATGATTGAGATACTCGGCAGTAACCTCCAATCAAGATCATTCCGGTCGGCTGCAATGATGAAGTCTGCAGTGTGGCGCGCTATTGGACAATCCCGCTCCGTGAGAAATTCGTTCAGAACGATGTATCGCGGGTCTGATTTAACTTCACTAACGTCTTTAGATTCAATGGACTGGATCGCCATAGGACCGATCAGGAAACCGGCGCACACAATAATACCTTGGGAAACAATTGTCCTCATCCTTGTTTTCTCCTCATCTATGGACTTACTCTACGTTGGTACTGAGACAGGCTATTTACTAGTTGACACTGCTATTAGCGGAACAACATGCTTTGTATTATACCAGTCGATGATCAAAGCTTGACCGGGAATGCGAAGCTTGAGAGTTGGACCCCTACGCCTCCTTCCGCTCCCGCGATTTTAGATTTTTGCTGATTGGAAACGGGCTTTCGGCGTTCGGTCTGCAGATGCTATCCCTGGCGGTGAGCTGGGACCTCTACGTCCAGACCCGATCGCCAATCGTTCTGGGGAATATCGGCCTGGTCCAAGTGGCGCCTTTTCTCTTCTTCGCCCTGGCCGCCGGACATTTGGCCGACCACGTCGATCGCCGGCACATTCTGCTGCTCACCCAGATTCTGTTGATCGGCTCCTCCGCCATCCTGTCGTTTGGCGCGAAGTCAGTACCTCTCATCTACGCCTGCCTCTTCCTCACCGCGACCGCCCGTGCCTTTCAGGGGCCCGCCCGCCAGGCTATGGTGGCGCACGTCGTGCCCCCCGGCGCGCTCAGCAACGCGATCACCTGGAACAGCAGCGCGTTCGAAATCGCCAATGTCAGTGGTCCGGCGCTGGCCGGGCTGTTGCTGGCTTCCACGGGCAGCCGGACGGTCTACCTCGTGCAACTCTGCCTGGCAACCGTGACGCTGATCTGCTTCGAGCGCCTCAGTATCCGTCTCGATAACGGCCGTGAAATACCGCCCGGAGGCAAGTCGCTGCTGGAAGGCGTTCGATTCGTCCGGCACAGCAAACTGATCCTGCCGGCAATGTCGCTGGACATGTTCGCCGTGCTTTTCGGAGGCGCCACCGCACTGTTGCCGATTTTTGCCATCGAGATACTCCACGTTGGTGCGCGAGGCTTCGGCTGGCTCCGAGCCGCGCCATCCATTGGAGCCGTTTCCATGGCGCTTCTGCTCGCCCATACGCACCCAAACCGCAAAACCGGCCGTGTGCTGCTTTGGTCGGTGGCTGGTTTCGGGATGGCGACAGTAGTATTCGGCTTCTCCCGTTCCTACTGGTTGTCCTTTGCCGCCCTAGTGCTGACCGGGGCGTTGGACAACATCAGCGTGGTGCTCCGGCAATCCTTGTTGCAGATGAATACACCTGACCACCTGCGCGGCCGTGTATTGGCGGTGAATAACATTTTTATCAGTTGCTCCAATCAGTTGGGCGCAGTGGAATCGGGCTGGACAGCGGCTTGGTTCGGACCGGTAGGAAGTGTAGTAGGAGGCGGCTTAGCGACAATCGCGATTGTGGTGGCGTTTGCCGCCAAGTCGCCCGCATTACGAAGATGGAGACTGTAGGGGCTAGTCTCTCAAGCAAACGCCCGCAAAACAGAGCCTGGGTCAACGGACCCGCACGGACGTTTCCTTGCGATTAGTGGGCGCCGCGACCGCCCCTTTGCGGGCTCTCAAGTAAACGCCCGCAAAACGGAGCCTGGGTCACGGACCCGCACGGGCATTTACTTGCGAATACCGGAAGGGCCGCGGCCGGCCTCTTTCCGGGCTAGGTCGTCGCTCGCTTGGCAGTAATTTCACGTTCGCCGCGCGGAGTGGTCATTTTAAGCTTCAGTTCATCGCCGGCTACTTTGCCGGCGTAGTTGATCTTGATGGTGTTGCCGTCGCGCTCGAAATTGACAACAAACGAAATATTATCTCCGTCGACTTTCCCTTCCGAGATTTCGCGATCGCCCATCGGGCTGCCAATCGTACCGGTCAGCTTGTCGCCATCGGTTTTGAAAGTGTACGTGGACGTACGGGTCTCGCCATCCGGCGTCTTCATCTCTGCGGTCCACTTACCATTTACATCCGCGGCCAGCGCTGCTGTGGAAAACAGGCTCATGAGGACCGCGAAAATCAAAAACAAGTGAAGCTTCATAGTTTTTCCTCTTTTTGGGGTAAGGTTTGTTGATGCGTGAAAAGAAGGATGGTTTTCAGCGTGAAAAGGTTACAGCAATTGCTGTACGCGCAAGTCCGGTACCACAGCTACCGGCCCTTTCACCAGCGAGCGGAACACCAGATACGCCATGGGATGAAGAAATCCCATAACAATAAAGATCGCGTCATAGGAAAAATGCTGAACCACGAATCCGGTGAGCGACGTAAAGAGCGCGCCGCCCAATCCATTGCCGAACGCGGCGATTCCTGACACCGAGCCCACAACCTGGCGAGGATAGAGGTCGTTGGTCAGCGTTACGAGATTCGTCTTCCAAGCCATGTGGCAAAAAGTAACGAGACTGATCAGAACAAGCGCCACCACCGTGGACGGGGTAAATGCGATAACGATGCTAAGCGGCATCACCATCGCAAACGGAAGCATGCCGGCCGAACGCGCCTTCAATACGGGCCAGTTTTTCTTGACCAGATAGCCCGACACCAGCCCGCCGAAGACCGAACCAAGATCGGCGGAAAGATAAGGCAGCCAAGCCAGCATGCCCATCTGGACCATGGTAAAGCCACGTTGGTCCACAAGATACTTAGGCAGCCAGAATAGATAGAACCACCAGACTGGGTCGGACAGAAATCGCGCAAAGAAAAGCCCCCAGGTCTGGCGAATCTTGAGCAGATCGATCCACTTCATGCGATCGCCTTCCGGGATCTTCGTATCGTCCCGCCGGATCAAAGCCAATTCACTTGCAGTGATCAGTGGATGATCCTCAGGCACGCGGTACAGGAGCAGCCAGCCGACCACCCAAACCAGGCCCATGCATCCGGTGATAAAAAACGCCGCGCGCCATCCCCAACGGAGATAGAGCCAGACCACCAGTGGCGTCGCGATAATCGCGCCGACGGCCGCTCCCGCATTGACAAGCCCGCTGACGAATGCCCGTTCCTTTGCCGGATACCACTCAGACGTCGCTTTGCTCGCGGCCATGAAGTTGCCAGGCTCGCCCAGACCCAGCAGCAGACGAAAAGCGCCCAGCCCGAAGCCGCTGCTGGCAAATGCATGCAGCATATTGCTCACCGACCACCAGACCATGAACACGCTGAGACTCAGCCGAGTGCCCCACTTATCGACAATCACTCCGGAGACCACGTACATCAGCGTGTATGCGTATAGAAATGCCTGTAGGATGTTGGAATATTCAATAGGCGAGAGATGCAGTTCTTTCGTGAGCACCGGCGCGACAATCGAAAGCGTCTGGCGGTCCACGTAGTTGATGACCGTAGCGGTGAAGAGAAGGGCGGCGATGTACCAACGAAGATGCGAAACCTTCATGAGGTCATCCGCCGTGATCAAACTTCAGCGGAAGCGACTTTAGAAACGTCCGCACTCGAGTTTGACCAGCAGCGAAGGAATTCCAGTTCCTTCAGACTATCAGCGTCCAACGAGGCCGTGGGATGGCGGACGCGAGCGCTTCGAATGATGCCCGCGGCAACCAGATTGTGCTTCATTGCCGAAACGCCCAGGCCGGGTTGCAATTGAAACCGGATGAGCGGCAGCGCCTGCGTGAAGATGCTCCAGGCACCCGTGAGATCGTGCTCTTCGAGCCGCTCCCAGACTTGTACGAACATCCCGATCATGTCGCTGCCCGGCATCACTCCACGTGCACCGCGCCGGATTTCCTCAATCATGAATTGTCCATTCAGCCCGGCAAAAATGGTAAGCCCGCAAGTTTTGATAAGAGCTGTCACCTTCGGCGGGGTTGGCGGCGCTTCCACTTTGACGTACTCGACATGCGCGATTTCCCTACCCATACGCGCGAGAAGCGCAGCCGGCATTGGGACCGCCGTCAGCAGCGGCGCGTCCTGCACCATGATGGGTATGTTCACGGCTTTACTGATTGCCTCAAAGTAGTGCATCAGCCCGTCGCCATCGGTCTTCAGGTAATACGGGGGGAGCACCATGAGCCCATCGGCGCCGGAATCTTCCGCTTCTTTGCTGAGTTGCACGGCAGCATCGGTTCCGGTGTGTCCGCTGCTGACAACCAACGGGATCCGCCCATTCACTTCCCGGCGGACCAATTTCAGGATGCTATTCCGCTCCTCGCCCAGCAGTGCGTATCCCTCGCTCGCATTCCCGAAGAGACCGAGCCCGTGGGCACCTTGCTCCATCAGATGATGGACCAGACGCGCCTGGCTATCGAGATCAAGCGTCCCATCGTCGTGAAACGTGGTGCTCAGAATTGGGAAGACGCCTTCTAACTTTTCCATGACCGCCATGCGATGACCAACCGACAGTATGCCACAACCAGATTATAAAAAATTTCAGATATCACTTGAACCGCCGGTGGCATACTGAATCCTATGAAAGCGGTCCTGCAAAGAGTCTCCAGTGCGAGGGTCGAGACCGACGGCAAAATTGCCGGTTCCATTGCCGGCGGACTTCTGGTCCTGCTGGGAATCGAACGGGAAGACACGGATCAGGATGCGGACTGGCTGGTGAACAAAATCGCCGGTCTCCGGATTTTCGACGACGACGCCGGCAAGATGAACCTCTGCGCGCGTGACATCGGAGCCGAGCTGCTGATTGTCTCCCAGTTCACCCTGTACGGCGATTGCCGAAAGGGGCGTCGTCCCAGCTTCGATCGTGCTGCGCGTCCCGAAGCCGCATCGAAACTTTATGAATACTTTGTGGAGCGAGCCCGTGCTACCGGTTTGCGGGTGGAAACCGGAGTCTTCCAGGCCGCCATGCAGGTTCATTTGGTGAATGACGGACCAGTGACGCTGATCTGCGAATCGAAATGATACATCTGCAGAGGACAATCCAGCAGGCCGCGGCAGAGTCGTCCCATATCGCAATTAGATCGATCCTCCAAAATATTTGATCTTGACCTACCTTTGACCATCCGATATCTTCTCAAGCACGGTGGGCATCTTGTACGCCCAGAGGATTCCAGCCGCGTGAGCTGCCGTGGATTTCTTGAGGTCACTAAAGGAGATGGACTATGAAATACAGCCTGCGATCCATTCTTGAAGCAGCCATCATCAGCATCCTGCTGATACCTGCTGGCCTTGCACAAAGCACCTTCGGCTCCATCACCGGAGTTGTACGAGACCCGAGCGGCGCGGTTGTACCCGCAGCCGATGTCCTGGTGACCAACGAAGGCACAGCATTGACTCGGCGCGCGACGAGCAGTTCAGCGGGACTTTTCAGCGTGCCGAATCTCGACATCGGAACCTACAAGGTTCGCGTGAGCGCGAAGGGTTTCACCTCATATGAACGGGAAGGCCTTGTCTTGATGGCTAACCAGATTATCAACGTCGACGCGAGCCTCACGGTCGGTACGAGCACCGAATCAGTGGAAGTGCGCGCGCCAAGCCCGATCATCACGACAGAGGCCAATGACATCTCGACCAGTATGCGTGGGGAATCCGCCCAGGCATTGCCTCTCATCGGACGCCACGCCGCAGATTATGGAATTTACACCTACGCCACGCTCGCCACTGGAATGTCGTCGACTTCGTCAAGTCCCTATCCAGTGTTTCAAGGCGCGCGAGACACAATTGGAGTCCAGGCGACAATGGATGGAATTTCGGTCGCTGCCTATCCGCAGGGCGCCAGCCCGGTATCGGTCGGGATGGAGGCAGTCCAGGAGATTAAGGTCGAAACCTCCGTCGCGCCGGCTGAATTTACTACCGCAGGCAATGTCCAGGTTGTGAGTAAATCGGGCACCAACGACTTTCACGGCGCTGCGTTCTGGGATTACAACGGAAACGCACTCAATGCGCGCAACTTCTTCAGCCCAACGGTGCCGTGGCGCGTCTACAACAACTTCGGAGCCAGCGCCGGCGGTCCGATTATTAAGAACAAGCTTTTTTTCTTCGCCGATTACGAAGGTTCGCGTGAAGCGGCGAAGGGCACTCTTGTTGAGACTGTTCCGCTGCCCGCCTGGCGTACCGGAGACTTCACCAGTCTCGGCTCACAAGTGGTGCGCGATCCGACCACCGGTCAACCATTCCCCGGCAACGTGATTCCGTCCAATAGGATCAGTCCGGTTTCGAACGCGGTCCAGAATTACATCTTCCCGCTGCCAAATACGGGAGCCACAGGTTCGCTAAATAATAACTGGACGAAGAATGTGATCTCTCAAACCGGCTTCACGCACTATAACCGGCTGGATACCCGTGCAGACTATAACGTGAGCGGCAAGGATACTATTTTCGCTCGCCTGAGTTGGATGCGGATGCCTTACTACTCAGCCGGTGTATATCCTCTTGCCCGCATTCAGACGCGCTACGCGCAAAGCGCTGTGTTGTCTTACAACCGCATCATTTCGCCCAGCGCGATGAATGAATTTCGGATGGGAGCGACTTACCATCGCAATTTTTTCGTCGCCAACGTAGTCGGCAGCGACTTGCTGACGCAATTCGGAATTCAAGGCGTTCCAACGTCCGGCGTCAAGACCGCCCCTTACTTCGCCGTCAACGGAGTGACGACTTTCAATCCCAGCTCGGGAGCGGACTACTACAACAGCAACCCGGACACCAGCTTCGAATGGATCGACAACCTCAGTTGGACTCGCGGCCGGCACATGATGAAGTTCGGTTTCGACGCGATCCGGGAGCGCTATAACGGGAACAGCATCAACTACCCGGTCTATGGCGCCTACACGTTCAATGGTGCTTATACAGGAGTCGGTTATGCGGACTTCCTGCTAGGAATTCCACAGACGACATTGCTGGGTCTTCCGAGTCCTGACCGTGCCCTCAGAGGAAATACGTTTGGACTCTATGCGCAGGATCAATATCGAGTGAACAGCTCGCTGACATTGACCTATGGCATTCGCTGGGAGTTACCGCGGCCCTATACGGACGCCAACGGACAACTGTTCAGCTACAACCCGGCAACAGGAGGACTGGTAGTTCCCGATAACGGACTCCACCTGGTCAACGCATTCTTTCCCAAGAACATTCCCATCAGCACCGCCACCCAGGCAGGCTATCCGGCGAACTCTCTAATCAATGCGGACATGAAGAACATCGAGCCGCGCTTCGGGTTCGCCTACAAGATGTTCGGCAGCGACAAAACCGTACTTCGTGGAGGGTACGGCATATACAGCAACCTGCTCTATTCCCCGCTAGCGGCGGGAGCGATGGTTGGTGGACCATACGGTGGAAGCGTCACCTATTTCAATTCCGTCACAAACGGCGTGCCCCTGTTCCGATTCCCGTCGCCATTCCTGCCCACCGGGACTACTGCCGTGCAGAACGTCGCAGGAGTCAATCCGAATCTGAAGACTCCGTACACTCAGCAGTGGAATCTGACGCTGGAACGGCAGGTGGGCGCTCTGGGACTCAGGGCATCCTACGTGGGAAGCCGTAGCATCAACTTGGTCTATCAGCGGAATCTCAACGAGCCCGCCCCCAGCACGACACCTTTCACGACGGCATTGTTCCCCAACCAGCTGTATAGCAACATCAACTATTACGATAACGGCGGCACAGACTTTTACAATGCGCTAGAACTTCTTGTCCAGAAAAAGTTAGGCAGGAACCTGACATTCAACACTGGATTCACGTGGGCGAAGGACTTGACGGATTCGCAGGACACAGGCGGTGGTGGCGCGACCTTCGCCGGCCAACTGATACAGAACCAGTTCTGCCGCACTTGCGAGAAGGCCAACAATCAGTTGACGCCGTCACGCCGGCTCTACGCTTACGCAGTTTACGCTTTGCCTGTGGGTACAGGTCAACGGTTCCTTTCCAACTCGCACGGGCTTGTCCAGGCTTTGTTGGGCGGATGGCAGACAAGCTACACCGCAGTATTGCAGACCGGCCAATATTTCACGCCCAGCTACTCAACTTTTGATCCTTCGAATACCGGTGTGATCGGAGGCGTTCCCGACCGCGTTGTGGGAGTTCCTTTATACCCGTCGTCCCAGACCGTCAACAATTGGTTCAATCCCGCTGCGTTCGCAATTCCGGGTTGCCCAACTTCGACCCCTGTATGCACAAACCCGGCGAACGTCGGCAGATTTGGTACCTCTGGTTGGAACTATCTCGTTGGCCCCCCGTTACGCAATCTGGATTTCGGCCTCTCGAAGGAATTCAAACTCTACGAGCGGGTGGCGCTTCGATTCACCACAACGATGGTCGACGTCTTCAATCACCCGAGTTTCACCAATCCAGCCGCGAATATCAGCGCGCCGAGCTCAGTAGGCGTCATCGGCGGCACGAAAGGCGCACTGCTTGGCGAGCCTTCCGCCCGCAATATCGATTTTGTCCTTCGATTGATGTTCTGATTTGTAATATGAGAATTGTGCCGAGCGTGAGCCGGAGGAAGTTTCTGCAGTCCGCTGGGGTTGCTGCATCCTCAGTCTCCTTCCCCTGGCACGTGCAGGCGGCCACGCAGAGCTATCGGGCAGCTTATCCGGACATGTTGCTGACGCACGTGGCGTCGAGACTGAATGCCTCGGCGGCCTTATGGAATCAGCAGCGCGAACGCATCTTGACAGCAGTGGACGTCGAGATGCGCAATCGATATGTGCGCGAGAAGTTCAAGGAGATGATTCACGGATATCCGGAACGCACTCCGCTGACACCCCAAATTACAGCCGTTCACAACCGCGATGGCTACCGGATTGAGAATGTCATGTTCCAAAGTCTGCCGAATTTCTGGGTTACTGGGAATCTGTATGTCCCAACCCACGGGCAGGCGCCGTTTCCCGCGGTGATCTCGCCGTGTGGGCACTATCCGCTGGCGCGCATGGATCCGGAGTATCAGTGTGTCTATATCGATCTGGTGAAGGCCGGGTTCGTGGTCCTCGCCTATGATCCCATCGGGCAAGGGGAGCGCCGCCAATATTGGAATCCCGAGACGGGTCAGACCGAGGTGGCTACGGCCCCGGTATACGAGCATTCGATGGCTGGCCAGCTACTGCTGTTGATGGGAGAGGATCTGACGCATTACTTCGTCTGGGACGGCATGCGCGCGATCGATTACCTTCAGACGCGTCCGGAAGTCGATGCCCAACGAATTGCCTGTGCCGGACATTCCGGCGGCGGCACGATGGCGCTCTTCATCAGCGCGCTGGACGAGCGCGTCAAGTGCGCGGTGGTGAACGAAGGAGGCACCTCGTGGCGTTGGCCAACACATATGCGGCCCGGGGGCGGCGTAGGTCCGGCGGACGTCGAACAGAACTATTTCCCGGGAGCGAAATACGGCGTTGATATGCCCGACTTACACATCGCGATTACACCGCGGCCTCTACTGGCACTGGTCGAGGAATACAATCCGGGGTTTGACCGCGCAGCCGAAGAGATTCGCAAACGATATGCGCAACTTGGCGTAGCGGAGCGTTTCGGCACGGATCAGGCAAACGATCCACACGCGTGGACTCCGAAGCTTCGCCTGGCGACCACGCGCTGGCTCAGCCGCTGGTTGCGCGGAACGTCCGGACCCGACCGCGAACCGGAAGCGACCGTTGAGACTCCCGAAACGTTGTACTGTACCCCGAACGGATCACTGCGATATTCCCAGATCGGCGATACGATCTTCAGCCTAATCCTGAAGAAACACGAAACCCTGCCGCCCAAGCGTGAACTGACCCGCACCGAATTGACAAATGAGCTGGCGACGCTGTTGCGTTACAAAACGCTCGACGCGCCACTGGCGGCGAGAGCGCTCGTCACGACACCGCGCAAAGGCTACACAGTGGAAAAACTTGAGTTTCTTTCGGAGCCCGGTATCTACATACCAAGCTGGGTATTTATCCCGGAGCAAAAGGCCGCCACCTATCCCACGCTGCTGATATTCAATGACGCGGGAAAACAGGCTGACGGAATGGAATTCGGTTTATATGAGCGATTGGCTCGCAAGGGCCAGATGGTGATCGCCTGCGACGTGCGAGGCATCGGTGAAACGAAACCGCCGCACAGCCCGGCCGGCGAGTGGCCGGGCGATTTCCGGCAACTGTTTGACGTGGAGACGGCAATCACCTACATGGCATGGGAGACGGACGACTCTCTGTTAGGCATGCGAGTACAGGACGTTATCCGAAGTGTGGATTACGGTTTGAGCCGCGCGGACGTCGACAAGCAACGATTCCGAGTGGCAGGGAAGGGCGCCGGAGCGTTGTGGGTTCTGTTCGCTGCTGTTTTGGACGCGCGCATTTCCGATCTGACTGCGGAGCGCGGCCTGCTCAGCTACGGCGCCTTGGCGCGAGCGGACCGCTACACGCATAGCACCGGAATCTTTGCCCCCAGCATACTGAAGCATTTTGATCTCCCGCAACTAGCAGCGGCGCTCGCGGGCCGCAAGCTCACGCTGGTTGGCCCGGTAGATCATATGAAGCGTCCTGTCGCTTTGGAAGCAGCGAGGCGATGTTATTCGATAACAGATACGGCTTTCCAGGGGGCAGGGCAGTTCCGTATCGTCGAGGCCGCGGGAGGCGTGTATGAAACGCCGTGAGTTCCTGGAGTTGCTGCCGGCCGGCATGGTTGCGCTAAAGAGCGCCCGGGCGGCTGCCGCCGCCGAAGCCACGTTACCCCACGCCCATTGGATGGACGACGGAATCATCGACGCGGGAGGTTCGCACGAGACATATCTGTTTATAGTGCGCCGGGGCGGCCAGCGCCTCGACGCTCGAAAAGGATACGAAAAAGCACAAAGCGAAGAAGTGATTCGCGCGCTGAAAGACAGAGGTGTCGAGGTCTTTCACACGCATCTCTACAAGGGCTTCGGCATGGCTGCGGAAATGCCCGAGATGCAGGATACCGTTCGCGCCTCAGCCTTTGCCCATAGCCTCGGCATGAAAGTAGACACCTACATCCAATGGAACACCATGATGTACGAGACGTTCTTCGCCGAAGAACCGCGTGCCAAAGACTGGGTGCAGCGCGATTCGGTTGGGCGTCCGATCATGCTCACCTACGGTTTCCAGCAATCCTTTCGTTATCGCCCTTGCTTCAAGAACCAGGAGTATCTCGATTACCTGAAGAAAATCGTCCGCTTCAGCATTCAGGATGCCAAGACCGACTTCATTCACTTCGATAATTTCGATCTAAACGCCGAGCCCGATTCGTGCCATTGTCCATGGTGTGTGAAGGGCTTCCGCGATCATTTGAAATCCAAGTACACCCCCGAACAGCGCACGGAGCGCTTTGGTTTCTCGAACGTCGATTACGTGAACCCACCGGAGTGGAATTCATCAAATCAGCCCGCCAAAATGCAAGTGATCTTCGATCCCGTAATTCAGGAGTGGATCGATTTCCGCTGTCAGTTGATGACGGACGCTTTGCGCCAGATGGCGTCCTACGCGAAGTCGCTCAATCGCGAAGTGGTGATCGAAGTGAACCCGCACGGCATCACGGGCGGCAATCGCGCCTGGGAAGGAGGATTGGACCACGCTCGCTTTCTTCCGCTGACCCAGGTCTTCTGGACCGAAGAATCCAACCCCACGGGAGTACAAGCCGATGGCCGGGTAGTTTCCAAAATTCGTAGCTACAAGCTCGCCCGGGCATTCAACAACGTTCTGTTCACCTACACCGACAGAGACGAATTGGCCGTCGCCGAATGTCTCGCCTTCAACCAAACCATCGGATTCGCCGGGATGCACCCCCTGTCGCCGGCCATGCGGAAATATATCGATTTCTACCGGACAAATCGCGGGCTTTTTCAACAGACGCGCGATCTCGCGGACGTCGCTGTGCTCCGCTCGTATGCATCCATTGCTTACAACCAACCGCGCTGCCAATTGAGCGCCATACTTGCCGAGCAGGCGCTGATCGAAGCGGCCGTTCCGTTCCACCTGATCTTCGACAAACATCTCGAGAATCTCGCGCCGTACCGTGTCGTGGTGCTGCCGGACTCCGAGTGCCTGTCAGATCCGCAAATAGATGCCATCCGCCGGTTCGTAGAGGGCGGCGGAGGTTTGGTGGTTGTCGGAGCATCCGGTCTCTATGATCAGTGGCGCAGGCTTCGCGTCACCCCAGGGCTGGCAGGACTCGTTGATGCCCAACCAACCGCACACGCGTACGAAGAAACTGTACAGCGCCACAGCGAGGGAGGGCAGGAACTGCGTAAACAGATTGGACGCGGCCGTGTTTTCTACCTCCAGTCGCTACGCTTCGATGGGCCTTTGCCCGAATTCGGGCCGTACTTCAAAGTAGATAACCGATTCTGGAAGAATCCTGCAAATGCACGGCAGTTTCTTGAGGGCGTGTCATGGACCAGAGGCGGTGAACCGTCAGTGCACGTCGAAGGGCCAAATCATCTGATTGCGAATGCTGCGGAGCAGCCGTCGAAGCGTCTGACAGCGATTCACTTGGTCAACTATGGCGCCCACGACGGTCCGCTCCAGAATGTGACGATCACGTGCAGCAACCCGAAGAGCTCGCGAGCCGCGTCGGTGAATCTCTACAGCCCGGATTTCGCCGGCAAGCAGGAGTTAACTACCGGCACTCGCAATGGCGCAGTTACGTTCAGTGTTCCGCAAGTAAAAACTTACGTGATTGCGGCTGTGGAATGGACATAACATTCATGGAGTGAAACTCCGTGCTTTCCTGAAGGAATGGGAAATCTGGGATTGATCGGCGGCCTGGGTCCCGTCGCAACGATTCACTACTACCGGGAGCTAGTCAAGGCACAAGCGGGCGAGGTGTTGATCATCCACGCGGACATGGAGCACGCCTTGGGCTACGTGAAGCGCGGCGACCGCATCAGGTTAGCTGAGTATTTTGCCCGCCTTATCGAGCGGCTCGCGCACGGCGGAGCGAACCTGGCGGCCATCTCGGCCGTTACTCCCCACATTTGTATTCGCGAGCTCGAGAAGATTTCGGCGCTGCCCTTGGTGAACATCATAGAGAACGTCGGAGCGGAGATTCGTTCGCGTGGTTATAAACGAGTGGCATTGTTTGGCACGCGGTTCGTGGTCGAGTCCTCCATGTTCGGCATGCTCGAAGGAATCGATGTGGTTGTACCGGATCAACTGGACGCAATTCACGACGCATACATGCAGACCGTCGCCGGTGAAACGGGTGGGAGGGCCATTCTCTCGCAAATCGCACGGGAACTGCCGGTCGATGCGATTGTGCTGGCGGGAACGGATCTCTCGCTGATCTTTGATGAAACCAACACAGATTTCCCGCATGTCGATTGCGCAAAAACGCATATTCAGGCGATCATTCGAGACTTGTGCTAATCGACGATTGTTCCATATCACAGTTAGATCGATCGTCCGAAATATTTGATCTTGACGCATGCTTGCGTATTCGGTACCGTCTCAAGCAGAGTGAGTATTTTACACATTCCGGAGATCCCCGCCGCATGGCACTGCAGTGGGTTTGTCCGTGAAATGACGCGCTTCCAGTTCGAGTCTTGGTCAATCGAAGATCTGGACGGCTATGAGAGCGGACGTCACGTAGAATTTGATCCGCTTTTCCCTTTTTCCATCAAGCTGCTTGAGTATGACTTGACCCGCCCTCCGCTACTGAACTGGCACGACCATCTTGAGATCTTCGTACCCTGCGGCGGTCACGGAACGTTTGCGATGGGCGGTCGCGTGCTACCCTTCGCGGCCGCCGATGTCTTGATTGTCGAGAATCTCAAGCCGCACGGGATCCAGCAGTTTCACGGAGAATGTCCACGCGGCATGGTGATCGCATTCCCGCCGGAGTTTGTGTGCGGGCACGATGCGCTTCCTTGCGATTCCGGATTTCTCGCGCCCTTTTACCGGCAGGGGGCGGCAAGGCAGCCGATCTTCAAGGCCGACGACCCCCAAACTGCAAATGTGCACAGTGCGCTCCTGCGGCTCGCGAACTGTTATACCGAATCGGCTCGAAACCTTCGCCTGCAATCCGGCTGCAAAGTATATCTTTTGGAATTACTCTACCTTCTGGCAGCACGCTTGGACCGGCCGCGCTTCATGCAGCCGGAATCTGTTGTCCATGAGGTAGAGTCCGGCCAATTGGACAAGCTCTATCGGTTTTTGTTCGCAAACCTGTCAGAACGTATCACGGTAGCGGACGCGGCGTCGACGCTGAACATGAGCGAATCGACATTCATGAAGTATTTCAAACGAGCAACCGGAGAAACGTTTGTGTCGCATTTAACACGGCTGCGATTGGAGCGTGCGGCGGATCTGCTGCGGCGCACAAACCTTCCTGTCGCGGAGATATCCTATTCCGTAGGCTTCGCCGATCAAAGTTATTTCGACCGGGTTTTTCGCAGACACTTCTCGCGGACCCCGAGGGAAGTCCGTCGGGGTCATACAGAGAAAGCTGCGATCGCTCCCTCTTATCGCACCGCGGCGCACGATACCGCAGTCTTAGGCTAAATCAAAAATGAATCTTCGCCGCGAGCTGAACCTGGCGGCCGGGATTCAACGTACTCGAAATAGTTCCAAACTGGGCGGTCGCGATAGTGGCGCCGGGGTATCCGAAATTGGCATGGTTAAACACGTTGAAGAATTCGCCGCGCAATTCGAATGCGGCCTTTTCGCGGAACTTCCAAACCTTGGCGAGCGACAGGTCGTCATTGATCAGACTGTCCGTTCGTAGAATGTTTCGGCCCGCTGTTCCGACGGTGTACAGCTTGGGAACAGCAAATGCAGCGGTGTTGAACCATTGACTCGGCGACCGGTTGGCGATCGCATTTGGATCACCTACGAGGTCCGGGTACTCCGGAAAGCGGCCACCCACGCTGCCGATATTCTCATTGTCGTTACCGAGGAAAACCGAATAAGGCAAGCCGCTGTGGATCGTAAATACATTCGCCAGTTTCCATCCCGCCACAACCGAATCGAGTAGATGATTGCCGGTATGGCCGGGAATCTCCCAGATATCACTCAGCACGAACACATTCCGGATATCGAAGCCGGCCGGCCCTTTGTTCAGATTCGAGTTGAAGCGTGTCGGATTGGAAGTAGGCTGTCCGCCGATACCGTTGGAGAGGTTGTCGACATAATCGAGATTCTTCGAATACGTATAAGATGCCAGGAATGAGAAGCCATGCGAAAATCGCTTGTCAACTCGTAGTGCTCCGGCATCGTACCAGGAAGCGAATTCGTTGAAGCCGTTCAGTACGAACGGCGCAAACTGCGGGTATAGCTGCCGGCTCGCGACGGGAGTGGAACCCGGAACCACAGCGGTATTGTCTATCATCTGGGCCGTCAGTTTCGTGCCCTTGGATCCAAAGTAAGACGCCTCAATTGCCAGTGTCGGCTTGAGCTGGTATTGCACCGAGAACGTCCATTCCGCGACGTACGGCGTGCGTGAGGAACTAGGCTCGACGTTCAGGCATTGCGCGCAAATAAGCGGCGTCGCCGATCCTTGCGGGTTGCCCGGGAATGGATTCGGCAGCACGGCGTTTACAGTGGACGCGTTCAGCCCGGAGAGAGCCTGCGGAAAGGCGAACGGCCAGTTGCCTCTCGCGCTCTGTGATGCTTGAATGTAATTCGAGCCGAAGCTGTTGTAGAAAATCCCAAACGACGAACGTACAACCAGTCGCGTCGTGGCCGCATACGCCAATCCCAAACGCGGCGCGAAATTATTCCGGTCCGGTGTGATTCCGCCTCGTGAAATGTTGGCCGGTGCATTGGTGATCGGATTTGTCAGATCCCAAACGTATCGCCCTGTGCTGTAGTCAAAAGTGCCGAGACCGTACTTATTTACAGGCGGAGAGTTGTAGTCGTAGCGCAACCCGATGTTCATCGTAAATGCCCGATGCCGCCACGTGTCCTGCACGTAGCCTCCCCAAGCAGTAGAGGTCAGATCACCGAGAGATCCGCCGATCTGGCGGCGTGCGGAATCGGGCGTCCCCAACAGGTAGCTCGCCAGAGCGTTGCCGCTGCTTGACGTAAAGTTCGAGGTCTGGGTTGTCGCAAACTGGATTGCCGTGCTGGTAGTATCCTCCAGGATCATGTGGGAGTGCACAATACTTCCGCCGAAATCGATAGTATGTTCCCCGGCTATATATTGTGCATCGCCGATTCCGGAATGCTGGCGTAGCGGACCTATATCCGCGGCTGAGAAATTGATGCCGCTATATCCGGGAATCGTGATCTGCGGAATAAAATCCGTACCTTGAAATTTCGGAAAGACGGCGCTGAGTCCGGTCTGGTCGGCGATTCCCGCGGGAGCCGTGCTGCCGGTACGATAATCCACTGTGATCAGACCGTAGCGGGCTGTGAGAATGAAATGTGGAGAGAAGAGATGGGTGTCGCTCACAGCAACATTGTTCAGCTTGTCTTGCGTTTTTCCAGCAAGGTTGGGAAAGGAAACGCCGCTCGATGGATTATTCGCGCCTGAGTATCGTGCAAAAAAGGTGTCATGCTCGCCGAACTGGTGGTCGACGCGCGCGTTCCACTGATTTCCATCGGTGCTGTTTCCGGCAGCGTTGAGGTAGTTCGTGCCAGGTATGGCGCCTGCCGGCAGATTGGGTGCGGGGAGGATAGCCTGAACCAGTTTGATCGAGGTGGCATTCAAACTCGACACCGGGATACGATTGCCCGCGAACGGCTGCCGGGTGAAAGTGTTGTTCGGTCCCGCCACCGTGGAATAGGGATCATAGATCGTCGCGGAACCTGTGAAGTCGCCGGCCAGTTGTGCCGCCGTTGGAACGAATGCGGTGAAGTTAGCGGCCTGCCGGATGCGGACCCCTTCGTAGTATCCGAATACATACCATCCCTTAGTCTTCGAGAGCAGGTGAGGTATGGCCAGCGGCCCTCCCAGAGCGCCCCCAAACTGGTTCCACCGGAAGGGGCCTATTGACGGGACGAAGAAGCTTCTGGCGTCGAGCACGTTGTTCCGAAAATATTCCCACGCATCGCCGTGCCACGCGTTTGTGCCGGACTTGGTCACCACGTCAATGGTCGCTCCGGAGCCGTGCCCGTAGGCCGAGGAACCTACTCCTGAGTCTACCTTGAGTTCGGCAATTGCCTCCGGCGGCGGAAAAATCGCAACGCCAAGGAGATTCGGATCGCGGTTCTCCACGCCATCCATCAGGAAGTTGTTATCTTTTTGGCGCTGACCGAAAACCGACGGAATCGTCGACTGGCTCACTGGGCTGTGATTCGTGGTAGAGCCGGCCGGAGCGACTGGAATCGTCCCCGGCACAAGGCTCAGCGCATTCACGAAACTGCGGCCCAGCAGCGGCAGTTCTACCATTTGCTTCGATGTCACCGTTGCGCCAACGCTCGCCGACGTCGTTTGCAACAGCGGGGTTGACGCTTCCACGGTCAGCGAGCTTACCTGCCCGGCGACCGCCAATGACACGGTCATGAATCCGGCCTGTCCGGACGACAGCTCCAGGGGCGCCTCCCGATCGACAAAACCATCGGCGGTTACTTTGAGCCGATAGCTCCCGGGTGGGAGAGTCGGGATCACAAACTCGCCCTCTTGTCCGGTTTTCGTGGTTCGCGTGAAAGATTGTTCAGAGCCGCTAAGAGTGACCGCGGCATTCGGAATAGCAGCGCCGGTTGGATCTTTGACTGTTCCGCTCAGGCTGGATGTACCTACCTGCGCGAAGGCCACTGCCGAAGCAGAGATCAAGATCAGCGTGATGATGAGAGATGTTCGAGAGAAACCCATTTTAACCTCAGCGTAACCTAGCTCGTCAGTCTGGTTTAGGACGATCCAGGAAAACATTTGAACAATTCTGCCGGGCACGAAACCTTATTGCCCGGTCATTACTGGACGACCGCTTTGGCGAGAGCTCTGACCAACTCGCCGCCGAATTTGAGACGATCCGCGACTTCGGGCAGATGTCCGAGTTTCGGATTATATGAGATGCGCTGTTCCATCAGAAACCCGGCAATTCCGAAATCCGAATAGAGTCCCTGAATTACCGTCATGCGCCCCTTCTTCCCGGGCGTCGTCGTCTTTGCGGCAAAGACAAGCGCGCGCGCCGGAGCGAAGGTCGACTGCGTCTTAAGAATTTCGAAAACACGCTCGGCGAGCGGTTTAAATTTGCCATTTCCGCCGTCGTCCGGGGGGCCTTCAAGATATTCTCCGGTCTCCGTGTTATGGAGCGACAGCAGCAGGTCGATGTGATTTCCACTCTTCAGCCACCGTCCGACAGCATTCCTCTGCGCGGTAATCTCGGGCATCTTGACCGGATCGACCACGTCCCAATTGCGATTCAAATCGAAACCGTTGACATTGAAGCGGACACCCCCGCGCGCCACACCGTCCGGATCGCATAGCGGAAAAATTTTCCAGATGATCTGGTCTCGGAGTTTTGCCGATTCCGGATTGGCCGCCAATAAGGTCCGTACGGCGCCCTCGCCTACCCACGAACTGCCCGATTCCCAACTGTGTTGGCGGAACATCAGCCAGATGGTCCGCTTGCCTTCAGTTGAACCATGCGTGATGGTCCATAGCACGAGATCGCGGCCTCCCACAGTCTTGCCGATCGACTCTTCGTGAAAATCTGCATTCGTGCGAATCTCGTCCCGTAATTTCCCCAGCGTCGCGTTGGTATAGGGAGGACAATGAGCGATCCAGAAACGCTTGCCTGATGGCCGGATGTGCAGGATGAGCTTTGGCTCATCCGGATCGTATTCGAATGTTTTGATGTGTTCCCAGTGAACACCGTCGTAGCTGATCACCGGCGGAGTATCTTTCGTAATCGCGCCGCGGTTTGGTTGATAATTGTACTCCCCTGGAAGGTTGACGATGTCCAGCGTGAGTGGTTGAGACGAGGCCCCGTCTACCCGGAAGTAATACCAGTTCGCCTGGCGATTGCGGCCGTCCTGGTCCGATTCACCCTTCACGGCCAACCGGAAATGAACGTCGGATACCTTCTCAATCTTTCCGAGAGAGCCGCCTTCGAAGTCTGTATGAATAGCCGGAGACAGCAGTACAGCTAGAAGTAAGAACATTTTAAGAACCCACTCTGGCGTTATGGAACGCCGCAATTACTTTTTCGCGCGAAACCCCGCTGCACTCGAGATACATTCGTCCGGCCAGCGGCACTCTGATGACGCCGTCGTTCTTTGTCACATCGAGTGGTTTCCCGAGTTCCGCCATCAGGCGAACACCTTCCGGTTTCAGAGGAATTTCCAGAGATGCACTTCCCGACTGGTGCCAAAACACAACGTACACCTTCGCCTTGCGTTCAAAAACGAATGCCCGCGCCGAACTATCCTTTCCCGCTACGCCTTCGATTTGACTGCACGGGGCGAGTTCAAACGAGCCTTGTTCGTCAATCAGGAGTGTGTGTTCCTGATCGAGGTTTCGCAAATCGATTTTCTGTTTGGCGGTTAACCAGCCTCTCGCGCGCACGTCCTCCCACCTCTTGATTACCTCCAAACTGTCCGGCGTTCTAGGATGTGCTTCGAGCTGTTTCAAATCTCCTATTAATGAGATGGGGCAATCCCACGCTGCTGCCCGGCTGGTTGCATATTCAATCATGTCCGGCTGCGTGCCGATGGTTTCACGGCTCGGTGCCCAATACCCAATCCAGCCAAAATTGATACTGGTGAAGTCTTTCGCAACCTGCGGAGCTTCTGCCGCCGGATATGCACGAACCGCCGCCTTGAAAACCTCGGGCTTGAACACGTCAAACGCATTTCCCCGCGTCAGGATGTGCCAACTGAAATGCGACTTACACGCACCCTCCGCAAACAGCGGCTCGGGGTTGAGTTTCTTGTAGACAAGCCACTGTGCCCGCGACACGGTGTACCAATACTCGGGGCCGGGAACATCTTCCGCTCCGTCGAAATAGACGAACTTGAATCCGCCGTCGCGGTATATCGTTGCCAGCCGTTGAGCCACTTCTTCTTGAATGCTGGTATCTTGTGTGAGCCTCACAAAGATAGGCCAGGTGTCGACATCCAAAAGACCGAACCGCGCTCCAACCGGGTAAGACGACGCATGGGAACCGAGCGCGCCGCGCTGGCAGTCGAGAAATTGATAAGGAGGCTCCATCGTGTATCGCCCGTAGGAAATCAGCTCGTCCTGCACCTTGAGAATCCGGCGTTCATCGTCCATCGTGCATTCCCGTGGGTTCTCTTCAACGGTGATTGTTCTCGAAGAACTGTCAAGCGCGTCTCTCAGTGTGAAGTTAGCGGTGAGACTCAGCCGTGGGTCCGGCCGCGGAGTGACATACGCGTCTTCCTTATCGGCTTTGTTGTAGTGAATATGGATACCCGGAACCATACCCGCCTGGGCGATCTTGCCGACGAGCCGTTTTACATCCTCCATGCCGTTCGGATATTCGGGGCGCAATGCAAAATGACCCGCAGTCCTCGCAAAAACGCGATAGTACACGACCATGGTCCGGAATCCTCCGCTCCGGGCAATCTGAATGTGCCGGTCGATCTCATCCGGTTTGGCAGATAAAATCTCATAGTAAGAGTGTTTGTATTCCTTCCTACGTCGGCTCTCTACGCCGTGTGGCAGTCCATATTCCTCTTCTACTTTTGCGATTCTATCCAGCAAATGGCGTGTTTCCGTGACAATCAACGCTCCGCCAACGCCCTCCGTCTTAACTGTATCCACCGTGCCCGCCTGCAGAACCCGAAAATCTCCATAGGCGGCGGAATCCACGCGCGCATACGGGTCCGTTCCCAGCACATTCACGGCGACGGCTTCATCCCACATCACATTCAGCCATTCTCCGAATTGTTTCCGATTGCGCACTGGCAGCTGTAGAAATATCGTTTCGTCTATTTCCGTTTTTCGCTTGTGCCGCAGGCTGGTGTAGCCCTTGTAGTCTAATTTCTCGAGCGTAAAACCGATGAAGGCGTCCGTAATTTTCAGTTGGATGGTTGCTTCGTAGCCAACAAGTGCGAACGATACAACCAGCCGATCTCCTTCCCGGCGCACTCTCTCGGCGGGAAACGTTTTCGGCTTGGCAGGATAGGAGAGTTGCAACTCGTTGTCATACGGCCGGTGCTGGGTCACGGAGAACATTGGTATCTGCGGGGCCGCCGCCAGGCACTCCTGGCCGCTCGCCTTGTGAATGAGACTTCGCGCGGCGCCGTTGGGTGAGATTAAAAGCCTCATCTCAGCGTTTTCTATCACTACTGTACCGTTGGCCGGTGCTTGGTCTGCCCTCGTCGTCCATGAGTTCAGAGTCAAAAGTCCTGCCTGCTTTAGAAACTGTCGTCTGTGTTCCATCGATAGCTCCAGTTGGAATGTATGGACGTCACCCAATCTCGTGCAAGCGACATATATTCGGCGTACCGCTCCTTCTCGAAAAGAGGATAGTCGCTCCCAATCGCGATACGGGGAGCCGGAAATTGGGAAATCATCCCGAGCGCGAAGTCGCGGACATCGTTATGCGGAAACGGCTCGCTCGAGAAGTGGGCAATGGCGGACACGCCGACGGTAAGTGATGGTATAGCTGCGAAATCTCTTACCGCTGCACCCCAATCGCCGTCTGCCTTTCCGTTCATCACAGGCCAGGCCAAATGCGGAACATAGGCACGAATCTCTGGAAGGCGGCCGTAAAGTCGTATGAGTTCACCACACAGTGGACCTACACCCATTTCTGCGTGAGTCACTAGCATCTTTCCGGACTGATAGACTTCCTGGCAGAAGTCATTGTCACAATGAATGTCCTGTGTCGACATCCGAACCGCCGCTAACTCATTCCCCTGAATGAGGCGCCGTAACTCAGCGGAGCGCTCCTGCCGATAACACAGAGCAACGGAAAACTTGTCGGTCGGGCCGTCGCTGAGCAATTCTTCCAGCAGAGGGCGATTACGGCCGTCCCAAGTCTCAACAAGAAGAGCACTCGAGACAGCCGCCGTTGCCATACGCCGCTCAATGTCCGCGACGGGCGACTCTTGCCCCATATCAAGGTGGCAGTAAGCGTCAATCATCGTAAACCTTGAAAGGCACCCATCTGACGCATCATTCGCGTGGTTTCAATCCACGGGATGCCGCCGTCACCGGTCTCACAGCAACCGAGAAACGCCAGATCCTGTTTTGTGACAGCCTGCTCGTAACTCGCAACCGCATCGCCATGCCACGTCATCACGGAATCGCCGGAATCAATAAAACTAAAGCCGTCGGTCATGATCGTATGCTCATCACCAATGACTGACAATCGCGAATACGCACTCTTGGCCGAATAACTGATAGCGATACCTGCCGGCGCGCCATTCGGCAATCGTGCCAACAGGCTGACGTCGCGATGCGGAGCGGCCGGTGGAAACGCGGCGCATCCCACCGGTTGCAAAGAACCGAACCAATGAAGAAACAAGTCCAGCGGATGCGCGGCATGATGCAGCAGCGCGTCGTCAATCCAGCTACGCCGGGCCGGCAACACGCAACGGAAATACTGAACTTGCCGGATCTCACCCAATTGAGTCTCCCGGATCCAATCACCGGCCCTACGGTACGGCTCCAGATAACGGCTCGTATGAGCGCACTGGAGAACCACATTCGATTGCACGGCGACTTGCTCCAGATGCTCCGATTGTTCGACGGAAGCGCAAGGCGGCAGTTCCACCAGCACATGCAAACCGCGTTCGAGGGCACACAGCGCATGCTCGTAATGCAGGGCGGAAGGCGATGCGACGATCACAGCGTCTGCTCCATCGAGAGCTGACAAGACATCCGGCGTTGCCCGCTCCGCACCATGCGCGGAGGCGAAAGACTCCGCCTTCTTGACAGTGGAATCGCAGACGGCGGCGATCTGCAAACCGGCGCTGCGCAAGCGGCCTGCATGGACGCCTGCTACCGAGCCGCAGCCTATGATCGTGAGGCGCATGTGACTGCCGGTTCCAACCAGTCGGCTTGCTTCAGAAGCTCACGCAGACGGCCTTGCTCCTCTCCATTAAGCGGATAGAACGGATTGCGGCTGTACCCACCCTTGAGCCCCCAAAAATTAAGAATGGAACGATAGATCGCAAGATCGCTAACCGGCCCGACCTGTTGATGGGTGTACAGATGGACGATCGGCAAAATACGCTTCCAGATCTCGAATCCACGGCGCGCGTTATTTGCCGCTATCGCATCGAACATTTCACGCGCTACGCCGGGCACCACGTTGAGAATCCCGCTAATCCAGCCATGCGCCCCGGCCGCCATCGCCTCGAATGCCGCCTGAAATGAGCCGTAGAAAATCGCCATTCGATCGCCGGCCAAATACGACAAGTCGTGAATCGGAACAACGGTTTCATACGTGGATTTCACCATGTGAATCACATCTTCTTCCACGAGTTGAGCGACCTCTCGCGGTGTGAAATCCACACACGCCGAGTTTGCGGGATTGTTGTAGAGCATGATAGGCACGTCCACGGCGGCCCGCACGTCTCGAAAATGGCGAACCACAGCGCTCTTGGACGGCTTCTGGTAGTAGGGCAGTATCACAATCACTGCATCGGCTCCGATCCTCTGAGCCTCCAGACTCATCTCGATGGTAAAGCGAGTGCTGTAGTGTCCGGTGCTCAAAATCAGAGGCACGCGCCCGGCGGAAACATCATGAGCGAGACGAAACAGCCTCAGCCGCTCGTCATTCTCCAGCGCGATGAATTCGCCGCTGGTTCCGGCGATCACCAGTCCATCGACGCCTTGACGGATCAGCCAGTCCCAGTGGAGTGCAGTAGCCTCTTCGTCGAGCTTGTTCTCACGATCGAACATCGTGAGTGCGGCAGGAAAGATCCCGCGAAATCGATC
>Ga0105240_10002523_pt1 | contig 29393 bp, 25 predicted proteins | sample KBSC54metaG_FD_80426 | JGI IMG/M metagenome (GOLD analysis project Ga0105240, IMG submission 80426) | Corn rhizosphere microbial communities from Kellogg Biological Station, Michigan, USA - KBS C5-4 metaG | ecosystem: Host-associated > Plants > Roots > Rhizosphere > Soil | place: Michigan, USA... | reverse complement strand
CGCGGCTGGTCCGAGGGAATGGTCGGCGATAAGACATTTCAGCAAATTAGTGAAGAATTCGCCGAAATCGTCATCCCCAAGGTCTGGCATCGGGAAGGCAGAAAGATATCGCGAGTTGCGGAATGCCTTTCTATATCCCCGAAAAAGGTCCGCCGAATTCTTCGCAAGGCAGGACTTCTGAACGGGTCTGGTTCTTAGAAGTTCTGTAGAACTATCTATCAAGATCATTTCGATCCATCAGGTTCCTTCCGTTCGCATTCGATTGCTCTGATTCGGCTCACGCCATATTGGGGTGAGTTCATGCTTCAGACCGAAATTGATCCTGTGGAAAACTGGTCAGCAACGTGATAGTTGTCACTGTTTGTGGTTATTGATTCATGGTGTCATTTGTCTCTCGGTGCTTCCCGAATTGCCCGAGGCAAGACCCCAACTTATCCCTGTGGAGGTTTTATGCAGTCTGCTTTTATCCCAAAACCCGATGCTTCCCTGAACGCGCAACGCAAGCCTCACCTGACTTCCCTGGACTCCGGCCAGGAGTGCAGCCTTGCGCATCTCGAGGAACTTTGCAGAATCATTGAACTGGCAGAGTTTGATGATCGCGAATTAAAGGGCTATTTGTTCGATGATTCGTGTCTCCTCATCTCTGAGTAACCAAACGCGGAAGGGGCTCGCTAGAAATGGAGCCCGCCTCCGCAAATGAGAACTTCTCCCGTTACGTAGTCCGAAAGTGGACTGCAGAAAAATAGAACAGCGCCGGCTGCCTCATCGGGTGTTCCCACTCGACCGAGGGGGCATGCGTTCTTAACTGAATCCAATAGGCCGGGTTGAACGCCGAGGCGAATCTCGTGACCGTGCATTTCCATCTTTGCGCCCGCGTCAGTCAGGGGTTGCACCAGACGGGTTCCAATCAGCCCGAAACCAACTGCGTTCACGTTGACGTTGTACCGTCCCCACTCCTTCGCAAGTGTCTTCGTCAGGCCAATGATCCCAGCCTTGCCTGCCGAGTAGCCCGCCTGTCCGGCGTTGCCGTCGGTACCAGCGATAGAGGTAATGTTCACAACCTTGCGCATCACTCGCTGAGAAGCGGCGATCTCCTTCTTCGCGGATTCCCTGATGAACCTGGAAGCAGCGCGGAGAATGCGAAACGGCGTCAACAGATGAATGTCAAGCATTGCCTGGAACTGCTCGTCGCTCGTTTTCTGTATGACGTTATCCCAGCTATAACCAGCATTGTTCACGATAATATCGATGGAATCGAATTCGGCCAGCGTGGCGTGCACGATCAGTTCGGGAACGGACGGATCGGTGAGATCGCCGGTAATGTGGCTGACTCGCCCCGGCCTCGCCAGTTCTGCTTCGGATTCAAGAAGCATGTTTTCGTCAAGGTCATTGATCATAACGCGGGCACCCGCGCTGACGAGGCGCTTGGCAATGGCTCTACCGATACCGCGTCCCGCTCCAGTCACAATCGCGCTCCTTCCCTCCAGCGAGAACGGCGACTCTGCTGCACCCTGGCTTTCAACTACGGTCTTTCCCATCTCCATGTCTTTACTCCTCCCCATGCTTGCGCTGCATTGCAGCATAATAAATGTTGCAGTGCACAAAAAGGAAGATGTATTTCGGCGAAATATCGTTGCTTCGGTTACTTGAGTAAGCACCTTCTCCTGACTCAGCAATGCCCTTGGGCTGATCCGCCATCGCAGGCTTGCCGCAAATATGACGGGAGAGCGCATAAACCAACGCCATCAAGCTCTTACTGCAATCCGGAAATGAAAGGAACCCATCTATGACAAATCGAGAAGTTGTGGTCCTCAGCGCAGTGCGCACGCCGATCGGCAAGTTCGGCGGTGCTCTCAAGGACATCCCTCCCACAGAACTGGCAGCCAACGTGGTGCGCGAGAGTGTAAAACGTTCGGGAGTTCCCGCCTCTGAAATCGGTACGCTGGTGTTCGGGAATGTGATTCATACCGACGCCAAGGACATGTATTTTTCCAGGGTTGCAGCACTGCGCGGGGGCCTGCCGGTTGAGTCCACCGCGTTGACTCTCAATCGTGTCTGTGGCAGCGGGCTTCAGGCAATCGTAACCGCCGCCGGCATGATTTCGCATGGTGATGCCGACGCGGCGGTCGGCGGTGGCGCAGAGTCCATGAGTAGAGCCCCGTATTGGTTGAGTGCGTTTCGCTGGGGCGCGCGCATGAATAATGCAACCGCCGTAGACGTAATGGTTTCGGCGCTCACGGATCCGTTTGATGAAGTTCACATGGGAGTGACCGCCGAGAATGTCGCTCGAAGGTGGCATATCACTCGGGAGGAACAGGACGAACTTGCGGTGGAAAGTCACCGTCGCGCGAACTGCGCAATCCTGACGGCGCGTTTCAAGAGCCAAATCGTCCCCGTAGAGCTCATAGGGCGTAAAGGCACCACCTTGTTCGATACGGATGAATCGCCGCGCAGCGACGCGACTATGGAAAACCTGGCCAAGCTCAAGCCCGCTTTCGATAAAGATGGCACCATTACCGCCGGTAATGCCTCCAGCATCAACGACGGCGCTGCTGCCGTGGTGCTGATGGAAGAACGCGCAGCCAGAGATCGCGGACTCAAGCCCATTGCCAAACTCATTGATTATGCCGTAGCTGGGGTCGAGCCAGGAGTGATGGGAATTGGACCTGTATCGGCTGTGAGAAAGCTTTTCGAGCGCACCGGTCTCAGCAACAACGATATTGATGTTTTCGAAGCCAACGAAGCATTCGCAGCGCAAGCCCTCGCGGTTCAGAAAGAACTGGAGCTTCCTCCGGACAAGACAAACCCTAACGGCAGTGGTATCTCTCTCGGTCACCCTTTAGGAGCAACGGGAGCCATAGTGACCGTGAAGGCGATCCATGAGTTGCAACGGGTCGGCGGGAAATATGCTTTGGTGACGATGTGCATCGGCGGCGGACAGGGGATCGCTGCCATTTTCCAATCTATCAAGTGATCAGACCCAAAACGAGAGGAGTATGTCATGGCAATAGCACCTCTTCCAGAACTAGTAGTTCCGGTTTCGAAAACACTAGCCGGGCAAGTCGCACTCGTCACCGGCGCGTCTCGAGGCATCGGGCGTGCCATCGCGATTGAACTGGCCAATCGTGGTGCCACTGTTGCGGTCAATTGCCGCTCGAACCTAGTCAGAGCGGCAGACGTCAGAGATGAAATTGTGCAAGGTGGAGGAACGAGTGAGGTCTTCCAGGGGGATGTCGCAGGTAGCTTCGAAGCTAGAAGGCTGATTCAGGATGTAATCGGCGTCTATGAAAAGATCGATATCCTTGTAAATAATGCCGGGATTACTCGCGATAAGAGCATTCGTAAAATGACCGACGATGATTGGACAGAAGTCATTGCGACAAATCTAAACAGCGCGTTCTACTGCACCAGCGCTGCGCTGCCGTCCATGATCGAGAGGAACTTCGGCCGCATTGTCAGCGTGGCATCTTTCGTTGGCCAGGCGGGCAATTTCGGGCAAGCAAATTATGCAGCCAGTAAAGGGGGACTCATTGCATTCACAAAGGTGCTCGCCCTGGAATTGGCCAAATACAACATCACAGCCAATGTGATCGCGCCCGGATTCACTGCAACCGAGATGACCGTCCGCATTCCTGTTGAGCGCCTCGAATTAATCCGGGAGAAGATCCCCATGCATCGCCTCGCAAAACCAGAAGAGATAGCCAAGGCCGCGGCATTCCTCATCTGCGATGGCGATTACATTACTGGCCAGCAGATCAATGTTAACGGCGGAATTTACATGTAGATGAATGGGATCAGTGGGAGCGGGCCGCAAGCCACGAATCAATATGGGGCCATGTGTGCTTGTGTGCTCCGCTCCCCGCCATAATGCCGATGTGCCCACCACGGACCCGATAAATCTCCTGATCGGTACTCCCCACCTTTGGCAGAATGGCCTCTGACTGGCACGGGGGTGTAATGTGATCACCCTCGGCAATTACGTTCAGCAAATTTGCTCGCAACCGTTTCAAATCGACAAGCTCGCCTCGGATCTTTAATTGACCCTCTATAAGCCGATTATTACGGTATAGATCCACAATTAACTGGCGGTACGCGCCGCCGGCCATGGGGAAAATGTCCGTGACCCAGGTATTCATGGAGTGCCATGCTTCCACCACATTCGGGTCATCAAGGCTGTCCCATAGTTTGCAGTAGTTTCCAACGTAGTTCTCAACTGGCTTCAGAGCTTTGGCTCCGTAGTCAATCATTTCGCCCGGCATGTTGCCGAACGTAGCGAGAACCTTGTCGACGTCGAAATACTTCTCGTCTGTCCATTTCGCAAAAGTCAACGAGGCCTTTTTCGAGAAATCAAGCGGTGCCGTCAGTAGCAACAGATTTCGTATGCCGTCGTCAGGGCGCAAAGATGCATAAATCGTCGTGAGTATCGCGCCGATGCACCAGCCCAGCAAGCTGAACTCTTTTGCGCCGGAGATGGCTTTCATCTTGCGAATTGCCCTGGGCATGTAATCGAGTGTGTAGTCGTCGAATTTCAAATCCTTGTCTTCGGGGCCGGGAATTCCCCAGTCCAGTAGATAGACGTCATATCCGCGCTCCACCATGAATTCCACAAAACTGTGCCCAGGGCGCAAGTCCAGAATGGTGGGGCGATTCATCAGAGCAAACACGAGCAGCAGCGGTATCGGGTGTCGCTCGGCCGCCGGAACAACAGGAATGTACCGATACAGTTTGGCTTTGTTCAACGTCCAAACAACCTCTTTAGGCGTTTGGGCGATAGACGCCTTCGTCGTCATCAGCCTGTTGAAGGTTTTGAGTTTTTCGCTCAGTGCCAACAATTCATTGGACACACCACTAGCCTGCGTCATTTGGACCTCAACTATTTTTTACCGCTCGCCTGATGAACAGACTTCGTATCGTTCTTTGGGAGCTGCTTCGGAAGCGGCGCAACGGGTGGAACTCTAAGCCGGGTGGCCGCTGACAGATCAAGGATTCGATCCAATTTGGCCTCCATCTCATCCAGTCGGGTGGCTGACGACAATTCGACGATCCGGGCCAATTTGGCATCCATGTCATCTAGCCGCGCAGTCAGTGATGATTCAACGATTCGATCCAATTTGGCTTCCATGTCATCCAGTCTCATTTCCACGTTGGCAAAGCGCTCCGCCAGGCTGGTCACTTGCTGCCGCGATGGCAGAGACAGTTGCTCGAGGGCCATCACCATGGTCTTGTCGAGTGCCTCGCGAAAAGGTGCGGTGACAGTCAGATAGTTCGTGAGGAGTGTGCCCGTTGCCTGCGCGTATTCTTCGCTATTCACCGCATCAATCATTGTTTTTGACATGGCTTCGAGGTAGGAGTCCCTCATATTTCGAAAGGCTTCAAATGGATCGGCGGTCTTGGTGCTCTGATTGTTTTCCACGTTCATTTCCAATCCCCTCTACAAAAGTCACAGACAGCATATACCTGAAATGCGGCAAATGGAGATGCTCCGGCGCGCTACACCTGTGCGGCGCCGAAGCGTCAATCATCAGTCGGATTCGAACGCAGTCGTTTCCAGCTTTTGCTTTGCTGTTTAGTGGAGCGTTGGCCCCGCCAAAACGTCCAGCAGTCCCTTCTGGGTCTCGACCATCACTTCCATGCCGTGCTGTACCGTATCGGCTACCGACCCTACCGGGGTTCCGGCATACCCGAGTTGCTGCTTCGCAGCTTCGAACGCAACCTTGGTCTGCTTACTCGTAAAATCCAGGGCGGTCTTCTGTGCTGCCACGGTACGCTGAATCGCTTCCTTGGCCCGCTCTTTCCCCTGTTCCGCAGTACTCGTCGCCTGATTTTCACGTTCCTTGACCAACTTCGCGAAGCTATGTGTCTGCTCCACGACTAGGTCGATTGCGCCCTTCTGAGTTTCCGCAAAGCGCTCAAAAGCGGTTTTGGTCAAATCCAGCATCACCAAGCCGGGCGCCAGCGGTAGCATTTTCTTGTAAGTATTCACCACATCCACGTTGTGCTGAAGGGCGATTTCCAATCCCTTCTTCTGAACTTCTCCCATGCGCTCAATGCCGCTCGTGTAAAGCTCCGTCAAAGCTTCGATTCCGTCGAGCAATGGCTTTTCAGCGGCCGCCGCCCCATTGGGTACTTCCTTGGTGTCCATAATTCCTCCTTGACAGGTTGCGCTGCGTTGATTGCTGCAATGCAGCATATTTCTATGCTGCGCTGCTTCGCCCATGCTGTCAAGGGATAAAATTAGAAAATTATGGCGCAGAAGACCGTTGTGATCAGGAAATACGAGAACCGGCGCCTCTATGACACCACCAATAGCCGGTACGTCAATCTGGAAGAAGTCGCGCAGTTACTTCAGCAGGGAAACGAGGTTCAGGTCATTGATGCCTCGTCCGGCGAAGATATTACGCGGCTCATCCTGACTCAGATCATTGTTGAGGATGCCAAAACGCCGGAATCTAATTTTCCGCTCGACCTGCTGCGTCAAATGGTGGTCGCCTCTGGCCGCGCCAGCCAGGAGAGCGCCTTGCAGTATATGAAGGTCATGCTCGATATGTATCAAAACGCATATCGCGCCATGCCCAACCTGATGAACCCGTTTGATTTAATGCAGAAATCTCGGAGCTCGGGTGAAGAAAAGCCTGGCAATACCAAGCCTGCTGCAGCATCGAATGAACCGGCTAAAGCACGGCAGCAGGAGAGGGAAGACGATCCTGTGGAAGTGACCGAGCTTAAAAGTCGCGTAGCAGAACTTGAGAAGCTCGTTTCCAAACTGGTCCCCGAAAAGCGGAACAGCAAACGGAAGTGAACGATCAGAAGTTCCCCGCGGACCAGCCCATCGATCCGGTTCCTTCAGTTTGATTTCGGGATGCGCTCGGCGTCGTATTCGACTGGAGTTCATCTTCAGCTGGGGAGTTCACCCCACGATTTCGGCCCAGCAAGGACTCAAGCCTTTCAACCTCTCGTCTTCGAAGTTTGGCAATCGTCGCCCACTGCTCAGATTCCTCAGGTTCGGCGCCGGCTCGAGGAGACATTTCCAACCACCTGGCCTGGTTCTGGCGCGCTCTTTGCAGTTCAGCCCGCAACGCTTCTTCCACATCTCTTTGTAAACTCATACAGTTTTCTTCCAATCCTCGGTTGTCGCATCTCCGATTGGAGGTTCTTGAGTTCGAAGTAAACCACATTAAAAGCGCATAAACAGCATCAGTCTTAAATTGTAGATAACTCAGTGATGAACAAACCGCCGCTGAAAGTAAGCTCCCGCGACAATTTTTGCAGCCCGATCTGGAGACCGCATGAGAGGCATTGATGACCGGGTAAATGGATATCGAAACCGGTCACAACGGACTTCCTTTCAAAGCGCGATGAACCCTGTCCAGTAAAACCAATGGATGTACCGGTTTCAAGATGACCTCGAAATCATGGCCCGTAGCGCGCGCATTCTCGAGCAAGTCCCGCGTGGCTGCCTGGCCGGAGAAGAGGAGCACTTTGCATTCGGGGTTTTGTTCTTGGATCTGAATCGCAAGATCGATTCCCGAGAGACCTGGCATCATGACGTCGGTGATTAAAAGGTCAGGAACCCTAAGACTAGCGGCCCGCAGCGCCTCTTCGGGTACGCAATACGAACTCGCATCGAAGCCCTGAGTGCGCAAAATCAGTGCGATGGTGGATGCGATCACAGACTCATCATCCACCACAAAGACTTTGCGAAGCTCAGTTTCGTCAGGCATTATTTGTTCCACTTATGGAGTCGCACTCATCCCAAAGGGCTGGGGAGCCGGGAGGGTTGTCCCCTTCCGGCTCTTCAGGGGATGGGGAAGCCGGATACCCTGCGGCGGTCATCGCTTTCGTATTCCCGAGGATCAGCCGATCGAACCGGAAACTTCTTTTCATGTTTCTGAAAATGCTGCTCTCTTTCTGCAAGATTTGGTTTTTGAAAAGTGGTCTGATCGTGGGGCTTGGGTGAAACCGCGGTCATTTCAAACGCTGTCGGAGCCTTGACCGTATCGGCGCTGGGCAACATGTAAGCGATCACACTGAGTAGATCTGGCACACGAACCGGCTTCAACATCAAGCTATACACAATCCGCTTTGGAAACACGTTCAGCACATCAAGCAGTGTGGCATCGCCAGAAAGAAACAGGATTCTCAAAGACGGCAGTCGCGTTGAGATTCTGATAGCCGCTTCAATCCCGCTCATGGTTTCCATCCATATGTCTGATAGCAGCAGATCGGGTGAGAACGTCTTTGCCTTCTCTACTGCTTCTTCGCCGCTCAATGCGGCCGCAACCTCGTATCCCTCTTTCCTCAGGATCGCGCTCGTCGTCGTCACCAGGATTGGTTCATCGTCGACTACGAGGATTTTGCATGGCCTACTTTCTCTGAAACCCATAGTGGTCCTCTCCCCTAAGGGACAACCTCAGCCAAAGCTTCTGCTGTTCATCAGGTTATGTTCCGTCGATCATACCCAATTTCGGACCCGGATCATGTCGGCGAATGCCGGAATGTATGTCGGGTTTTCAGCATTGGCATTGTAGGACAATTCCGACACCCGGATAGCGATTCAGAGATGAGCTCGCTCTGAGCGTTAAACAACAGTTGAGAACTGATTTCATTGCTCTTGTCTCTTGATTCGGAGGTTCGCTGGCTTCGTTGAATGCGGTCGCACCGGGCTCCAAAGCGGGGTTTCCCCTTGGGGAATTCACTAGGTGTTGTGGGAGTTTTCCTACGGCAGTTTCAATCTAATCGATCAGTTCGTGCTTCAACGTATAACGGACTAGTTCGGCGTTGGTCGTCATCCTCATCTTTTCCAGAATTCGCGCCCGGTAAGTGCTTACCGTCTTCACGCTTAGGTGAAGCGTTTCGGCGATTTCGGTTAATGTGGTACCGGAGGCGATCATCTTCATTACTTCGTACTCCCTGTCTGACAGCGAGTCATGGAGCGGCTTCCCGCCGGATTCGTCGATCCGGTCAATCAGTTTCTCCGCAAACTGCGGACTGATATAGCGACCGCCGCCTAAAATCTTTTTCGTTGCCGAGGCCAACTCTTCAGGCGCACTACTTTTGTTGATGTATGCGGCCGCACCGGCGCGTAAGCATCGAACCGCGTATTGATCCTCAGGTTGCATACTGAGCACGATCACAGGTAGCCGCGGATACAAGCGTTTGATATCGCGAAGTACGTCAAGTCCGCTACGGCCGGGCATGTTGATATCCAGCACCACTAAACTGGTATCAGACCAAGCCAGGCTGCTTAGGACGTCATCCCCGCGTCCCGCTTCGGAAAAGGACGCACCAGGAATTGCATCGGCCAGAATCTCCATCAGGCCGCGCCGCACAATTGCGTGGTCATCTGCTATCAGTATCCGCATGGTCCTCCGGATCGGCATCTGCCGCGCGTAAAGGAATGCGAACGCTAACCGCCGTTCCTTGCCCGGGAGAACTTGAAACCTGCACATCGCCGCCGCACGCTTGTGCCCGTTCCTTCATTCCCAATAGCCCAAGAGAAGTCCCGGCTTCCGGTTCACAAAAGCCCTTCCCATCATCTTTTACAGTCAGCACCAATTCATCATTGTCTTCAAACAGTGTGGTGCAAATCGAAGTTGCCTCCGCATGCCGAGCCACATTGGTCAGGCTCTCCTGGAAGATTCTGAAAATCGCAGTCGCTCGTTCGCTATCCAATCGCAGTTCACTCGCCGGTACGTTGGCGTTGAAGCTGATCCCGGTTCGAGACGCGAACTCATTGCCCTGCCATTCGATCGCTGCTTCCAGGCCAAGGTCATCCAGTATTCCCGGGCGCAATCCGCTGCATATGCTTCGCACCGAGAGTACGCCTTCGTTGATCAACTTGACTGAAGAGGCAATCCGTTCACGGACCGTCCCTTGGGCATCGGGCAAATGGCGCAATACCCAGGTCATGTCCATTTTGATTGCAGTCAAAATCTGTCCAATCTGGTCATGCAGATCGCGAGCAACCTTCTTTCGTTCCTCTTCGCGTGCTCGCTGCAACCGCGCAGCCAGGGCCTGCAACTGCTTGCGTTGCATCTCTACTTTCTCGCTGTGCCGGAGATCCTCATCGGCCTGCTTTCGCTCCGTGATATCCAGGGCGGCACAGGTTACTCCGGCAATGCGACCATCTCCATCGCGCAACGGCTCTACGACAAGATCGAAGCACCTGTCCACACCCTTCGAATGAATCGTTACCTCCTTGCGACGCATCACGCCGGTCGTGATCACTTCTTGTTTCATCGCTTGAGTAACTGCCGCGTCCTCTGCGCGCTCAAAGATATCGCTATCCAGTTTTCCTATCGCTTCGTCAGAGTGGTACCCGAGCGCGGGGTTGTAAATCCACGTGTAGCGCAAATCGAGGTCCTGATTGAACACCGCCATCGGTGAATTACGCAGTGCGATCTCGAAGCGCTCCTTAACCAGCCGAAGTGCCTGCAGATCCCGTTCCCGTTCAGTGATGTCCGTCATGCTGAGGACACATCCTGCAATGAAGTAGTGAGGACTGCGTAAAGGCACCGCACTGGTTAGCAACGGGACAGTCTGCCCATCGCGACGATGAAACAGCATTCTGCGACCTCGGAACGTCGCACCATTCAATGGTGCGGACAGCTGAAACCGCCGCGCCCTGCTGTCAGATTCTTCAGTTGTTTCCAACGGTAGAACTACGTCGAATGGCTGAAACAGAGGGTTGCAGCCGCAGAGACTTTCGAGCGCCTTGTTGGCTGAGATGATATTCCCCTTTTGATCGCAGACCGCGATTGCGTCTCCCACGCTTTCCAGAATCAATCTCGACAGTTTTCCGGCGGCAATAAGCTCATCTTGCGCCTTTCTTTCCGTCAGGTCCGTCAGCACCATGCAGAAGTTCCCGTTATCGGCGGGGTTCATTCGGCGAAGCGACAGCAGGACAGGTACGCACCTGCCTTTTGCATTTCGCAGATTTATCCCAACTGTGATGGAATCGCCCAAGCGGACTCGGTTGAGCAATGTTTCAACTGCACTGGCCGTCTGCTGAGAAAGGTGCCTCGTAACGGGGCTCCCGATGATTCTCTCCAAAGGGCTTTCCAGGAAGTCCGAAAGGCGCCCATTGCAGTAGAGCACGGTCCCATCTGCAGCTATCGTTGCAGCTCCTTCGCTCATAGCCTCAACAAGCGCGCGATAGGCGCATTCAGAGTCTTTGAGTGAAAACACCCGGTCCCCATCTGGGCCTGAAAAAATGACGGCATCCATGCTTCCATGCTGCATTGCCTGGAGTAATTCTTGCGATTCCGCAAGCTTCCTTTCAGCATGCGCAAGCTTGGTCCGTAAAGCGGTGTTCTCTCGCTCCAATTCTTCTTGCGAAATAGAGATCAGGTCAATTGAGGACATCTCCATGCTCCAGGTTTGAGCCCACCACGATGCGCTCGGTATTGGACATGTCACCGATGAACCGCTTGGGAGGGAAAGGGAGTTCTTTGATCAATGTAGGCACGGCGATTGCCTGGGCGGCCTTGGTCGCAATATTGTCTGTGGTCATTGATCGCTCCCATCAACGAACTGCTGCTTGCGCTATGGAACTGCTCGCATGGTTCGTTTTTCGCGGCTCGGGTCCAGAACAATTCCCTCATAGGTCAAATCAAAACCACGCAACTCGTGCGAATGCGCAATATCGCGGGATTTCAAAACGTACCACCGCAACTCCTGTTGCCGTGTTGTTCCAGATCAGGCGAAAGCGACCAGGAATCCATCTTCGACGAAACGTTCTCGTTCGAACTTTCGAGCTTTTCTCCGGCGGTGGACAGATCCGTGTATATCATCGTAATCTGCGTCATCCTTAAACAGTCGATCAACCGAGGAAACATCGACCTTACGGCTCCGGCGCCCGGTGAGCAAGCCACCGTTCGTGATTTCATCAAGACCATCGATTCCGGTAACTGTCTTTGGCAGCGCGTTGTGTTTTAATTCGTTCACCCTATACACCTCCTGTCCACTAAACGGAGAAGACCCCGAGAGGGTACAAAGGGGTTTGCTGGGAAGAAGCGTGCCAGATATCCCAGCGGTGTGACTATTGGGAACCCAAGGTGGATGTGATAGCTGTGATTGTGGTCACCGGAGTCATGAAGAACTTGTCAATTCGGGACATAGCACGGAAGACAGCAACTCCCCACCAGCATGTGCTGCCAAGCATCAGCAATCTGCCCAAAACCAGAGTGCGCCCCGCCGCCCATGGAAGTAAGATCTCTAGGTGACCAACCCCGGGGAATTCGACATGATCAAATCGTCGCAACAGGCGTCGCGAATTACGTGCCACTACGCTCTTCATGCACTTGTTTGCTTCGGACTGGTACTCCCGGCCTGTTGCCAGCAGCCGTTCCAGACCCTACTTGTTGGCGTCGATCATCGTAGCGTCACTAGCCTTGACGGTGACTGGCACTACCTGGTGGACCAGTCTCCAGGCCGTGCGCTTTATAAGGCGAACGGCGAAATCAACGACAGTTCATACGCGCTGAACAGTCATCCTAATATCGTTGGTGAACACAACGAGGAATACGACTTCTCGACCGCACCTACGCTCAAGGTCCCCGGCGACTGGAACACCCAGGTCCCGCAGTTGTTCAATTACGAGGGCGTTGTCTGGTACCAGCGGGATTTCAACGCCGACTCGAAGCCGGGTACTCGAACCTTTCTGCATATTGGCGCTGCCAACTACCGATCCCACGTCTGGGTCAATCAAAAGCGTGTCTGTGATCATGAGGGCGGCTACACGCCATTCGATTGCGAAGTCACAGACGTAATTCACAATGGGTCTAACTTCGTCGTCATCGCCGTGGATGCGACCAGACTCGTCGACGGTATTCCCTCGGTGGGTTTCGACTGGTTCAACTACGGCGGCCTCACCCGGGACGTCTTCCTCGTGAACGTGCCCGCGGCCTTCATTGATGATTACGATGTGCACCTGGCGCATGGCCCCAGGTTCGATCCGGAGAATACGGAAGTCACCGGCTACGTCCATGTGCTCGGCGCCCCGCCCGGAGTTTCCGTTACTGTCGATATTCCCGAAGCCGGCGCCAGAGTCACCGCCAAGACTGGCGCAGATGGCAACGCGCCATTCAGCGTCAAGGCTTCAAAACTCACCCTCTGGTCACCTGATTCACCAAAGCTCTACAACGTCATCCTCACTTCCGGCGACGACAAGCTTACCGACAATATCGGCTTTCGCGATGTTCGCGTGGACGGCACTCGCATCCTGCTGAACGGCAAAGCGATTTTTCTGCAGGGTGTCAACATGCACGCGGAGAACCCCATTCGCGGCGGCCGCACTAGCTCCGACGAAGATGTAGCCACCACCTTCAGTTACCTGAAAGACATGAACGCCAACTTCGTTCGTCTCGCTCACTACCCCCACGACGAGCGAATGGAGCGCACCGCTGATCGCCAAGGCATCATGATCTGGTCGGAAATCCCCAACTGGCAGCACATCTCTTTCGATAAGCCGGAGGTATACGCCAAAGCCGTCGTCATGCTGAAAGAGATGATCCGCCGCGACCGCAACAAGGCCTCCGTCATTCTCTGGTCCGTATCCAACGAGACCCCGAACAACCCCACGCGCACCAGGTTTCTCACCGGCCTCGCCAACCAGGCTCGCGCCCTCGATCAAACCCGACTGATCACCTCCGCGATCCTCGGTCCCAAGCCCAACGGCTTGGAGAGAGTTGTAGATGACCCTCTCTGCAATGCCCTCGACGTGATCGGTCAAAACGAATACATCGGCTGGTACGAATCAAAACCGGAAGATGCCGACAACATCACCTGGAAATTCCCCCAGAAGCCGGTCCTGATGAGTGAATTCGGCGCCGAAGCCAAATTCGGAAATCACGGCGCAATCAACCAGCGCTGGACTGAAGAGCAACAGGTAAACGTGTTCCAGCACCAATTCGTTATGTTCAACAAGATCCCCCAGCTTCGCGGAACCATCCCCTGGGTTCTTACGGATTTCCGCTCGCCCACAAGAAACATTCCAAAGCTGCAGGATGGCTACAATCGCAAGGGACTGATCTCGGAACGCGGCGAGAAGAAACAGGCGTTCCGGCTTTTCCAAAAGGCCTACGAGGATCACACCATCGGCAAGGCTGAATAGCTCTCCTAAGCAGCGCCAATAGGCCGGGTGATATATTGCCCCGTGTTGGCAGATAATCGAAAATTCTGACTCAAAAACCTGCTGCGTGCAGGCCCTGGGGGATGTTGATGAATTGGAAAACCATCTTTGCAATCGCTCTGACGTTTGCGGCCGTACCGGTTTATGCGGCCATTACTCAACCGGTGAGGGTTGAAGGTGGCCTGGTCTCTGGCGTTCCCGGCAACGATTCATCGGTCATGACGTTCAAGTCGATTTCATTTGCGGCCCCGCCTGTTGGCGACCTCCGCTGGCGGGCGCCTCAGCCCGTAATTCCATGGAAGGGTCTGCACGCAACAGATAAATATCCGCCCAGTTGCATTCAAGAAATGCCGTCCTCCAATCCGCCGTGGACTTACGAATTTATGCCCCATAATCCAATCGGCGAAGACTGCCTGTACCTAAATGTGTTCACCTCTGCCGCTTCCGCTGCGGAAAAACGGCCTGTCTTTGTCTATATATATGGTGGCGGATTTCGCCAGGGCGGAACAGCGGTTCCCATCTACGACGGCGAGGGACTCGCCAAAAAGGGCCTTGTTGTCGTCACCATTAACTATCGCGTGGGCATCTTCGGCTTCCTCGCCCACCCGGAGCTCACCAGGGAATCAGGCCATCAGGCCTCGGGCAATTACGCGCTCCTCGATCAAATCGCCGCACTCAAATGGGTGCAGCGAAACATCGCGCAGTTTGGCGGCGACCCAAATAACGTCACCATCGACGGACAATCTGCCGGCGGTGCAGCAGTCCACGATCTAACGGCATCCCCGCTTGCACGCGGACTGTTCCAGCGGGCCATCGTCCAGAGTGGCGGCTCCACCATATCGAGGGGTGGAGTCGGCGGCGGACTCGAACCTCTTGCCGAGGCTGAAAAAGACGGCCAGAAGTTTGCGGAAATGAAGGGAGCGCATTCCCTCGCAGAACTCCGCGTCATGAGCTGGCAAGAGCTCCTCAAGCCACTGCCGGGCCCGCAAAACAATTTTCGCTTTGCTCCCATTGCAGATGGCTACGTTCTCCCGGCTTCCTTCATGACCGTCATCCGGGAAGGGAAGCAGAACGACGTCGTTACCCTTACAGGGAGCGCGCTGGGAGAACTGGGCGGAATCTCCGGTCCGCCAAAGCCGGTCACACTCTCAGAGTTCCGGTCTCAGGCGCATCAGCGATACGGCGAGGCGGCCGACGAGTTTCTAAAACTCTATCCCGCAACAACCGACGAAGAGGCGCAAGCAGCACAAAAGCAAAGCACCAAGGATCAAGCGCTCGTGGCGCAATATCTCTGGGCGCGCGTGCGGGCCAAAACTGCAAAGACAAAGGTATATGAGTACCTGTGGGACCACACGCTCCCCGGTCCTGATTCGGCGAAGTACGGCGCATTCCACAGTTCAGATCTTCTGTACACGCTGAACAATCTCAACACTTCCGATCGTCCGTTTACGGCCGAGGACCGCAGAATAGCGGACATGATGTCGTCCTACTGGGCGAACTTCATTGCTACAGGAGATCCCAACGGAAAAGGATTGCCCTTCTGGCCGGCCGTCGATGACAAACCGCAGGTGATGGAAGTAGGAGATAAAACCGCGCCAATTCCGCTGGCGGGCGATCCTGCGAAAATTCAGTTCTTCGAGAAATTCTTCAACGCAGCCCAATAAACATTAGGGCCGGTACGGTCGAGGTTTTGATTCACCAGATTGCGCCGAAAGTGTCACGGAGCTGCTGGATGTCTTTTTCCGAGAGCGGAGCGGGTTTGGGCTCCGTCATCAGCCAGAGCCGCGCGGTCTCTTCCAGTTCCTCCAGGAGCGCCATAGCCGCCGCAGGCGAGTTGTGCCAAACATTCGGCCCAAGCCGGTCCAGCATGACTGCGCGGATAGGAGTTCCGGCAGCTCGCATCCCCTGGATGGCATCCACCACAAGGTCTGCAACCGCCGGGTTTCCGGGCCGGTGATAGGGAATCAGCGGCACGTGACCTACTTTCATCACAAAGTAAGGCGTTATCGGCGGAATAATGTCGGTAGTGCGCCAGACACCCGAAAGCGTAAGTGCGACCAGGTGTGTCGAGTGCGTATGAATCACGCACATCGCCCCCTCGTCCGCCTCATAAATCCGCCGATGTAGAGCAAGGGTCTTGCTGGCGCGATCTCCGCTAGTCTGGACACCATCGCTCCCAACCTTCGCAATGGATTCCGGCTCAAGGAAGCCAAGGCACGCATCCGTAGGAGTGATAAGGTATCCATCCGCCAACCGCACACTGATGTTTCCCGCTGTTGAATGCACGTAGCCGCGCGTGAAAAGGGAGCGTGCCACCCGACAAATCTCCCCGCGCCCCTCCGACTCAGTCATCATAGATTTACTCGAGAATTCGAAATGCTTTCGTAAAGAAATCGCTTGTGCCAAAATTCCCAGACTTGAGCGCCAGATGAATATTCCCCTTCTGCGCAATGGGACACTGACCATAACACCATGGCACACCGGGATCGATCTGCGGCCCGATCTGCATCTGCTCCACCTGGAGCGCGCGGATGCAAGCGCCGGCAGTTTCGCCACCCGCAACTACTAGTTGACCGACCCCATGCTGAACGAAGACGCGCGCGATCTCGGAGAGCGCTTGCTCCACAAGCTCACCACTGTGTTCTACACCCAGTTGTCGCTGTGCCGCTTCCAGAGCGGCTGGTTGGGCGGTGGAATACACAAGCAAGACCTGATCGGGATCGCGATCCCAGACTGCGCCAGCCCACTCGATTGCCTGGTCAATCTGATCTCCGCTATCCCGCGCCAACTCGATCGGATCAAGTACGCGGGCTTTTCCCCCTCCATGGATGAATTGCTCAACCTGCACATTCGTAGCCACGGAACAACTGCCCGAGATGACAGCTTTGCGCCCGCTGGCTTTGGGCAAGCGGGCCGATTCCGGCGATGCCATAATGCCCCATTGCGCTGGCAGGCCAATAGCCAGTCCTGAACCTGCCGTAACAAAAACATCGTCGCGAAGCGCGCTGGCAAGGTGCACCAAATCATCATTACTGATCGAGTCCGCGATTGCGACGGAAATACCGGCTGAACGCAAGCTGTCAATGCGCTCGAGGATAGCGTCGGCTGATTGCGCGACGGTCCGGTAATCGATCAGTCCAACCTTACGCTGTGTATCGCCGTAAAGCTGCTGCCCCAGAAAGCGCACCAAGTTGGCGTCGGTCATCGGCGTCAGCGGATGGTTGCGCATTCCGCTTTCGCTTAACAACACATTGCCCACAAACAGGTGACCGCGAAAGACGGTCCTTTCATTCTCAGGGAACGAAGGAACCACGGCGCTGAACTCGCAATTCAATTCGTCCATCAAAGCTTCAATCACCGGGCCGATATTGCCTTTCGGAGTCGAATCGAACGTGGAGCAAATCTTGAAATAGACCTGGCGGACGCCGCTGTTCCGCAGCCATCGACACGCGGCGAGCGACTGCGCAACAGCATCCTGCGGGGGGATGGTGCGCGACTTCAGCGCGACCACAATTGCATCGGCCGGAAGCGATTCCGCTGATTGCGGTACATCCACCGTCAGCACCACCCGCATGCCCGCGCGCACCAGGTTATTGCATAGGTCCGTTGCGCCGGTAAGGTCATCTGCAATGCAGCCGAGAATCGGTCGATTCATGGAGGGTCCGTTTCGATGCAAAGGTAACTCTTTCATCCTAAATAGTCTACTGGCTGTTTTCGAATCCATTCAGCACGCCGGGAGGCGGCTCGATATCGCAGCTGAATACTCGTGAAACAATCCGTCAACCTTTGTACGAATTCGTTCGTCTACTAAACAGCCAATCACTGTAGTAGAGAGTTTCCGGGCTATGGCACTCCCGGAAGCAATGCGCAAAAGCAGCGAAGCAAGATGTATTGCGCCCAAGAAAATGCTGCGGCATTTGGAATCGTCAAAGAGCGATCCGAATTGACGCAGGCCCGCAGGCGACTGGGGCAACTTTCGTACGATTCAAGCGAGGAGCACGTGTACGTAAGATCGAGTAAATTCATCCGCACAGTTTCAGTTTCAACCATGGCCTTGGCTACTATTTTGGCCGGGTTCGGACAAGCCCAAACACCTGCACCTGTCCGCACACCTTCCCCCACAACCACACAGGCTCGCAAGGTGCCCGTGACCACCGCAACTGTGCGCGGAACCATCGCCGATCCAACCGGGGCTTTGATCCCAGGTGCGACGGTTAATCTCATCAATCCGAACGGCACGGTGGTGGCGACCACGACATCCGATGCATCGGGTACATATGCATTTTCCACCCTGCCGCCGGGCACCTACTCGCTGCATACAGAATTCCCCGGGTTCGCTCCTGTTTCGGTTGCGGCCTTTCCCGTTACGGCAGGACAGATAAAACATGTCGAGATTTCAATGTCGACCGTGGTGGAACAGCAGAGTGTTACGGTGACCGACGAAGAAGCGCCCATGGTCAGCGTCGAAGCCAGCGGCAATACCAGCTCGGTCGTTCTCAAGGGCAACGATCTGGATGCACTTTCAGATGACCCCGATGAACTTTCGAATGAATTAACCGCCCTCGCTGGACCATCTGCAGGCCCCAACGGCGGCGAAGTTTATATCTCCGGTTTCACGGGCGGACAGCTTCCGCCCAAATCTGCAATTCGCGAGATTCGCGTCAATCAGAATCCCTACTCTGCAGAATTCGACCACATTGGATATGGGCGTATCGAGATTCTCACCAAGCCCGGCACGGACCAGCTTCACGGCCGGTTCTTCTCGCAGGGCAACGACGATGCCTTCAATACGGGCAATCCGTTCACCGCTAACATTCCGGCATACCACAGCATTATGTACAACGGGTCGGTGAGCGGCTCGCTCGGAAAGAAGGCTTCCTTTTTCTTCAATGTGGCGCAGCGCAATAACCAGAATGCAAGCATTTATACCGTGAATACGGCCGTAAAGGATCAGACGACCGGGCTGTACAGCGCCGGTAAGCTCTCCGGCGGCATTTTCAATCCGACAACTTACACCAATATCTCGCCACGATTTGATGTTCAGCTCGGCGACAAGCATACACTGACCTTCCGCTATCAATTCGAACGCTCCAGCGAGAGCGGTGCAATCGGCTCGATAGCGACACCGGAAACGTCCTCGTCGTCGCATTCCACTGAACACACCATTCAGGCCAGCGACGCATTCATCATCAATGATCATATTGTGAACGAAACGCGCTTTCAGTATCTGCGGGACGTCGAGAACTCAGCGCCGATCAGTACGGCCCCTGGAATTTTGGTAGCGGGCTCTTTCTCAAGCGGCGGTTCCAGCAGTCAGTCCTCAAATGATCATGGGGATCGGCTTGAACTGCAGAACATCACCACCATGTCGGCGGGAGCTCACGCTCTCAAGTTCGGTACGCGCATGCGCTACAACCGCGACGCCAACAACACCAACGCGGGCTACAACGGCTCGTTCACTTTCTCGTCACTAAACTCATACTTGGCCATGTTGAACGGGCTGGCACAGGGACAGACGTATACGCAGATCGCGGCCGCCGGCGGTCTTCCGTTGAAGCTGAGCTATTCGACCGGCAATACCAAAGTTTTGGTGTCGGCATTTGACGCAGCTCTCTTCCTGCAGGATGACTGGAAGGTTAATCCGTTCCTGACACTCTCCGCAGGCTTGCGCTGGGAGTCGCAGAACCACATCAATGACCACAACGATTTTGGTCCGCGTTTTTCGGTCGCGTATGCGCTCGATGGCCACAAAGATCGCAAGCAGGCCAAAACAGTTCTGCGTGGAGGCTACGGATACTTCTATGACCGGCTCCGTCTCGGAAGTCTGTTGAACGCAACCCGCTTTGATGGCGGCGCAAGCAGCCAGACTCAGTACACGATTTCGAATCCAACCTGCTTTGACTCATCGAGCCTGAGCGCGATTCTCGCCAATCCCTCGGCATGCGGCAGCACTACCGCGGTCGCCAAAACAGTCGTGCAAATTGCACCCAATTACAAATCGCCGTATACGGGGCAGTTCAGCGCCAGCCTTGAGCGGCAGCTTACGAAAACGACCTCATTGACGCTGACCTATATGCATTCCTATGGGCTTCACCAGATGGTGACGCGAAACGCAAACTCTTATTTGCCCGGCACATACGTGTACGGCGATATAACCAAAACGGGTGTCCGCCCCGATCCAAATGCGGGAATCCTCCAGCAGTACTACCCCGAAGGCATCTTCAAGCAGAATCAGTTGATTGTGAATGTCAACGCTCGCATCACGCGCAGCATGAACGTCTCCGGCTTTTACAACTGGACCGCTGCCAGGTCCAATACCGGCACTGCTTCAAACTCCTATAACCTCATGCAAGATTATCGTCGCGCACCCTTTGCGCAAACCAACATGCTTTTCTTGATGGGAAGTTACACAGACCGGTTCGGAATCAGTTATAACCCGTTTCTGATCGCTCAATCAGGGCGCCCCTACAACTTCACCTCGCCCGTCGATCTCTCTGGAGACAACTTCTTCAACAACCGTCCTTCGCTTGTTGATTCATCCAGCTGCACGGCTGGTTCGAGTCAATATTTCCAAACCTCGTACGGATGCTTCAACATCATTCCTAACTCTGGCGAAACCATTGTTCCTGGAAACATGGGCACAGGCCCGGCGGCAATCGCATTCAATCTGCGCGTGAGCCGCACCTTCGGAGTTGGACCCAAGCGTGAATCTGCAGCGACTAACACAACACCCAACGGAGCGGGTGGGCCGCCTCCAGGCGGTCCGCCCCCAGGCGGAGGGCGTGGCTTCGGTGGTCCCGGCGGCGGAGGCGGTGGTGGGCGCGGTGGCTTCGGCGGTGGTGGCATGGGCGGCGGCGGTATGTTTGGCGGTGGCGGCGCCACCAACCGGAAATACGCGCTCAACTTCAGCGTTCAGGCCCTAAACCTGTTTAACAACATCAACTACGGCCCGCCCATCGGAACAGTAAGTTCATCGCGATTTGGCCAGTCCACTAGCCTGGCCTACGGAATGTTCTCTTCCGGCGCAGCCTCTCGACGGATCTTCATCCAGGCCGGGTTCACGTTCTAACCGCAACACCGCAAACAACAGGAAAGGCCGACGCAGATGATCTGCTTCGGCCTTTCTTGTTTGTAGTGCTTAGATAACTTGCCCACCCGCTCTAGAACTTGCGGCTCCAGTCCCTGGGCCAGCGTTCCACAATCACCTTGGTCTGGGTATAGAACTCCACTGCATGGTGTGCCTGTGCGTGCAGATCGCCAAAAAAGCTTTCGCCCCATCCGCTGAAAGGGAAGCTCGACATTGGCGCCGCCACGCCAACGTTGATGCCTACGTTTCCTGCGTCCGCTTCGTAGCGGAAGCGGCGTGCGTTCGCTCCATCTGAAGTGAAGATGCATGCCATGTTGCCGTAGCTGCGATCGTTCACAAGCTTAATCGCTTCCTCAATCGTCGCCGCGTGCATCAGGCTCAACACTGGCCCGAAAATCTCGGTTCGCGCCGTCTCCGCTCCCGGCGATACATTGTCAAGAACGGTGGGGAAAACGAAGTAGCCATTCTCATATCCATCCACCTTGTGATTGCGGCCATCCACCAAAACACGTGCTCCTTCGGATTCGCCCTTTGCGATCAACCCTTCAATGCGCGACTTGCTTTCTGATGAGATAACCGGTCCCATCTCTATCCCCGGAGCGGCGCCATAGCCTGTCTTGCGGTTTTGTGCGGTCGAGACAATCCGCTCAGTAAACGACTTTTTTGCGTCGCCCACGGAAATCGCTACAGAAGCCGCCAGGCACCGCTGCCCAGCGCACCCGAATGCCGAGTCGGCAAGAATGCGCGTCGTCATTTCCATATCAGCATCCGGCATTACTACAACCGGATTCTTGGCGCCGCCCTGGCACTGCGCGCGTTTTCCGTTTGCCGCAGCACGACTATAGATGTACCGCGCAGTGGCAGTTGAACCCACAAAGCTGACCGCGCGAATGGTCGGGTGGTCGAGAATGGCGTTTACGGTCTCGCGTCCGCCATTTACCAGTTGCAACACGCCTGCGGGAAAACCTGATGCTTCAAACAGCTGAAACAGCTTCTGTGAGGTGATCGGTACGCGTTCTGACGGTTTCAGGATGAAGCAATTCCCTGCCGCGACCGCATAAGGCAGAAACCAGAACGGAATCATCCCCGGAAAGTTGAACGGCGTAATGGCCGCTACTACTCCCAGCGGCTGCCGAATCATGTGTTCGTCAATCCCGGTGGCGATGTCCTCGATGTTTGTGCCCTGAATCATCATGGGCATGCCGCAGGCGGTTTCCACATTCTCAATCGCGCGCTGCATTTCGCCGCGGCTCTCCGCCATGGTTTTGCCGCACTCATTTGTTATCGTGAGTGCCAGATCTTCGCGATTTGCCACCAGAAGTTCCCGAAGCTTGAACATGGGCACGATACGGTCGCCCACAGGGGTTCGCCGCCATCCTAGAAAGGCCTTTGCAGCAGCTTCGGCCGCCTGGTTTACCTCATCGGCCGGCGAAAGAGGCACCTCAACAAGTACCTGCGCAGACGCGGGATTCATTACGTTTAAAGTCTGTTGTGCCGCGGACGTGCGCCACGCACCGTTGATAAAATTCTGCAAACGTTCAGCCATCGGAGTCCTCCTGGGATATGATTGCGCTCGCGCGTGCGAGCCAAAATTAAGCAGAGAAGAGCTCAGCCCGCGCGGTGCTTTCGAAGCGGTAACTAGGTTAAATCATTAGGCGTGGGTGGCACTAGCGGATCCACATCTGTGGGTTGCTGCTTGAAACTGCGCTCAGGCCCTGGGAGAGCAAATCCTCTACCTCTTTCAGCGTCTGAATCAGCCCGCCACCTACCACCGGAAGCTCCGGGGAAATGGACCTTACGCGATCGAGGAGCTTCGGCGCCACCAGCGCAGGCAGCACTTCCAAAGCATCCACCTGAGTGTTCTTTAGCTGGCTGGTAATGGTATCCATTGCCCCACTATCCAACAGAAATGTCCGCTGAACAGCGTAAAGGCCAATCGAGCGCGCATGGCGCAGCGGGTCAAGATGCGTAGAAATAATGCCTCGTGCACCCACGCGCTTCAAATAGTTCACGGCGTAGCGGTCGCGGGAGAAACCATTCAGCAGGTCCAGATTGACCACCGGCAGCTTTTGGGCCTGCAGAAGCCGCTGAATCATGGACTCACAGTTTTCCGGGTCGCCGGTCAGCAGATAAACGATCTTGCCATGTGCAGCAGCAGCCTGGTCAAGAAACTCAGGCTTACGAATGGCGGGAATGATGGGGGTGGCCTGGCAGAATTCCCGAAGGGGCGTCACTTGTTCGGACATAACGTGCACGTACTCCTTCGGGTAGCTGTCACCCAGTCTGTAACACTGCCCAGACTTGCGTCAATTCCGTAGCAAATCCAGGCTGTTTCGCAAGCGACGTGAATCAGCATCCATCGAAGATGTAGCCCTCGGCGATTGTCAGAAAATCGGCAATCTGTTTGTTGCGCCAGGTCTCGTCCTGTTTGAGCTCTGCAGCCAGGACCTTGGCTACTGCAGGGGCAGCTTCCATCGCAGCGCGTGCGTCCAGGAACAGCGCTCGCGTGCGACGAGCCAGCACATCTTCCAAGGTACGCGCCATCTCATACCGTGCAGCCCATACCACCTCGCGCATATGGAATGGGAGCCGCAGATGTATCGGGGCATCAAGTTCAGAATTTTCACGGGAGAGCGCGCGAACGGCCGCCAGATCCGATCCGTAGACGCTCTCCCAAGCCGTTTTATCCGGCATATCCTCCGCGGTCCAGCCGTGGAGCTTCAATTCGAGCGTGCGTGAAGGCGCTTTGGGCAAAGCTGCAACTTCACAGGCGCGGTTGATCGTGTCAAAGCCCATACGTCGATATGTCGTCCACTTCCCGCCCGTAACAGTGATGAGTCCAGTTGGCGAAACCAGAATCGTATGGTCCCTCGACAGCTTCGATGTTTTTGCGTGGCCCTTCTTCACCAGCGGTCGAAGTCCGGACCACATGCTCAAAATCTCTTCAGGTCGCGGCGATTGGCCGAAGTAGCGGCGAATATGCTCAAGCAGAAAACGCTTTTCCGAATCCATCGGCCGCGGTTCCACTGCCGGACCTTCCACTGGTTCATCGGTAGTGCCTACGATAGTTGCGCCATGCCACGGAATGGCGAACAGTACGCGCCCGTCAGCCGTCTTCGGAATCATCAGGGCTGTCTCGCCCGGCAGAAACGACTGTGGCAGGACGAAATGCGTTCCCTGGCTCACTGCAACTATTTGACTGTGCATATGGTGATCCATTGATAGCGTGCCTTCAACAAAGACGCCGCACGCGTTGATCACCGCCTTTGACCGTACATCGAACTCGGCGCCCGTTTCCGTGTCGCGAGCTCGAATTCCGCAGATCTTGCCGCCGTCTTCAAGCAATCCAACCGCTTCAACGTAATTGATCGCGGTGCCGCCAAGGTCCTGAAGTGTACGCACCAAGGCGATCGCGAAACGGGAGTCATCAAACTGCCCATCGTGATAAAGCACCCCGCCGCATAGGCCTTCGCGCCGAATACCGGGGAGCTTCTCAATCGTCGTACGTGCAGAGAGTATCTCCGAACGGCCCAGCGACAGCTTCCCGGAAAGCCACTCATAAACCTTCAGACCGAATCCATAGTAGGGGAGTGAAGCGTAACTATATGCGGGCACCACGAACTGCTGATCATGGACCAGGTGAGGAGCGTTGCGTAACATGTGGCCGCGTTCGCGCAGCGCATCGCTTACCAGCGTAATGTTCAGCTGTTCGAGATAACGGACGCCACCATGTACCAGCTTGGTGCTGCGGCTCGATGTGCCTTTTGCAAAATCGAACCGCTCTACCAGCAGAGTGCGATAGCCGCGAGAAGCGGCTTCAACGGCTGTTCCCAAACCGGTTGCGCCGCCGCCGATGACCAGCACGTCCCACGGCTGCGAGTTGCCGAGATCATTTAGAAATTCCTGTCTTGTGATCACGCCTCTTTTCCTTCCGTAATGCCAGATGACAGAAAAAACGACCTGATAGAGGCGATGCGGCGCACGCAACGCGTTGAAGCGTTACTGCACGCGGGCGCAAGCCGACACGATGCCTTGAATCAAGGTTGGATGCTTATGTCCGCCCAGTCTCTGGTCTCTTTGGGCGTTTATCGGTAGGGCCGAATTGCTTCGGGTCTTGCATACTGCCGGCGAACGTTTGCAGCAGTCGTCAACTAGAGTCTAGCATCAATCCAGCGGACAGAGCCGAATTACCCGCGAGCCAGCAGTTGTTTTGACCGGGTCCAGAAAACGAATAACTTTGCCGGCCTGAAGTTTCAATGATCTATCGCGTCAATTCTTCTACGCTCGATATCATGGCTTCTATATTCGCGCTGGGCACGTCGGGAAGCATACCGCCACCGCAGGAGACGATGATCCGGGACTTGTCCTCAAGAGCATCAAGCATTTTCGCAACGGCGCGCTTGACGTCCTCGGGAGTGCCCTGGGCTAACACATCCCGAGGTGCGAGGTTTCCCATCAGTGCGACCCGATTGTTGGTCCAAGCTTTCATTTCAGAAAGCGTGTGCTGAACGCCGAAATTGAAAAGATTGATGCCGACCTTCTCCAGCATAGGGGCGCTCGCTTTCGCCGGCGCATCGTTGTGAAAGAACTTGATCGTTACATCGGTATCGTAGATTCGCCGCATGTAGGGCAGACCGAAATTTTCGAAATCGCGCCGGCCGATGAAGCCCACAATATCATCCAGCATAAAAATGCCATCGATGGTCGGGAATGCCTCACGCTGCACGGCAATCCACTCCACCAGGAAATCGGTGATCATGGCGAGTAACCGGTGCATCAATTCGGGGTCGGTTTTAAGCGCTTCCATAAACTCCGTTGTGCCCATCAGGAACGATGCAATGTTCAAAGGGCCGCGTGCCACTGCGAACCGAATTTTGTGACCGGCCTGCTCAATCTGCGGCTGCAAGTGCTTCAGGCGCTTGATCACGAACGGCAGGAGTCCATGCTTGCGCGGATCAGGTCTCTCCAGGCGTTCCACCTCCGAAGGGGACAATAGCACTTTCTTGGCAAACGGAAACTCATCCTCACCAAAAATCGAAACCGAGCCAAATGCCGATGGCTCTGTGCACATCCCGTATTCAGACCAGAATCCAGGCAGAAATATCGCATCCGGAAAAGTATGAATTGCCTTCAGATTGTCGCCTAAAAACATTCCGTCATCGGTAAAGTAGTCCAGAATCGTATGTCCTGCCCATTTAGGGAGCCACGGACTATCGATGATAAAAGCCGTGGGAAGCGGACGAACCGTTTCGCCGCGCACCACGGACACGAGCGTATTCCATTGCTGGTCGTTCATAAAGCACCATGTCTTCAAGCGATCTGGATATTGAGTAAAAACATAACACAGAGCCGAATGCCGCATCGAATACAAATACCTGCGTGCCATCGCTAACAAGCAGCTTTTGCAAATGAACGTTATAAGATCTGAGAACTCGTGGCGCTAAAGAAAGGCTATTTTCAATCTTCAAATGCGATGTGATTAGCCGCAAATGTGGCTATCCTTCAAGGTAATTGGAATCAATCCCGAAACTTTATTTAAACGGTGCTATCCGGCAGGTGTCGCGCAGTTTAGCTGACAGGTGCAGAAGTAAGCCGCGAATCCTGGTGCCCGCATGGGCAACGTGCCCGGTGTGCCGCGGCATCATAGACTCCAATCCCGAAGGGGCAGTGACAAAGAGCTTTCATGGACAATCAAAAGCAGACTGCGGTCATCATCGGCGCTGGGCCTGCGGGTCTAACCGCAGCGCTGGAGTTTTGCCGCAGATCGTTCATTAAACCGATCGTGCTTGAATCAACCGATCGCATCGGCGGTATTTCGTGCACGATTCGATATAACGGAAACCGAATCGACATCGGTGGGCATCGCTTCTTCTCCAAGTCCGACAGAGTGCTCGATTGGTGGACAGAAATTATGCCCATCGAAGGCGCTGAAGCGGAAGGCGAGTTCGCCATTCATTATCAAAATCGTCGGCGCTCCATCAAGAATTTGCGAAAGTCGCATCACGGCTCCGCGCCAGATCCTGATTGCGTCATGCTGGTCAGGCCGCGCAAAAGCCGCATTTATTTCCTTCGTTCATTCTTCGATTACCCGCTGTCGCTCTCTGCCACTACGCTGGGGCATCTCGGAATTCGCCGAACCGCACGCATTCTCACCGGTTACATGAAAGCGCAAGTTTCCCAGCGTAAGCCGGAGAAGACACTTGAGGACTTCCTCATCAACCGTTTCGGCATGGAGCTATATCTCACGTTCTTCAAAAGCTATACCGAGAAGGTCTGGGGAGTGCCCTGCAATGAGATATCTGCAGCCTGGGGTGCTCAGCGCATCAAGGGTCTTTCGTTGCGAACCGCCGCGAGCCACTTTCTCAAGAAGTTGCTTCCTCGCGGTAAAAAGTCCAATTCGGATATTCGTCAGAAGAATTCGGAAACATCCCTCATCGAACGCTTTCTATATCCAAAGCTCGGCCCGGGGCAGCTTTGGGAACGCGTCGCCGAAATGGTTGAAGACAGCGGCGGAGAGATTCGAAAAGGATGGCGGGTCGCAGACATCCATGTGAACACTGACGAGGATGGGATCGATCGAGTCACTTCTGTTGAAGCTATCGATCCATGGGGTAGAAAAGTCGAGATCGCTGGTGACTATTTCTTTTCAACGATGCCGGTTCGTGAACTCCTGCGCTCTATTGACGCGGACATCCCCCAGCATATTCAGGAGATTGCGGATGGCCTGGTGTATCGGGACTTTATAACTGTTGGATTGCTGGTGGACAAGTTACTCATCACCGAATCTGATGGATCGCCGATCAAAGACACGTGGATCTATATCCAGGAGCCGGACGTTCTCGTTGGTAGAATGCAGATCTTTAATAACTGGAGTCCGTATCTAGTCCAAGATCCATCAAAGGTTTGGATCGGCCTCGAGTACTTTTGCTATGAGACGGATCCGCTCTGGAATATGTCCGATCCGGAGATCAAAGAGTTCGCCATCCGCGAGGTTGCCAAGATCGGGATTCTTGATGCAAGCGAAGTCCGAGACTCATGCGTATTTCGAGTGCCAAAAACTTACCCCGCGTATTTCGGAACTTACGACCGTTTTGATGAAATCGTGCGATACGCCGACCGATTCGAGAACCTGTTCCTGATAGGTCGCAACGGCATGCATAGATATAACAATCAGGACCATTCAATGCTCACAGCGATGGTTGCCGTAGATAACATTCTCGCCGGCATTACCGACAAGGCAAGCTTGTGGGAGGTCAATACCGAGCAGGAATACCACGAGGAGAAAGAGGCGACCCGGGTACCTGCCGCGGTACCCGCTGTGCCAGCGAGTGCCCTTGATGCTCCCGAAGACGAGAAAAACGTGGCATGAGTGTTCTGCAGTCACTAAATGCGTGTGCAATCAATGATGACGACATTGACGCACTCAATGGGAATCGGGTGCGCCGTCCCGTTTCCGCTATCGACTCATATCCTGTGCGCGCGTTTGTCATTCTGACCTTCTTTTATTTCACCGTTACCTTCAGTCTTTCCTCACTCAAGCTCCTCTGGCTCGACGAACTGATTACCTTGCACATCGCGCGTCTCAGCGGCCCCGCTGCTATCTGGAACGCACTCTGGCAAGGTGTCGATCCCAACCCGCCGTTATCGCATCTCCTCGTCCATTACTCACGAGCAATCTTCGGCGAACACGAATTCGCCTTGCGACTCCCGGCAATGGTTGGTTACTGGGCCGGAATGTTAACTCTCTTCCTCTATCTCAAACGGCGCCTGTCAGCGACATGGGCCTTGGCCGGAACAATCACGCTCATGGCCATGGGAGCGTTCGAATACAGCTACGAGAGTCGCTCATATGGCATCTTATTCGGGCTCGCGATGGTCGCTTTTTACTTCTGGTCGCGAGCAGCGAAAGTCAAGCCGGCAAACACCTCCCGTCTCGGCGCCCTCGTCGGAATGGCGCTTGCGCTGGGCGCAGGAATCTCGACCAATTACTTCGCAGTGTTGGCTTTTCTGCCCATTTGCATTGGCGAGTGCGTTCGCACACTGATCCACACTGCAGGAGTCGTGCGTTCTCACAACGTGCGGGGTTCATGGAGCAGAACGCTGTTTCGCGATTCGATCGATTATCCAGTTTGGATCGCAATCATCATTTCAGGAATGCCTCTCCTGGCCTACCGT